>Ga0114966_10003906_pt1 | contig 12910 bp, 15 predicted proteins | sample M_130207_XF_Meta_FD_87029 | JGI IMG/M metagenome (GOLD analysis project Ga0114966, IMG submission 87029) | Freshwater microbial communities from Lake Montjoie, Canada to study carbon cycling - M_130207_XF_MetaG | ecosystem: Environmental > Aquatic > Freshwater > Lake | place: Lake Montjoie... | reverse complement strand
GGATATGTTAGCCTGGGGCGCGATGTTTTGTTTAATGCGCCCGCCAAAGAATGGCTGCATGTTATTGTGTTTAAACTCACCAGACGGGATCTTTTGCCCAGAAAGTGGGCTAACAACGTAATTACTGGCAACATATGTCGGATCAGATTCGGTATTATCGGAGCGATATTCCATCATAGGAATGTTTGATTCAATGGGTGATGGCGCTGGATTTAAGCCCGGGACGACTCCAGGCGCATATGGTGGTTTATTAGAAGCATAACCAAATGCAGTACCGTAAGGGCCCGTGCTAGGTTCGGACGGATAGGTATGTCCATTCGGTGTTTGATACATCATATCAAGTTCAGGACCAAATCCGACAGCAGATGCTCCTTTTGGGGCAACTGTTAATGGATCCGAGTTTAGACCTCTTGCCGCTGGCATGAAGCCTTCTCTTAAGCCAGGTTGTAGCTGTGGTGTTGTAAGAAGGGGATATTCTCGGTCAGCGGGGGGAATGCTATTCGCCGATTTTCTGGCTATAGCATTAGCATTTGCGTTTTTTCCATTAAAACCTTCTTTATTGCCGCTTGCTTTGGAGATTAGGTAGCCTAATCCAAGGAGACCAGACAGTGCTGCGATTTCCATACTATCTGGCAATAACCTTTAATTTTTTATAAAATATCCAATCCAAAATATATTAGTATTATCACATTGTCATAATTGTATCATAATAGTATAAGGGTATAAACGAGTACTTATTTATTTAGATAAATGTCTATTCAGTTGACTTTAGAGGATTTAGAGCCGTGTATTCTTGAAGATGGAAAAACTATTATTACAACATTAACCAATTATGGTTATCTATTTTACACTTTAAATATGTTGAAGAGTCTAAAGCCATTTGGTCTCGATAAAAAGATATTGGTCGTATGTATTGATAAAAAGGGGGCTAATATTTTAAGACAACATGGATATAATACGTATTGTGCCGATAATACCAATCAAACTCTGGGGAAATTCTGTCCATGGAACTCAAAGGGTTATGATAAAATATGTTATTTAAAGCTTGAACTAATTTATCGAGTCCTCTCTTTAAATAAAAACGTGCTATTAATTGATGGCGATATTGTATTTAGAAAAGATCCGCTAGAAGATATAAGAGTCTGGTGGAAGGACGCGATATACGATGTATGGATTCAAAATGACGCGCAAGAGAATGATAATACTCAAAACATGTGTACAGGATACATGTATATTAAATCAAGTGACCGATTAATTAAACTATATGATTGCGTATCTGATGCCGGTCAAAAGAAATATCTTACATGCGCATTTGATAATAATGACCAAACTTATTTTAATAACTTTGTAAAGCCTGCGTGTATATTTAACGCTCTTCCCTTAGAAAAATATCCTAATGGAAAAATGTATTATGATAATACGGATAAACTTCAAATCTCTGCGGTAATTGTTCATTTTAATTGGGTTCATGGTCATCATAAAATGGCTAAAATAAAGGAGCACAAAATGTGGTTGTTAACACCAGAAGAGGAGGAGAGAATTTAGTTCTGAACAAACGGATAACGAGGGTACATGTCTTTCTCGTGACCGAGTTCTGCGACAGACGGTTGGTCAAAAGGAGTAAAACATGTATTTTCTCTATGTGTGTTATACTTCTCCTTATCAATGTCACGCGACGGAATGAAGAAATCAAACGGCGTTTCGAATGTCTCTTGTGGGTTGTGGAATAATGGTTGCCATCTATTCCAGCCCGTAGCACGTAAAGTACACGGGGGGTCAACTAGGCGGGCAAATGTTTGTGGTACATTTTCATCTTTCGCGGCTTTCAAAGGGATATTATTCATCATATTTGTATCAGGATTGTATTGGACAGCGTTACAACGAATCTTTGTGCCGAGTCTGTCAATTCCTTTGAGGTCGGATTCAACATCTGTGCGCCATTGTCCTTCAACCCAAGAGTTGCCGCTTTTTTGAATGCGTGTTGTAGCATTTACTGGAAAGGTTGTCGGACAGTTCGCGGATGGTGGATTTAAATAATATCGTGCCGCATAGGATGTAATTCGCATATCATCGACTTGATGAAACGGATCATTTCTAGGTCTCGTAAGAGCCTGTTGTGTAGTATAACAAGCAGATGCCATTCTTCCTTATTTGGACTTTTTAAAAAAACTGATCTAATACTTCTCTGGTTTCACACATACTTCATTGACAATAGGTTGAGGTGCGACAACAGCTGGATATGCCCACATTTGATAGACGGGTAAATGCGCCTTCTGAACGTCAATCTTGAGATTAATTTTTCGATTGTCTCGAACTATTTCCTTTTGAGAACTAGGTGGTGGTTGATATTGCTTCCATGGGCAAAACGTATTTGGAATATTTATACCTCTTAAATCTGACTCTAAATCCACCATGTTTCCTTTTATGAGACTGACATCATTGCCTCCAACAATACCAAGAATATGTCTCTGTGGATTAGGGTTTACAATTTGTGTTGTTAGAAAATCATAATGTTGGGGATTATCTTCCTTTTCCCAATGCTCGGTTAGAATTGGGCCGTATGCCTCATTAATATTGTTCATTGTCATCCTGATATAATCATATATACAAATTTGACGGCGTTATCATACAAATTAATGAGTGATAAAAGAATGACTCATATTATTATTTCACTTGATGGAAACATTGGTGCGGGTAAATCCACATTACTTCAAGAAATTCGTAATAAACTCCATGATGTAGTTACTATTGATGAACCAGTCGCACAATGGACATCACTAAAAAACGGCAAAGGCAAAAGCTTACTAGAACTCTTCTATGAAGACAAAAATCGCTGGTCTTATACTTTTCAGAATTGTGCCCTTCTCACTCGTCTAAAGAATATTCAGAAAGCGGTTGAAAATATTGATACTAGTGTTAGTAGTCCCCAAGTAATTATTACAGAGCGTTCTGTTTTAACCGATAAGCATGTGTTTGCAGAGATGTTGTATGACGCAGGTAATATGGACCCGCTAGAATGGGAACTGTATGAAAGCTGGTTTAATGTATTTGGTAAAAAATATACGGTGCGTGCGATTATTTATATTTCAACGAGCTCTAGTACTTCAAAGGACCGTATCAATACTCGGAATCGTACTGGAGAAGAGAATATTGATTTAAAGTATTTAGACGCACTTGATAAACAGCATAAGAAGTGGATTGAAAATACAAGCCTTCCTGTTCTAACTCTTTCAACTGAAGCTGATGTTTCAGTTGAAGAGAATATTGAAAAAATTAGGTTATTTATTAATATACTTAAAAATATCTCCAGTTAGTGTTACCATTGCTATTGCTATTGCTATTATTTTTTCTAGAAGCATTGCGAGCATTCTTTGATTTCTTTACAGTCTTACCAGCCGCTTTTGCGGCCGCCGTCACGGCCTTCTTCGAAGCAGCGGCAGCCAAGGCGGCAGCCTTCTTAGCGGCAGTTTCAGCGTTTCTGATAGCCTTCTTGGCGGCGCTTTCAGTCGCAGCAGCTGCCTTCTTGGCGGCGCTTTCAGCAGTAGCAGCAGCCTTCTTAGCGGCTGATTCAGTTGCTTTTTGGGCGGCCTTGGCAACTTTTTCGTTAACCTCGCGTTTTGTATTAGCAAGAATTTGTGCGGAGGTACGATATTTACGCTTTTTAGTGGTATTTGATACATTTGCCACTTTAACTATTTTTTCGGCATTTTTAACAGCCTTAGCGGTGGCTTTCTCCGCATTTTTAACGGCCTTAGTAGCAGCCTTAGCCGCATCTTTTTCAGCTTCTTTTGCGGCCTTAGTCGCTGCTTTCTCCGCATTTTTAGTGGCTTTCGCAGCACCCGCGGCGGCCTCCTTTTCAGCTTTCTTGGTGGCGGCGGCGGCGGCGCGTTCTGTCACTTTACGCTCCGCATTAGCAAGAATTTCTAGAGGGGTTCTACGCTTTCGGCGAGTATGTGCTTTATTGGAATTTTCCATGTTTATCTAATTATAGATACTATATTTTGAATTACAGATTCAAAATATAATATCTAAAAGTCTATATTATATTTTTTTAGCAATTAACATCGCGTAAGTAAGAACGTGTCGGAATACCACCATGAATCCATCCTTCGGCTGCGACTTCTGGTACTAAGTTCTTAGGATTTTGGATATTTTGTTTTATAATTGGAATCATTGGAGTATATTGTTGCGAGAAGAACTGTTCGGTCACCGTACCGCATTCCTTGCCCATACGCACTTGTTCGGAATGCATTAATAGACTTTCAACATCACGAGATGGGTTACCGCCTGCCATGTATGGTACGGATAAGAAGGGGCGGTTTTGAGGACGAGTCTGGCAACGGTTATTCTTAAAAGCGATCTGATTACGAAGAACGGAGTCTGCGTCAATGGCGGCATTATTATAGCCGTATCCTTCGCGTGGGTAGATAAGAAGTTGATTTACGGCCATTGGATTGACGCCGGTAGCCTTAGGAACAAGATTCGTTGTTAGATAACGACCAGGGCCAACGGACTGTGAGTAAAAAGATTGAATACCACATAGGTCGTCACGCGAATGAGTTAATCTGTTAATCTCCATTATCTCTGAACTAGTAAGGTATAAAAAATATTGGGGAAATATAGGGAAATCAATGGCGCGTCCCAGTCTTTTAGCCAAGGAATTATGTCGATGTATTAAAAAAGTTAGAAAAACTGTTAGGCTCCGACGGGGTCAAAATAAGTCTGTGAAATCTAAGGAAAAGGCCGCGATTGGAATTTGTGTAAAATCGGTACTTCACACTCGCGGGAAAACTCTTAGAAGATTTAGATGTAGTCCGAAACCATATCTCTTGACACAAAAATATAAGTAATATATAGAATGAGTTTAAAGCTGGCACGTAAATCGCGTAAATTACGTCAACCAGAACGTAATCTAAATCTAATTAATCTACCAAGATACAATTCTGAAGATGTAATTATAATTCCAAAAGAAATGTTTACTGAATTAAAAAGGAGATTTGGATTAATTGAGACATTTCTAGACAATGACTTATTTAAAAATGATGGTGATTTTTATGATAAAGATGGTAATTATTTATTAATGAAATCTATGTTTGTAGCACCCAGATATGAATATTTTAAAGGTCCTACAGGTAGAAATAGACATATAAATACGGTAAATTCTATATCAAGAGAAAAACTATTTGAATTATTACCAGACGCTATATTTGAGGGTCAAGTTCCACAAGAATTTGCTAGAATTGTTGAAGATGTACTTATGGCCCCGCGCGGTTCATTAGTTCCGCCACCACCTGAAAGACAAAGAGCGCTCATACCAGTAACTACTAGAGCCCGTGAACAAAGAGTTCGTCAGGCATTTGCTGCACAGAACAATTCAGATAAGTTAAATAGTAGAGAAGCATTGCGAAAACATAATAATAATAATAATAATAGTAAACTAGCAACAAAACATAGTAATCGGCTAACAAGAAGACGTAACACAAAACATGGACGTACTCCAAAACAACATGAACATGCTAAAAGAAATTATACTGTTAAAAAAAGTATTAAAAGATTACTTAATAAATAAAGTTAAAAATAATAATAATAAAATTATTCTAGTTTTTAACCTAACAAGTTCTAACAAGTTCTAACAAGTTCTAACAAGTTCTAAGATGCCTGATTCAACCAAGGAATAGGGCCACCATCGCTGCCCGACTGACATGCTTCGCGCCCACCCTCTTTACAAGTCTTACCAGGAATCTTGTAGAGCCAATCTGCGAATGATCCTTGATCATTTGGTACAGTTGTAGACGGCTGTGTTACAAACTGGCGCTGGCTCTGATTCTTTCCAAACACATCTGTTGGGTCCGAAAACCATTGAACACGGAAATAATCATCTAAGGTTTGTTTTACTGTTGAATTATTTACAGGTGCGGCCTCAGGACGATCAGGATTATATTTAATTTCATCAAGAAGAACGTTCATAAAAAGATTGCGTGCTGATGGGGGTGTATAGTCAGGAAGCATTGGTCCAGAGTATGGAGACGCATCTACTTCGACAACACCATATGGGCCACTTGGCTGGACGCTGCCCGTGGCGGAGCCGCCGTTGACAAATGATTCAATGGGAGCAGAAGCAGAAGGATCTACATTCACAACATATGGTAATGTATTGTAATTATCCCATTTTTTACCGGTTTTACCTTTTGTATCATTTGTATCTTTTGTATCATTTGTATTTAAGGATGGTTCAAAGTCGGTTGTAAAAATAATTGTTAGTGCTGTTATTATGCCAAATACAAGCGATACTATAATGACAGGAAGGCCTGCGAATAAACTTCCTATTATACCTATAAGGAGTGATAGTAATATTACCCGGGTGGCAAAATTCCAAGCAGAGTGCTCACACTTTGGCTTAAATTGTAAGCTAAAATTTTGGAATAATATCGTAACATCTTTCCAAAAAGGGGGTTCACAACTCTTATCGTCCTTCATTATCCTAAATCTTAGAAACTTTATTTCTTACCACTCCCTGTTGGCTTTTTCTTTTGAGACTTCTTTACTGGATTAGCACCGGTGCTAGCACGTACTGATTCTTCTCTGAGAAGGGCTGCCATAGCTGCTTCAGATTGTGCGAATGCTGTGGTGGTATCTGATTGGGAAGTGGCCTTAGTCGCGGCTTCTTTTACGGCCACTTTTTTCCTTAAGCGTTCCTTTACCATTGCCAAGCGGGCACTAGATTCGCGTCCAGCCGCTTTAGCCATTCCCATATCTTCAAATCCAAAGGCGCTCTTAATGCCTTCCATCATTTCTACAAAACTCGAATTACTTGCGAATTCTTTCATCAATTCCTCGGCTTCATGTGCTATTTCTTGTGGCCGAATAGCCCCTGATGCTATTTTTTGTTGAAGGCGTTTGCCAATTCGCTGGACCGTTTTTTGGATAATAGTGGGATTATTGGTAAAAACCTGAAATAGAATATCAAAGGCCCGGGACGGAGTTTTCTCACATTCGGCCATCATTTCAGGACTAATTCCAAGCTCCTCTGGCGTAATATCCTTTACAATTTCCTGAGCTAGTTTGGCCATATGGCCTTTTAGGAATTTTTCAGGAATCTTGGGAAATCCACCTTCAAAAAACTTATCAAATCCACCAGGTAGGCCTGATGGTTTTACTGATGGATCCGCAGTTCCTTCGGTAGTTCCTTCGGTAGCACCAGTAAAACCCTGGGTAGATTTGAAGAAGGTCATAAACTTTTTAATGATATTTTGAAAGTCGACACCCTCTAGCTTCTTCTTCATATCATTCATGGCATCATCCATCCAGGCAGGGGGTTTTGAATCCTCAGAGAAGCCTGCTTCCATAAAACAGCAGATTGAGAGAATGCGAACATACTCCCATATTGCTTTTCGACTATTATCTGATAGAGAAGCCCATACCCCATCTGAGACTTCTACACCTGGTAGGACCATTTTAGGATTTTTAGTAAATTCTGCTTCCCCGCCGTCATCACCACTAAACGTATTTCCAACTCTTACTTCTTCCTGAAAGCGACTTAGACGAGTTTTATCATCAAGAGCCTTCGCAACCTGAATTTGTGAAGTATATTCTGGTAAAGTTCCAAGTAGGTCCTCCACAAATTCACTATATTTAGTACTAAAAACAGATTTCTCCTCAGGTGCTTCTGTTGATGTTGCTTCCGCCATTCTTCTTAAGGACTAATAAAATCCCTTTAAACCACTTCTTATGACCATTAGACTGTTAGACTATAAAGTAAAGTGTTATGTGGTCTAACTGTCATGAGACTTTTCGGATAAAATACATAATACTTTCAAATATTTCCAAATTACTTCTTGATTGGTACTACCCATTGTGTCCCAGTGTTTGTCAAAAATAGCAAGTGCGGAGATCATTTCATTAAATTGAGTTGAAATCTTTTTTTGTGCTATGTGACGAACATGTCCTATATCGCGTTTTGCTATCGAGGATGCTAATTCATTATATACATGTTCTCTAAATAAATCTAAAATTAACCTTGGATTAATCTTTTTGGCACCAGTAATTGCTTCGGTTGCCATTTTAATATCTCTTTCTTCGGGAAAAGTAATACACAATTCTTCAAAGAAATTTACAAGTTGTGTAGTAAATGCGTTAAGCGCACTCATACTCTATCTATTATGATACATAGTACTCTTTAGACTGATTTATAAAAATTATTCTCTCACAATACGTTGTGGAACAGAATTTTCGCGGCTCTTTAGAAACTGTTCCATTTGTTGATCAAGTAACTCTTCCTTCTTGCTACGCTTTTGATTCGAACTAGTTGTTTGGAAATTAGACGCTTCTCTCGTGCTAACCGCATCTTGTCCATTTAAATATGTAAAATTGTGTTTCATTCTCATTCCACCATTTCCCTGTGTAGTAGTATCATCACCTAAAAATGAATATGTATCTCCAAATCCGCCACCCATTTCCATGTCTAAATATGGTTCGGGTTCGGATGTACCACTTACATTGCTACTAGCTCCATTATTCCCCCCTCCATTATTACTAGTGCCCCCATTTTTCATTTTATGCTCGTATAACCAATTCATAACTTCGCTATTGGTTCTTGGTTCGGGTTCGCCTGAAATAACAAGAGTCGGAGTCTGTTTTAGCCAGGTAGGTAATTGAGGTCGATCTGCGGAGGGATCTACACAAATAAAACGGAATTCTTTATGATATGGTGTTTGAGATATTTCAGTTATGAATGCTTTGGACCATTCACATCGATTTGAATAGAAGCATATGTGAATTGGTGAAGGTGTACTTCTGCTCATCCTTTTCTAATTAACGAACGAATCCTAATCGAGATGGACGCATATAGATTCTAAACAAAATTTGATTTAAATGATCATTCGGAAGATATGTTAGGACAACAAGATGAACTTTGAAAATCTAAGAAAACTTACCGATCGCTCCTATGCCTTTAGTCTTTCCCCAATCCATGTTACATATGCCAACACAATTAGACGTCTTATTCTAACAGGTGTAGAAACGGTAGCATTTCGATCAGATATGACATCTACGGGCTCTACGACCGACGTTGTTATAAAACGAAATGATACTCCAATGACTAATGAAATGTTGGCAGACCGTATTGGTCTTATTCCAATTAATGTCCCCGATCCACTTACATGGAAAAGTGATAAATATGTGTTCACTTTAAGGGTAGCAGGTGATAAAGATAATACAACTTATGTTAAATCAGGTGATTTTAAGATTAAAGAGATCGTACCTATTGATTCAGGCCTTCAGCAAGAGCCATCCGCAGTTCCAACTGAAAAATTCTTTCCACCTAATCCTATTACAGGTGATACATGTCTAATTGCTACGCTTCAACCAGGGTCTGGAGCAGTTCAACAATTTATTGAAATTGAGGCAAAGGCTACTAAGGGAACTGGGCGTGAACATGCGCGTTTTATCCCTGTATCACAGTGTTCTTATGAGTATACACCTGATTCTAATCCTCAGCGTGTTGAGGAAATATTTATAAACTGGTTAGATGTTGCCAAGAAGGCATCAGCAGTTGAAAAGGGTTCTGAGCGTTATAATGAACTGCGCCGTGAATTCAATACTATGCAGATAAAGCGTTGTTTTAAAATTAATGAAAAAAATGAACCGTTTAGTTTTGATTTTACTATAGAAACAGCGGGTGTACTATCTGTACCATATATGGTAGGACGAGCATGTGAAGTTGGTGAAAATATGTGTAGTCGTTATGTAAATATTCATCAGGGTGAACTGCCTAAGGAAATTACTATCTCCTCAGCTGATACACGAATTATTGGATTTGATTTCCTAATTCGTGGTCACGATCATACACTTGGCAATCTACTTCAAACATGGCTAGTTGAGAACCATATTCAGGGTGAAGCCAAGCCTAAAGTGACATATGCGGGCTATTCTGTTCCTCATCCTCTTCGCGATGAAATTATTCTTCGAATTGGTGTGGAAGATGGTGAAGAAGCTACTGCGCGTTTGGCTCTAGCTGAGGCTGCGAAGGGATGTGTGGATATGTTTCAGAAACTTCGTGTAGCTTGGCTAGCTGCGACAGGTGCCCCAGTACAACCATCAATCGCAGTTCGTCGCAATCGTCCAAAAGTAGCAGAAGTATCTAAAGTTGGTTAGACCGCGTTTTATTGACCATTTAATTCTTTCAGTGATTTGCCACTATAATATAAAAGATATGTCATTATTGAGACACTAGCAATCATATTTGAGAACATAAAACTAGCAAGTTTAAATAATGGTTTAATACTAAAAGTTGGAAGTGGTAGAACTTTTGAGTTTATAATTACAGCTCCAATTGCGAATACAAACATTAACATACCCCTAAAAACTATTTTTTCAATGCTTACTTCTTCTGGAAATAGCTTGTCTTCAAAAGTCGCTAATACAATAATTCCAAGTACAGCAGAAGTAGCAGCAAGTATTTTTAAGATGAATCTATTACCCATATATGGAATATTAAGTAAAGTTACTATGATTATCACTGGTATTAATGACTTCCAGAAAGGATTATCAAATCCAGAATTAAGTAAGCTGACAATAACACACGGGAATGAAAAATAAAAATCATTATAAGCCGTTAATGTAAAAAAAAGAATAATTAATGATTGAAGAATATGAACAATATTTGTTGAAATATCTAGTTTAATATCAACAATATCATCGTATATTTTAGTAACAATGCCGAGCATAAAAGGATTTATAAAATCCATTTATGATCAGTAAATAAATTAATTATTTTTGTTGAACACGTTGAATTAAATCTGTGATTTCGTCTAGATTTTCCCATTCATTTTCATCTACATACCATAAATTAGTTTTAATATTTGGAATAGTATATAAATCATCGGAAGCTATAAATAGTCTTTTAAGGATATCTTTTCCTTTATGTATATCATATTTATTAATATATTCAATTACCTTATCATTCTTTAAAAAATACTCATCTTTAATTTCAATTTCTGGAATAGTTAAAGTAGTTATATAAGATATAGATATATTTTCAAATAATAGTGTATTATCTACTTTTAAATTAATAGGAATGTTATTAATAAAATATTGTTTCATAAAAATACCAAATGGTCTTAAAAACCATTGTTTACCAATCCCATTTTCAATCTTAGACCATAAATATTCATAATTCTTCAATGTTAAATGATAATCTTCATTAAAAGCATTTCTATTATTTTGTATAATATCTTGTTCTCTATCATTCCAATCATCCATCCATTGAAAAAGTATACCAAGATTATTTCCCCAAATTTTCCAAAATTCTGTATCTAATCCTATACATATGGCTACTGTTTCTGTAACAAGTTCAAATAATACACCTGTTTTTAAAGATGCTAATTCAAGTAAGTTTCCTTTTTTCTCAATATCATACCATTGTCCGATTACAAGTCTTTGAAGTTTTATTTTAAGAAAATTCCTCCAAAATTCATCAGATACATGTGTTGGTTTATTATTTAACCATATTTCTCTTACAATAGTCATTAATTCATAAAATACTAATAGTGCCTTGTTCGGAGATAAAATGGTATGAAGTGTTTTTTTACCCCGTCTTTCCGCGGCATTATCCATCCATGGTGTATCATCCAATATCAGACTTGCTACATGAATACATTCAATTGCGAATGCTAGTTCAGCATTTATTTTTTTATCCGGAGCCAAATATGACCATAATTCACAAAAAAGTTTAGAACGGATTTGTTTTCCACCTGTAAAAAGATAGTTCCAAGAATAGTCTGCTATATCTGGTGGATGAATCTCAAACCAATAAGGTTTCCATTTTTCATAAATACCTTCTTTTAAGATATCCCATGACATCTTATCTAATTTGAAGATGAATTCAAATACAAATTAATTACACATTCAAAATTCTATTATCCTCCGCAAAATAACATTCAATATCTAATGTTTCTACTTCTTGAAATCTAGCTCCTGAAAGTCGGACATATCGTGCGAAAGCAATTTCAGCCGATTTATAATTATCAATTGAATAATGATTATATAGTTTAATATATTTTGCTCTCATAGCATAACATCCCAGGATACAATCATATAGTTCAAACTTTAGAGTACATGATCCGAAAAACTTTACAAATGCGTCGTATCTTGTTTCATTTTCAATAACATCTTTAAAGAATTTTGGTGATAAAGCTCTGTAACGACCAGTCAATTTAATTATTATATCATCGTCTGTTATATTACATTTCTCAATTACTTCCTTAATATCGAGCAATTCATTAACCCCTTTGCTTTTAAATGGTATTTTATTATTTTCAGTATATACTACTGAAACATTACCTATACCGTGATAAAAATTATCTAAATATGTCTCTCGTTTTCCATTATTCTCAACAATAATTGGTGTAATTTCATATGGTAGTACTTTAAGCGTTTCTTTTATAGCGTATAAGTATCGCTCTTTTCGTTCATTCACTTGCTGAGCCCCATAACGATTATTAATAGATGTAGTTATAATCAAATATATCATATTTAATTATATATACATTTAAGGTTTTAGGTATTAAAATTACTAACAACTGTTTTAAATGCATCATATGCCATATTATTACATAAGACAGATGTATTAAAATGTTTATGAAGATTCCCTTTTGTACTAAATATATATTTACAAAATTTACATTCTAATTTATTAGTGTCAGTGATAGCGGTTTCAAGTAATTCATCAACTATTACATGAATGCCTTTTTGTATCTGTTCTTCAATTAAAGGTTTCTCCTTTGGTTTTCTTCCTCTGCGTTTTTTCTCTTGTGACGGTTCTTCAATTAAAGGTTTCTCCTTTGGTTTCCTTCCTCTGCGTTTTTTCTCTTGTGACGGTTCTTCAATTAAAGGTTTCTCCTTTGGTTTCCTT
>Ga0114966_10003902_pt1 | contig 12923 bp, 9 predicted proteins | sample M_130207_XF_Meta_FD_87029 | JGI IMG/M metagenome (GOLD analysis project Ga0114966, IMG submission 87029) | Freshwater microbial communities from Lake Montjoie, Canada to study carbon cycling - M_130207_XF_MetaG | ecosystem: Environmental > Aquatic > Freshwater > Lake | place: Lake Montjoie... | reverse complement strand
TTATCTCTTCCTCGTTAAGCCCTTCATTAAGGATCTTTCTTTTTTATAATTCTAGTCTGATTTCTGTTTAAGAGGTCATCAGTGTATTTATTGCAACCATTTTATATATATTTGTACTAGTACATATACACGCGTGGGGCTCATTTATATACAACGTAATGTTACTACTTTACTAGTGGTGTTTTTTTGCTATTTCTCAGCCCAAGCCCAAAAAAAAATCCTTCGGCCTCACCCTTCGTCAGATCTTTCTTTTGTAAAAAATATGGGGCAATGGCAGGCCCCGTTTTTATTTAAAGCAACGGTGCCAAATGGTGCCATTTTTCTTGAGAAAAGTGGTATCACGTATAACTTCGTTGATGATGAAAGCCGACACCAGCTTCATAATTTGATGCATCGTCATTTTGTAGATTCGTCAAATATGCCCTTTTCCATTAAGCTGCATGCATTAAAAATGCAATTCAAAAACTGTAATTCAGAATTGAAAATAAAGGAAGAAGAGATGTTAGCTACTTATCATAATTATTATCTTGGAAGCGATCCAAGAATATGGCAAAATAGGGTGCCCCTTTTTAATAAGATTGTCTATCACGAGGTTTATAATGGCATTGATTATGAGGTTTTTACGGCTGGACGATCTTTTAAATATAATTTTATCGTAAATCCTAATGCCGACTATAATCAAATTGTCATGCAGTACGATCAAGGGTTATTGTCATTAGATGATGGTAAGCTACGCATTAAAACAGAGGTTAACGAAATGTTGGAGGCCGCACCTTATGCCTATCAAATAATTAACGGTGCGAACATTAAAATTCAATGTTCTTTTGCATTAAATGGAAATGAAGTAAGTTTTCGAGTTGGAGAATTCAATCAGAATTATACTTTAATTATTGACCCAACAATAATTTTTGCGACATATTCTGGAAGTACCGTCGACAACTTTGGATTCACGGCTTCATTTGACAGTGAAGAGCATCTTTTTTGTGCTGGCATTTGCGAATCCATCGGATACCCTGTTAGTTCAGGTGCGTTTCAATCGACGTTCCAAGGTGGCAGTGCTAGGAATATTTTTAAGGGTGTCGACAACCCCCCTATTGGCTGGGATATCTCGATAAGTAAATATGATTCAAGTGGCGCAAAAGTACTTTATGCGACCTACTTAGGTGGAAAAGAAAACGAATACCCACACAGCCTTTTAGTTGACAATAGTGATAATCTCGTGGTTTTAGGAAGCACCTTCTCCAATAACTTTCCGCATACAAGTAACGCCTTCGATACTGTTTTAAATAGAAATGGCGACACCATAAGTACGGATATGTTTATTACTCGGTTTGATGGCGCAGGAAAGCTCGTAGCGTCCACTTTTATTGGTGGTGATGACTATGATGGCAACAATATGGGAGGTAGCTTACAATATAACTATGCTGATGAATTTCGGGGAGATATTATTAACGATAATAACAATAACTACTATATTGGATCGGTTACAGCATCAGCAAATTTCCCAATGAAAAATGCGCTGCAAGGAACCAAAAAAAATGGTCATGATGGAGTTGTTTTTAAAATAGACTCAACGTTAAGTAATCTTTATTGGAGTACCTTTTTGGGTGGCGACGCTGACGATGCTATTTATTCAATCGACCTCGATAAATCGTTAAACGTTTATGTGGCAGGAGGCACCATGAGTAATAACTTCCCAACTACATCAGGAGCCTATCAAAAAAACAAAACAGCCTCAGGTGATGCAGATGGTGTAATCGCAAAGTTCTCAAACAATGGGCAACTTTTAATTGGAAGTACCTATGTGGGAACGTCTGGGTACGATCAAGTGTATTTTTTAGAAATTGATAAGGATGGAAATATTTTCGCCACCGGACAAACTGAAGGCGCATTTCCAGTGAGCAGTGGGCTTTACTCAAAGTCTAATGGCTCTCAATTTATCATTAAACTAGATGGAGATTTAAGAACATATATACTCTCTACTACTTTTGGTAGTGGTCGTTTAAACAGCAGCGGAAGGCCCAATCCAGACATTTCGCCTACGGCCTTCTTAGTTGACAACTGTGATTTAATTTATGTCTGTGGCTGGGGAAGTAACCTCGGAATGAACCACCTTGGCTCTACCAAGGACATGCTCGTATCAAGCACAACACCACCATTATACACTACCACCGACAACAATGATTTTTATATCATCGTTTTTAATAAAGATTGCCAGAATGTTAAATTCAATACCTACTTCGGTGAGAATGGAGACGTAGATCATGTTGATGGTGGTACCAACAGATTTGATAAACGTGGAATTATTTATGCTTCTGTTTGTGCCAGCTGCTATGCCACTGGATCCGGATTTCCAACCCAACCGCCAGGTGTAGCCTATCCTTCCAATCTTTCCCCACGTTGTTCTAATGCTTCATTTAAGATAGATTTTCAACTTCAAACTTCTATAATTGCAGCCTTCCGCCCTAGCCCACGTATTGCCTGTGTTCCACAAATGGTAACCATGAATAATAAAAGTAATGCATCACATGTTTTTTGGGATTTTGGAGATGGTACAACAGATACAGTCTATGATCCAAAACACTTATATTTAAAAGCTGGAAACTATAAAATCAGACTTATTTGTGAAGATACAAGCACTTGCAATCACTACGATACCATCTATGATGAAATAAATCTGTACGATCAGGCAGTAGCCGATTTTAGTTATGAGATATCATATTGCGAAAGCAGTGTTACCTTAAAAAAGCAAAGTAAAAATCAAATTAACTTTTTATGGGATTTTGGTGATGGAAAAATGGATAGCACCACCGATAATCCGAAACATGTTTACGCGCAAAGCGGAAAATACAATCTTACATTATATATTAATAAAGGTTTAAATTGCTCTGATAGCATCACTAAAACAATCGACTTCGATAAATATAAACCTACATCTCCTATAATCCCAAATGTATTTACACCCAATGGTGATGGGCAAAATGACGTATTTGAAATTGGAGGTGTAAATCCAAAATGTGACTCAATTGAAATAAAGGTATACAATAGATGGGGGCTACTTGTTTTTGAATCGAAGGAAATCGGGAACTGGTGGACTGGCAAGGATAGAAATAAATTATTTCCTGATGGCATCTACTATTTTACTCTTAAAGTTACCGATTACAAAGGCAATATAAGTCAACGAAAAGGCGATATCACCCTTGTCCGTTAATCAACAAAAATTAACATGGGCATGAATAGCATTCCTGTATTTTTACAATCGATTATGAAATTTAGAATATCGCTTTTCGGCATTGGTGTTTTACTCACAATGTTTTGCTCCTCATGGGGGTTTTTCGGACACAAAACTATAAATCGCCTGGCCGTGTTTACCTTGCCTTAGCCATTAATCGGATTCTACAAGCAAAATATTGATTTCATTACAGACCAAGCCACCGCTCCCGATAAGCGCAGATACAGCGATCCAAACGAAGCTCCTCGTCATTATATTGATTTAGATCACTACGAACAAAACTTGCCTATTGATACCATGCCTTTATTTTGGAAAGAGGCCGCTCAGAAATATACCGAAGACACCTTAAAGGCTTATGGCATTGTGCCTTGGCATATCAATTGGAAAATGAAAGAACTAACTCAAGCTTTTAAAGACAACAATAAAGACAAACTATTACGACTTAGCGCCGACATTGGACATTACATCGCAGATGCTCATGTTCCATTGCACTCCACCGAAAATTATGATGGAAAGATGACAGGACAAGATGGAATTCATGGGTTTTGGGAAAGTAGATTGCCAGAATTATTCTACAGCAACTATGATTATTATGTGGGCAGCGCCGAGTACCTAGACAGCCCGTTTTACAATGTTTGGAAGGCTGTTCAAGAGAGTTTTAATGCTCGTGATAGTGTTTTGCGATTTGAACGTGAATTAAGTTTAAAGTTCCCGGAAGATAAAAAATATGCACTTGTTGCAAAGGGTGCAAATATGGTGAAAGGATTTAGTGAAGAATATAGCAAAGCATACGAAAAAATGCTCGACGGTATGGTTGAACGTCGATTAAGGGCATCTATAAAACTCGTAGGAAGCATTTGGTACACGTGTTGGGTAAATGCAGGTCAGCCTTCTCTTAAAGGCATGAGCGACAACCCATTGTCCGAAGAGCAAAAGAAAAAAATTAGCGAAGAAGAGGAACAATTTAAAAGTGGGAAGATGATTGGAAGGCCGGAGAACTAATTAAAAGCCATCCAACGAAGCAAAATAAAATTATTTTTTCGGCTAAAAACTTCTCGCGATTTCGTTATTTTCATGTAGATTGCTTTACTACATTTGCGGTAATAAAATTATTATCCTCGATTTATGTTATTACATTTAAAAATTAAAAACTACATCTTAATTCGAAATTTGGATATCGATTTCGAAGAAGGATTTGCAGTTATTACGGGAGAAACAGGAGCTGGTAAATCTATAGTATTAGGGGCACTTGGACTTATACTTGGCGAAAGGGCAGAAAGCAAACAATTATTTAACGACAAAGAGAAATGTATAATTGAGGGCACTTTTAATATTGCACCATACGATCTAAAATCCTTCTTTGAAGAGAAAAACCTTGACTATGATGATATCACTATCATAAGAAGAGAAATTGGTGAAAATGGAAAATCACGCGCATTTGTAAACGATACTCCCGTTACTCTTTACGACTTAAAAGAACTTGGAAGTCTTTTGGTTGATGTGCATTCACAACACGAAACACTTCAGTTAAATTTAGCAAAATATCAAATCGGTTTTATTGATGCTTATTGCGGAAACAAAATATTACTGCAACAATATGCAACGCAATATCGCCAATATCGTGTGGCGCAAATTGAGCTCCAATCATTACTGGAGCAAGAGTCACAAATGAAAAAAGATTTGGATTACTTCCAATTCCAATTTAATGAATTGCATGACGCACAGCTTAATGAAGAGGAATATGAAACAATACAGCAGGAAATTGATCTACTAACGAACGCAGAGGAAATAAAAACCAATGCGTTATTGGCTGTCAATGTATTAACTGAACAAGAGATAAATATTCTAGATCAACTTAATGAGGTAAAACAAGTGTTATCGGGGGTGGCAAAAATACATGCTCCTTTAATGGATTTGAGTAACCGACTTCAAAGTAGTATTATAGAACTTAAAGATATCTCTCGCGATCTGCGCCATATCTCTGAAAGTACATTTGCTGATGCCGAAAAAATAGAAATCTATAATAACAAGCTTCAAACAATTTTCAATCTTCAGAAAAAACATCAAGTACAAACGTTAGGTGATCTTTTGAAATTATGCCAAGAGCTGGAACTGAAAATTAATAGTATAACGGGGTTTGATGAAAAAATAAACGCGTTGAAATCTGGCATTGCAACCTCAGAAAAACAACTCCAAAGCACCGCGGCTGAACTAAGCGAACGAAGAAGTCAGGCAATACCAAAAATTACCGATTCATTAAAAAAATTGCTTTTACAAGTTGGACTAGTTAACGCCGCTGTGGAATTTGAACATCGTATTAATGAAAAAAGTTATAACGAAACTGGTATAGATAAAATTCAATTACTCTTTACTGGTAATAAAGGGAGTGCGTTAACTCCAATTCATAAAGCAGCCAGTGGAGGCGAGTTATCTCGATTGATGTTATGCATAAAGTACTTAATGGCACAGACGACTCTACTCCCTACTCTTATATTTGATGAAATTGATACAGGAATCAGTGGCGAAGTAGCGCTGAAGGTTGGAGCTATAATGCAACAAATGTCTCAGAATCATCAAGTATTTGCCATCACTCATTTACCACAGATTGCAAGTAAAGGTAAAAATCACTTTTATGTTTACAAAGAAATTCAGGATAGTATTACTGTAAGTCAAATTCGTAAGTTAGATGACGTAGATCGTCAAACCGAAATTGCGAAAATGATTGGAGGAGAAAAACCGTCTGAAACCGCACTAGCCAATGCCCGAGAACTTTTAGGTAATTAGAGAATTATAAAAAAGAATCTCAATGAAAATCATTCAAAGTAAACCAGCGGAAATCTAGGAGAGTCAACCACATTTGAATCAACAACCTTTCGCTCTGAATACCACAAAACAAGATCATTTATTTTCATGAAATTACTCGCTTCTATGGTAATGGCATGGGTTCCCTCTTCATCATAAATTGAAAAAACTTGAAATTTCTCTGCATAAGAATCACTTACTAAAATATTTTTAGTAATATGAGATTCTACTGTATCCTTAGAAATAATTATAGTTATTTTATCTGTCCCACTTAGTTTAGCATCGGCTTTTAACATTTTTAAATTTAATCCATTGGCAGAGCAGGTAGCGGGGCACTCAAACACACGTTTCCCATTTACTAGAATAAGCCAATGAACAGGGGTAGCGGCATTAGCAAAAAAAACAAACGTGATGAATAAAATAAATGTATTGGAAATTCTCATTACTAATTCATGTTTATAAACTGAACATCACTAGTGGCTTTATATATTCTAATTTGAAGGGTATCCCCTTTGTCGCTAATACTTTTATTGTCGCGCTCCTCATGCAAAAGTTCAAAATTGGGGTTTTCATCAAACCAACGTTTAGGAACATGGCCTTCAACAGGGCAAAATTTAGAATCCCAAACAATAATGGCATTTTGTTTTAAAAAAAGACCTTCATTACCATAATAAATCGAAAAGTTTCTTTTCGTATCAAAAGGGTCTAGATTTAAAAGATGTGCTACAAAGGGATCGTAATAATAAAAATAACTATCTAGAAAGTTATTGTCCTTTAACCATTGGCATGATTGGAACTGCACCATCTCAAGCCTACTTAATCGATACGGAATGTCATTTCTATTGACCTTTAATGGCATAAAAAAAACCGCTAAAATGAGAACTAAAATAAAATATTTACCCCAACTCCAAAATTGCTGAAATAACATTAATTCAAGTAAATATTCGAAAGCAAAGAATGATGTGAGTCCAATGCATGGACCTATTCCAGCCATTACACGTGTCAATCCAAGCGACCCGAATATACCTAATTTCCAAAAGATACTATGCGCTATAAAATAGGCTGCAAAGCTTCCAAAAATTAACACAAATCGTATATTTAGCATGCGATTCTTACCAAAACTCTTTGTTTTTAATTCATTAAAAAACGAGCGTATAAAAATCAAAATAGCGAGAAGAACCAATAATACCTGAGGCACCCCAGCAATTGCTTCATTAGCCCTTATAAACTGGGTTATTGGACCTTTACCATATACATTTACTGCACGTAAATAAGGATTAGTGCTAAAAACCCAAAGCCAGTTATGTGCAATTAAATAGCCTATTATTGAAAAAAACAAAGTTCCCGCGCTAAGTAAAAAAAGCGCAAATAATTGGCGATAGTATAACGTTATTAATACAAAAACAGGAATAATCAAAAAACCTTCACTTCGTACAAAAGGCAAAAATGAAATGATTACGCACGCCCAGCGTTCATGGAAGTTCTGATACAGGTAAATACCTGCTATTAAAAAAAGAGCAAATAAAATTTCCGTTAAGCCACTGAATACACAAACAAAATAAATAGGAACACTAAGCACAAAAACAACACTCGTCCAAGCCAACTTTTGGAAATGCTGCCTAGCAATTAAAAAGCTAAGATATCCTGTTGATATAGCCGAAATGATATTAAAAAACTTTATACCTGAGAATCCGAACTGAGCCCATGGTGAAGCAAGCAAAGTGAATAAAGGTTTACCCCACTGATCGAGTAAATTTGTTGGATGTTTGAATGCATATTTTGCAAATAAATAATGCATCCAACTGTCACCTCCGCCATAGGTGCCAGTACTCAACAACGAACAGGCTAAAAAAGTGAAAAAATAAACACCCAATAAAACTGGGACCATCAGCCTGTCGCGCTGCCACCATTGTTGTTTTTGAAGCATAGTGCAAATATAACAAGCATATTTTGACAAAACCGGAAACGTCAAATTTTATCATACCGCCTATTATTACTCTTTACGCTTGGAATCGATTGTTATAGTAACCGGCCCGTCGTTAATGATTTTCACCTTCATATCTGCCCCGAAAACACCGGTGGAAATAGCCTTTCCAAGTTGCTGTTGTAATGCCAATATCATTTTTTGATATAGTGGAATGGCAATGTCCGGCCTAGCCGCACCAATATAACTTGGTCGATTTCCTTTTTTGGTTGATGCATGCAACGTAAACTGACTAACCAAAAGTAACTCACCTTTAACATCAAGTAAACTTAAATTCATAATATCATTAGCATCACTAAAAATCCGCATATTGCAAATTTTCTGTGCAAGCCAAATAACATCTTCATCTATATCTCCAGGTTCAATTCCAAGCAATACAAGCAACCCAGAGGCGATTGAAGATATTTCAATCCCATCTATGGTTACTGATGCTTCAGATACTCGTTGGATTACTACGCGCATAAAAACTATTTTTGGTTACTTTGCATGGAAGTTGAAAAACACCATGACAAAACTTTCTGTAAATATAAATAAGTTTGCTACCCTGCGCAACGCTAGAGGGGGTAACAATCCAGATATAATTAAAGCGGCTCTCGATATTGAACGTTTCGGAGCCGATGGTATTACAGTGCATCCTCGACCCGACGAAAGGCACATTCGTTATGCCGACGTCGTAGAATTAAGCAAAATTCTAACCACCGAATTTAACATAGAAGGCAATCCAAAAGAACAAAAATTTGTAGACTTAGTTTTGGCAAGTAAGCCTATTCAAGTAACTTTAGTTCCCGATTTGCAGCATCAATTAACAAGCAACCATGGTTGGGATACTCGTAAAGAATTTGATTTCTTAAAAGAAATTATAGCGGTATTTAAAAAAGAACATATTCGAGTTTCTATCTTCTGCGACCCACACACTGCAATTATTAAAGGAGCATCCGAAACCGGAACCGACCGTATTGAACTTTATACAGAGTCCTACGCAAAAAACTATTCTATTAATAAAGTAAATGCAATTGAGCCATATATAATAGCTGCAAAAGCAGCTCATAGTATGGGATTGGGCGTGAATGCCGGTCACGATTTAGATCTAGAAAACTTAAATTATTTCTATAAGAATATCCCGCATTTAGCAGAAGTATCCATTGGGCATGCTTTAATTTGCGATGCTATTTATTTCGGACTAGAAAATACAGTGAAACTTTACAAAAGTCGATTAGTGTAAAAGAAGTAAAATCCTATTATATTTATCCGTTCATAGTAGCAATAAATTCCTCATTGCTGCTTGTAAGACGCATGTGCTTCAACAACATTTCAATGGCTTCCTCTGAGTTCATATCACTCAAATGTTTACGTAAAATCCAAATACGTTGTAAAAACTCCTTTGTTAATAATAAATCTTCACGACGAGTTCCCGATGCTGGTATATCAATAGCTGGATATACACGTTTATTCGCAAGTTTACGATCAAGTTGAAGCTCCATATTACCTGTACCCTTAAACTCTTCGAAAATAACCTCATCCATTTTACTTCCGGTGTCGGTTAATGCAGTAGCAATAATAGTTAATGAACCTCCATTTTCTATTTTACGTGCTGCTCCAAAAAAGCGCTTTGGTTTATGCAAAGCATTGGCATCAACACCTCCACTTAAAATCTTACCTGATGCAGGTGTCACAGTGTTGTATGCACGTGCCATTCGAGTAATGGAGTCCATCAAAATCACAACATCATGACCGCATTCTACCATTCGTTTTGCTTTCTCGTGCACCATATTACAAAGTTTCACATGCTTATCGGCTGGCTCGTCAAAAGTGCTTGCAACTACTTCAGCTCTAACGCTGCGTGCCATATCTGTTACCTCCTCTGGTCGTTCGTCAATTAATAAAATAATTAAATAAACTTCTGGATGATTCGCAGCAATGGCATTGGCGATATCTTTTAATAAAACTGTTTTACCTGTCTTGGGCTGCGCCACAATTAATCCGCGCTGTCCTTTACCAATAGGGGCAAACATATCAATTAAACGTGTTGAATAGTTGTTTCTATTATGAACAAGATTTAATTTTTCATCTGGGAAAAGCGGTGTTAGATGCTCGAAAGAAACCCTATCGCGCACTTCTGCTGGCGAACGCCCGTTGATGCTGATCACTTTAATAAGTGCAAAATATTTTTCACCTTCCTTTGGTGGGCGAATTGTGCCTTTTACGGTGTCTCCTGTTTTTAATCCGAACAATTTTATTTGCGATGGCGAAACATAAATATCATCCGGGCTAGGCATGTAATTATAATCACTACTCCTCAAAAAACCGTAGCCATCAGGTATAAGCTCTAACACTCCTTGATTGGTTATTTGATCATCGAACTCATATACAGTGGCCGGCTGAAGCTCTTTCGGACGGTTATTATTATGATGATTTTGATTGTTTGTATTCGGCTGCTCTTCGCGTGAATCGTTGTTTGAATCCAAATTATCAGGTATTTTCACCTCCTCAACTTTTCGCGGATGATGTGGCTTTGGATGAACATGGGGTTTGGGCTTATGTTCTTCTCTCCGTTGTTCTTGTTGTTTTGATTCTTCCTTTAAAGCAAATCGCTTGCGCTTATTCTCCTCGTACTCTTCTTCCTCTGTTTTTTTAACTTCTTCCGTTTGGTTCGAGGATTCAACAACTTCTAATTTTACCTCTACCGGCGTTGCCTCTATAGCAACATCCTCTTCATCCGATTTCTTCTTTCGTCCTCTTTTCTTCTTTTCCGTAACAGCATCCGATTTTAATTCCACTTCCTCTGAGGCAGGCTGCACAGCTTCTGGTTTCTGCTTTAGTAAAATCTTACCGATTAACTCTTGCTTAGTTAATTTTTCGTGGTTAGCCACACGGTTTTTTTGTGCTATTTCCTGTAATTCGGAAATTAACATCTCGTTTAATTGAGAAAGGGTGAAGTTCATAATGGAATGAAATCCTTTATTGTTATTTTGTTAAATTGAGTTTTACTTTTTGCGATAGCATGTATTCTTTAGGCACATTGATGGTAAACCAAAAACCACAATTGGGGCACGAAAAATAAAAAAAGTTGAATGTTAAACCCCGGAGTTTGTTCTGCCCTATAAAATTTTTAGCTATGCAATTCTTTAAAGATTTATAAAGAATTAATGTTGCAAGTATAAGGAAAAATCCAATAAACCAACAAAAATAATTCATAATGTATCTTAAATTAAAAAAACAGATTTCCGGCTGTGGAATACATTAAATACCTTCGCACCCTAGCGACAATGAAATACATTACAATTGCTTTTAAACAACTCTGGGGCGTTTGGTTTTATATCAATCTAGTATTCTGGTTTTTTATTTTATTTCCTATTTTTTACGTTACGTTAAGTTACGAAAAATTGTATCCTTGGGCACACCGTACACGTCGCATATGGGGGGGTCTAATCCAAATCTTTTCGCTGCAATTGTGGCGTGTTAAATATACCTCACCTATTGACTTAAAAAATAAAAACTATATCCTTTGTAGTAATCATACATCATATCTCGATATCCCGATGATGTGCCTTACCATTCCTGGGTATTTTAACTTTATGGGTAAGGCCGAACTTACTAAAATCCCACTATTTGGTCGATTTTTCCGCACCATTGATATCGCTGTCAATCGCAAATCTATTCGCGATAGTTATAGGGCATTTAAATTGGCAAAAGAGCACATAGCCACAGGCGCAAGTATTGTTATTTTTCCAGAAGGTGGAATACCCGAAAGTGCACCTACCATGCGTAAGTTTAAAGCAGGTGCCTTCAAAATTGCCCTTCAATTGGGAGTCCCGGTTTTACCCATTACATTTATCGATAACTGGCATTTGCTCCCTGACGATGGAAAATATCGCGCTAAACCTGGTATTGCAAGGGCTATTGTGCACGAACCTATGGAGGTTCTCCAACTTACAGAAGAGGATCTTGAGGCCTTCGCTGAGAAAATTTACAACACTATAAATGGCCCATTGTTAGAAAATGGCATGGTAAAAAGTGAATAATGAGCCGGATTGCTTGCTTTTGACATCATAAAAAAACAAGAGTTTATACTATCCTTGTATTCGCTATAAAACTGCTATTCAGGGTCTGATTCCAAAAAATGTACTAAATTATATTTTCACCTTTAAAGTAATGTCCATTAAAAAATATCTTCCACTTTTCTCCTTGGTTTTGTTGGTTGCAGGTTGCGACAACTGTAATAATAAAAACGTTAAAATCGCTAAATGGGCTACTGCAACTGATGGTGCTACGCTTGCTTGTGGCTCAACAATAAACGCTCAATTGGCCTTTAATGATGGAGAAGAGAAAATTGATAGCGTGGTTTATGCATTCGACAGGGAGCGTAAAATGGCGTCAAGCATCCTAACTGAAGCTTTCAAAATATCGACCGAAACATTAAATCCAGGGGTTTACAACCTTACAGCTACAATATATAAATCAGATAAAAAGGAAGTTCATTCCGCCGCCATTACGCTAGTGTCTGATATAAAGCCTGAACTGATTGAAAAAAAAATTGGTGCTGTATTTCCTCATAATACAAAAAACTTCACTGAAGGCTTTTTTATATTAAATGACATGGTGTATGAAAGTACGGGCATGAATGGAACTTCATATACTTGCCGTTATAAACTTGGCAATGTAGCGGAAGAGAAACTTACTACCCTACCTAACGAGTACTTTGGAGAGGGTAGCATCTGCTACGACAATAAATTAATTCAACTTACTTGGAAAAACGGAATTGGTTTGATTTATGATGCAACAACACTAAAAAAAATAGGCGAATTTCGCATTGGGGGTGAAGGATGGGGGCTAACTTACAATGGCTCACAGCTTATTATGAGTGATGGTACACATCGATTGTTTTTTATGAATAAAGAAACTTAT
>Ga0114966_10003899_pt1 | contig 12937 bp, 10 predicted proteins | sample M_130207_XF_Meta_FD_87029 | JGI IMG/M metagenome (GOLD analysis project Ga0114966, IMG submission 87029) | Freshwater microbial communities from Lake Montjoie, Canada to study carbon cycling - M_130207_XF_MetaG | ecosystem: Environmental > Aquatic > Freshwater > Lake | place: Lake Montjoie... | reverse complement strand
AGCCAGCCAGCCGCGGTCTTTGCGTAGCCGGGCTCGTAGAGCCAGGAGGCGGTGTTCGTCGTGAGGTAAAAGAAGAACGAGCCGCCGAGCACTGCGGCGGCAATCACACCTGTGCGCGGATTTTTGCGGAGCATCCAGCCGAGGGCCACGACTGCGGCGAAGGCGACGGTTTTGCCGAGGAATTCCACGGTGAAAAGCGGGAAGCCGAAGTAGGAATTCAAGATGATGTCGGTGCCGAACAGCGTGACCAGCGGCAGTGCGATGGCGAGACGGCGGGGCAGGAACGCGGCGCCGCAGAGGCAGAGCGCGGCCATCGGGGAAAAATTCGGGAGCCACTCGGGCTGCTGCTGCTTCACATGGAGCAGCACAGGCAGGAGGCGATACACGAAGGCAGCAGCAAAGAGGACGAGTCCGGCGATCATTTCGCACACGGTGTAGCGGGGCTTCGCGGATCACGCAACCGGGAAACACCGCGCACTGATTTTTTCAAGAATGTGTGCGTTCTGGATCACGGGCGGTGACATGCGCGCGGCGCGGCGATACAAGGTGCTGATGACGAAAAAAGCTAAAACTCAAGGACCGACCCACACGACGCGCGTTCTTGTGCTGGTGGATGAATCGAACGTCGTCAGTTCCGCATGGGCTGTGAAGCGGAGCATGGACTGGGTGAAGCTGCGCGATTTCCTGTGCGGCGCGGACCGCGGGCGCACGCTGATCGAGATGGTCGTGTATGTCGGCCTCCCGCCGGTGATGCCGGTGTGGCAGACGGAGCGGGAAAAGAAGAGCAAGTTCGTCCACTGGCTGCGCTCGAACGGTTTTCTCGTCGTGACGAAGGACGGCTCTCCTGCGGACGAGGGTCACTACAAGTCGAATGTGGACGTGATGATGGCGATTGATGCGATCGAGCTTTCCACGGCGATGCAGCCGGATGTGGTGACGCTCGTGACGGGCGACGCGGACTTCGCGTACCTCGCGCTTCAGCTCAGGCGGCGGGGCATCCGGGTGGAAGTGGCTTCGGTCGCGGCAAACCTCGGAAGCGGGCTGAAATCATCGGCAAACGAAGTGACCGATCTGGCCCCGCTGCTGGGAACCTTCGAGACGATGAAGGCCTAGGAAAGTCGAACTTTGCAGCCGCTCCGGACTGCTTTTCAGACTACGGGTTGGTCTGAGGATTGATGACGTTCTTCCCGTCTGCTCTGCGGACAGGATTGTCCGCATTAACGGCTTACGGGCTGACCAAAGGATTGATCACGTTGCTGGCACCCGAGAGAGAGACGGACTTCGCAATGACTTCGCCGTAGATCTTTGAGTCGCCGGTTTCCTTCACGGCGCGGGTCGTGGCGAGGATGATGCCACGCGCTTCAGATCCACCGCTCAACGTCACATCGTACTGGACACCGTTAATTGAGTTTTGATTGACGTTGTAGAGCACGTTCGCCGCTGTAAGGCCGCTTGATCCGTCGATGTTAATTTTTGCGCCGCCGGCCAAGGACATGTAACGATCGATGTTGAAAACGTAGTTTGTGGTGGCTGTTCCGTGCAATGTGAGGATGGCGCTCGTTCCTTGGAGGATGAGGTCGGTGAGGTTCACCGCGTAGGTCTTGCCCGACATGGCGGAAACATCATTCCCCACGCGGTCATTGATGTTGAAAGCCGTGGACTCGTCCTTTAAGGTGGTGATAACCGCAGTGCCACCAGGCGCTGTGTGTGTCGGTGTCAGATTTTTCGCGGCTAAGGAAGCGGCGATGGCATTGTCGCGGGCCTGCTGGAGGTAGGCGGCATTGTTCCCGATAGAGCCGAGAAAATATGGATTTCCTCCGTTCCCAGCGAGAACATTCGTGGGGGAAGAAAACTCGTCCACGAAGCCATTGATGTAAGAATTCGTCATGCTCAACCTTCCTGAGCCGTAGATGCCGACGTTGCCGTACACATCGGCACTACCCGCCACAGAGTAGTCGGAAGTGGGCGATCCGGACGGTACAGTGCCGTACGTCGTGGGATCCGTGATGGTCACGTTGCCACCGAGTGTGAAGATCGCCCAGTGGCGGTGGCCGTTGGTGACGCCACCACTCGCGTTACCGAGATCGACGCCGGAAACCGAACCGTCGAAAAAGTTTCCGGGAGCAGCCTTTACTGAGGCGGTGCTCACGAGTGCGAGTGCGGCGGCGAGGAGTGCGCGGGAGAGGCGGGACATTTTGGAGATGATGTCAGTTTTCATGGTGGGGTTGGTTCGTTTTGCGAAGGTCGGTTTGAGAGGTGTTTTGCGGAAAATGGTGGAATCGGAACGGGTTGTCAATATGCATTTTTCGGTGGGACGAGCAATTGCCAAGCCGTCCGCGCGATGATCGAGAGATCGAGCGCGAGCCGCCAGTTTTCGAGGTAGGAGATGTCGCTTTCCAGACGCTTGGCGATCTCGGCCTCGGAGCGGGCTTCGCCGCGGAAGCCGCGCACTTGGGCGAGGCCGGTGATGCCGGGCTTCACGAAGGTGCGGATGTGGTAGTTCGCCATCTGCTGGGCGAACTGCGCGTTGTGCTCGATCATGTGGGGCCGCGGCCCGGTCACGCTCATGTCGCCCTTGAGCACGTTGATGAACTGCGGCAGCTCGTCAATGCTGAGCCTGCGCATCCAGCGCCCGAAGCGGAAGACCCGCACGTCGCCCCGCACCGCCTGGCGGGCCTCGTCGGGGTTGTTTTCACCCATCGTGCGGAACTTGATGATCTTGAATTCGCGGTTCTGGATTCCCGCGCGCTTCTGCAGGAAGAAGAGCGAACCGGGCGACTGGAATCGCTGCACGATCCAGATCACGAGCATGAGCGGCGGGAGGATGAAAAGGACGACGGGCAGTGCGACCGCGAGATCCAGCGCGCGCTTGGCGAAGCGGTTCACGGGGTTTTCCAGCGGCTCCTCGCGCAGCGTGATGAAGCGCATCCCCTCGTCCTCGATATGCACGACGGGGTGATCCAGCAGCTCCTCAAGATTGCTCAGGATGAGCAGGCGGATTCCAATTTTCTCGAGCACCCGGACGATATCCCGGTGCATCTCGCGCTCCTGCGGAAGCTCGAGGATGATGACCTGTGTGATTTCTTCGCGCCGGATGACGGCCTCCAAATCGGCGACCCCGCCGAGGCACGGCAGGCCGTTGAATTCCGTGCCGTCCGGGTCATCGGTGCGCAAAATGCCGACGGCGCGCAGGCCGTATGCCTCCTTGTTGCGCAGCCATCCGCGGATGCGCCCGGCATGTTCGGCCTTGCCGACGAGGAGGGTGCGCTCGACCCATTTTCCGTGAAAAATCCGCCGCGCAAGGACGCCCGGCAGCCAGTAGTTCGCCAAGAGCAGCCCGCCATAAAGGCTCACGGCGAAAATCGCGAGGAACCAGCGCGAGATGGCCTGGTCCTTGGTCGCGGCAAGATAGACGAGCAGCGTTCCGAGCGCGAAGACGACCTGCCGCACGGTGACGCGGTGCTGGGTGAGAAAACTGTGCTGCCAGAGGTTCATCCGGACGCGCGCGCGGTCACGGCTCATGGACTCGAGGAGCATGCCGATCATGACGGCGAGCGCGTACATCGGATAATGTGCGATGAGCGAGCCCTCAATGCTGGTGACCGAGGTGAACACCATCAGCCCCGACAGGAACAGGATCAACGGCACCAGCAAGAGCTGGCACAAGAGCAGGGTGCTTTGTAAACCGCGTGTGCGTTGACCGATCATTGGGGGCCTGCACTGTTCGTTATCTTGCGCCGAAATGCAAGGTCAGTTTTGTCTTTTTATCATCAGTTCCGCTTTTTTATCAGACGGAGGCCGGTGAAGCGGCGGCGCTCGCGGTAGCCGATGAGGGCCACGGCTGCAGGCTCCGGCACGGGGACGATCTCGAAGCCTGTTCCAAACGCCACTTCCGTTGCGCCCGCACCGAAGCCGTCGAAGCTGATATTGGGGATGTAGCTGCCGACACCGAATACGTCGCTGCCAAAGATCAGGCGGTTGGTATTGTCGCCGAAGTTCCCAGAATCCGTTGCCGATGTATTCCCGAGTGAGTTCGCGTAGTCCAATCCGGATCCGTTATCCATTTGATGAGCGTGGCCGCCGTTGTCCGCACGATCTGGGCGATGCGCCGGTAGCCGTCCTGCCCTTCCATGGCCAGACGGATGCCTTGCAGCCGCTGAATCTTCCAAGGAATTTTCTTCAAGCTTTCTCTTTCGATCACTTCGGCGGCTTGGCCGTGGACATCGATCGGACGGCGGCGGGCTGGCATGAGTCAGGCCTCGTCATATGATGTTGTAATTGCAATAAGGAACTGGTCTGACACGTCCTACTCATCGTCCACCGCGCCCGGAATCTCCTCGTGGACTTGGAATCGAAACTCTCGCAGCGCCGTGCGAGGGATGCTCATCCGACCGAAATTTTCGCTGCTGCCGATGAGGTTTTTTTCGTCGATCGCCTCCAGGTCCAGGGTCACTTGGGTGCCATCATGGCAAGTCACAAAGACATCGCCCGCCATCCGCCGGGCGCGACCACGGGAGCCCTCGGCGAGATCCATCTGGGCGACACGGGCGATGGGAAGCTCCAGGTCCGTTCCCAATGCAAACACGGAGACCTTGCCGGCCTCCAGTTTCTTGATCCGGCCTGCGGTGCTGTCGAGATTGGCAAGCCGGAGCACATCCTCCTCGGGATTTTCGGCCGCGGGCGCGTCTTCCGCGTCACTGACCATGTTGTATTTGGCGATCCGGATCTTGCCGAGCACCATCCCGGGGCACCGCGAATCAAACGCAACCGTGTATTTTGCCGGCTCGAAATCACCATTGACACGCCAGACGCCCCATTTCTTCCGATTGATGAAGAACGCGATGGTCTTCGTTCCCGGATCGATGATCATGTTGAAATGGGCACGCGCATTTGGCTTGGCGATGCTGTAGCTTGGGCGGGCGCCAAGCATCCCGGGTAGCATCTTGGGTTGCTCTATCCATCCGGCGCGTCCGCCGGATGCCACGGTAACGCCGCCGATACCGACCCGGCCGGAGTTGATATCCAGTGTCAGGCTGCACTTCGAATTGCAAGTGAGCTGCATCTTCAGGGATGGCAGGTCGCGCCATGCGAGGTCAAATTCGATTCCCATCGGCATGCCGGACCACGCAAGGTCGCGCTGGATCGAACCGGAACCGGACGAGACGAACGCGCCGTCCTTGTAATTCCAACCTTCGCGCCCGGAGAATTTCCATTCGGAGGCGCGAAGCGGACCCGTGTAGCCCGCGCTCCGCTCGGAGTCCGGCAGGATCGAGACGACCATCGGCCGTTTCACGTTCACCGGACCGGCATACGCGGTATCGAGCGCAACTTGATCATCGGTCAATGCAACGAGGCGCCCGTGCAGCTCGTCTCCGTTCGTGAGCCGGACGATGGCCTGCGCAACACCCGGCTTCGGCGGTGTTGTTCCGGTCAGTTTGACGCCGGCTACATTCACCCGGGGAAGGTCCATTGCAGCCGCGGCATCCCCGGTTTTCCACTTCAGCTTTGCTTCGTTGGACGGCGCGGCAAGAAACCGGCCTCCAACCGTCTCACCGTTGCGCAGGAGCAGCTCGTCCCGGGCACCGTCAGGCGCCGAGGGAGTCGGCGCGGGGCTGCCGGGATTGGGGCCGGCGGGCGGTACCTTGCTCCGGACTTCCTCGCGGGCAACGCCGGGCCCGGCCACAGGTTTGTCCGAGGGGAAGGGCTTTTTCTCAGCAACAAACGTGTTCCATTGCCGGAGGGCCGCAGTGCGTTTCGTTTCGTCCTCGAAGCCCAGCGAAAGCGGTGCGTAGAGCCTGGCGGGATCCAGCTTCCGGTCGGCAAATCCAAATGTCTGCGGATCCTGCCCCGCGAGGTGAATGACGGCGGCGAGGGCCACATCACGGACTTGCAGTTCGATCTCCCTGCCGTTGAAAACGTAGGTGTCGATGACGGTGCGATCGTCCAGCAGCGGTAGCATGAGGCTTCGATCCCCTGCCTGCCCGCCCTTTGCCAGGAAAAGCAGGGCGTCCTGTTTCCCGGAGGCGGGGGCGGCTGCGTCCTGAAGGATGCGGCCGACGTTTTCCAGCGCTTTTGGCGATTGGAAACGGATGGCCGGCGACAGACCGTTGACGAGAGGGTTTCGCTCGACCCATGCAGCCACGAGGCGCCGTAACGGTTCGCTCTTTTCCATGTCAGACTTGAGATTGGTGGACTCGATCAGAATGGCCAGCGCGGTGTTGCCCTCGGGAGAGATCGTCCGCCCGGCATTGAGTCCCGCATAAAGGAGGGCTGCGGCGGCACCGGTCGCCACCACGGCTGGATCTTCGCCGGCACGGGCTCCTTTCTCGAGGCGCGCGCTCCGTCTCCCGATGACGACTTCCAGCCAGTTGGAGCCGGCGTCTCCGTCCTTCTTGGCGCCCTCTCCCGATTGCCGGGAAAGAGCGACCAGCAGTTCCGGTTCCGCGCGATGCATGGAGGCAAACAACTCCCGCGCTTCCTTTGTCTCGCCCAGCAGTTTGCGATAGCGCGGCCACTCCGCCAGACCGCAAGCGCGGCTGGCATCCCACGCAGCCACAAATTCCTGCAGGTAGCGTTCCTCCACCTCCGACCACAGGCGGCGGCATTGCCACCGGATTTCCGGATCGGAAACCAGGAGACCGGCGAGCACCTGCTCCCGCACCTCCCAGGCCCGCTCCCGAAGCCCGCGGGCCGCCCTGTCCCTCACTGTGAACGATGCATCTCCAAGCTGCGCCATGAGCGTATCCAACTCCGGAGCGGGAGCCGGTTCGGCCTGCCCACCGCACGCCAGCAGCAGGCTGAGGAGAAGCCCGGCCACGAATGGAAACTGTCGGTTGGAACTCATCGGGAATGTGAATGGTGAATCCGGCAATGCACGTTTCAACCTACCGTACGATAAAAATAAAATTAGGCTGGCGAGAGTCATCGGGCATTCGAACCTTGGAACTCTTCAGGATTTCCAACACTTCCCGTGTCGCAGCACGGAGACTATAGAGGGCCACCTCCTGCGTTTTTGATCTCACGAGCGCCTGTGCCGCCGCGGGCGAGTCGAGCACCTTCAGCCCCAATCCCAGCATCGGACCAGAATACGCACTGAGCGCGGCGGCTGACTCCGGCGAGATCTCCCTGGGTCCATTCAACCCCAGTCGCCCTTGATACTTCGCGAGTTCAGCCGCCAACTCCGGCGTAAGTCTTGGACTGCTCGAAGCGTCGGAGTCGTTACGGCCAAAGGAGAGCTGAGGTGACTTGGTCCGCCCATCCTTGTAATTTCCACGGGTCAGGGATTTCACAAGGATGCTAGCCGCTTCCGGAGAAAGGTCGTTCAGGTAGGGGAAAGACAAGCCTCCCCCGCCCAAGTAGTCCTCTGGGTGCTCCGGCCTCCTCCCGCCGAAAAACGGGGCTCCTTTCAATTCGCCGAATATCGGGGCGAGTTTCGGAGGCATTGAACTGATGCCGAGCTTCAGAACGGAGGTCTGCTTCACCAAACTGCGCACGGTCTCCAGGGAAACGTTCCGCAGGGCCGGGAGCGAAATGTCTTCCCAGCTCCGCCTCATCATCAGTTCCGCCGTCTCCGGGGCAAGCTCCTCCAGGCTGGGGAATGACAATCGGTAGTCTCCTTTCAACCCGCCCAGCCCCCGGGCAGCCTCGGGGGAGATCTCGGTGACGCTGTCAAATCTGGAGCCACTCCTGAATAGCGTCTCGGCAAGCAGCTCCGAGTCGAGTTTCTTCAACTTGGGCGCACTGAACTTTCCACCAAAAAAAGACTGCCCGGGTGGACGCACCTTGCCGCCCTTCAACGCGTCATCCAATATCCGCACCTGCTTGGGAGAGATCGCCTCCACATCCATCAGTTCGAGGCACCAGGGAGACTTCACAAGAGTCTCAAAGGCCGTTGCGGAAATCGGCCCCAATCCGGCCAGTGCAAGCGCATTACCAAACGGATTTTCGGCAAACACGGCCGCGACTTCCGGCGTCATTGCGGCAAGGGACAACAGGTTCCCTAAAATCAGAGGCCGTTTGGTGGCGGCAATCAACTTTGCCTGTTCGACGGATAATCGTTCGACACGCGGCAGAAAGATGGTTCCAGCCGAGGCTAGTTTCCTAGTCAGGGGCATCGAGTCGAGCGACCTCAGGTTCGGAAGGGCCAGATATCCCACTGCTTCTGCCAGCTTGTCCTGAACTTCCGGCGGGATGTCACCCAGGCCGGTTAGCGCCAGGCCGCGTTCGTTCCTGCCGAGCGCCGCCGCGATCTCCGGTTTGATCTGTTTCAGGTATGGCAACGACAACGTGCCCGGCCGCTTGGCGAGCTTCTCCGCCAGCGCCACGGAATCGAGTCTCGCCAGCCCGGTCATCAATAGTTTGCCCGGCAGCCTGGCGATGATCTCCGCGGCCTCCGGGGAAACCGAGGTGACAGAATGCAGCCAGAGCGTGTTTGCCTGACTCTTGGCGAGAGCCTGGGCCACTTCGGGGGACAATGATTTCAAGCCCAGGATCAGCATCTCTCCCCGGAACTCGGCGAGCGCCCCGGCTGCTTCCGGGCTCAGCTCATAAGTCCTGCTCAGTTGCAGTATCTTGAAAATATCGGATTCCGCCCCGGCCTTTTGAACCAGTTCGCGGGCACGCTCGACGGTGACATTCTCGGAAGGCTTCGCCGGAATCTTTCGGCCCGGCGGAAGATCGGCGCCAGCAGGGGGAGCAGGGAGAAGGCCTTGCGCAATCAAGTCGCCAAAGGTCGGCGAATCGGGCAGCGCAGGATCCGCGGGGATGTCACTGACCCGTCGCCCCGCCTCAAATTTTCTGGCGGGGCTGAAGCGATCAGCACCCGTCAGCAGCACGTTTATCGCATTGCCGTACTCAGTGCGGGGTCCGGAACGTCCCGCAACATGACACACCACGCATGAAGCGCCTCCGCCTTGTTCAAACCGCTGCGACCATGCCCGTGCAGCCTCCGGGTCCTTCACGCTCCCAATCTGTTCGAGGACCGCTCCATCCAGGCCACAGAGGGCATAAGAAAGGGCTGGCATGCAAAGCCATGCCAGGACTGTCAAAAGTCCGGAACCCGCCCGGAGCCACGCCCGCATCGCCCTGAAAACACCGGGGACCTTGCCCGCTTCGCTTGCGCAACGGACGAAACGGGGGCGGGAATGTGATGGCAGACGCATGACGGGAAGGATGGCTCCCCTGCCCCACGGCCTCAAGCGCCATGTCGCGTGCGGGCTTAGGAGAACCGATGCACGCGTTGACTGCATGCTGGCTGGGAGATGACTGCGGGAAACTGTGTTCATTGCGAATTGTCTGTTCGCGCTGGATTGAGTTTCGGATTCATTTTCTTGCACGGCCCCGGCGGTCGCATTGCCGCTGCCGAAGATGTTGCCGGAATTTGTGCTGCTGTTTACGAGCAGCGTGCCGCCGCCGTTCACGTTCACGGCGGTCGTGCCGCTCAGGCTGCCAGTCACGGCCAGCGTGCCGGCCCCGGCCTTGTTCAGTCCTGCGCCCGTGCTGCTGATGATGCCGGTGATGGCGAGCGTCGGCGGCTTCACCCCAGCCTTCGCGTCCTTGGCCGGAAGCTCGCAACCGCCGCGAGACGCGGATGCGACGAAGAGAAGCACGGCGCATCGCGCGCGGAGAATGGCGGGCCTGTGCATTCCGCAAAAATGGGTTTGTTTGGCAAAATTCATCTTTGCCATCCCCGATCGGAGACTTCCACCGAAAGCGGCGGCGCTCATGGCTTCGGGTTCTCCTTCGGTTCTGCTGCCGGCTTGTCCATTTCCATCTCCATCTTCCCGAAAATCCCGCCGCACGCATCCACGAGCGCATCCATCGCGGCTTTCACCTTTGGGTCTTTCTTCGACAAAGACATCAGCGTCTCCAGCCCCACGATGGTCCGCCGCTTGAACCGCCCCATGCCAAAGTGCTTTTGCAACGACACCCGCTCCCCGTCGAACTCCAGCCGCTTCCAGTCCATCGCCACCCGCTCCCGCTCCATGCGCAACCGCTCCGCCTGATGCTCGCCACGGCGCAACGCAACGATATCCCCGCACACCTGCCGCAACATGCGGATGTCCGGCCCGCCGCCCGCCTCCTCGCCGGTCTGCCCCCGCAGCGCCGCCATCAGCCGCGCGAGAATCCACACCGCCATGTCCTCCACGAGGGCACCCCCATTTTCCCCGTCTTTCCCGCGCAGTTCGCCGGCCTCCTCCCGGAACCTCCCGGCGCACTCCATCGCCTCCTGCTGCCGCAGCCACTCCCGGTAGCCGCCCTGCTTCCATTCGGAAAGGTTCTGCTCCCGGATCGGCCTGCCTGCAAACTCCCTTGCAAGGGCGATGTGGACCTCCGGCAGCCTGTTCAGCCACTTCACGAGGGCCTTTCCCTGCGCTCCATCGTGCAGACGCCGGTTCAGTTGCTCCCGCACTGCATGCGGAAGCCGGGCGATTTTTCCTCTTCTCGTCGCTTTCATGGTCGGATTAGGTCGGATCAAATCGGATCAGGTCGGATTTCATGGTTCACAGCAGGCGTGCGGATTTTTCGATTTCCTCAAGGGTCTCCGCTGAAATGCCCCGCTTCACGGGCTCCGCGAGGCCGAAGATTTCCCGGATTCTCTTCTGACGCTCTTCCAAGCTCAGCTTTGGCCCGAACGCCTTCTTCTGGTTCGCGGGATCTTTCGCCCATTCCTTAAAGCGCTTCCGCATCCGCTCCTCGCTCTTCCCCCGCTCCAGTTCCAACCAATCCTCCTCCTGCCTCAGCCGGGCAGCACTGTGATCGCCTTTCCGGAGCAGCGCCCAATCCTGCGCAAAGGTCCGCAGCAATTTCAGCCGCTCCGGGCCTTCGAGTCCTTCGAGCTGCTCTCGTGCCGCCTGCGCATAGCGCGGCGCGAGCCATCCCGCCACGGCGTCCGTCACCGAACCGCCGACGGCTTCCTGCATCTCCTTCGCCTCTTCGGTCATGGCCACGAGCGCGGCCTTGGTCTCGGCGCGGATGGAGTCCGAATCGCTCATCGGGTTCGGTTGCTCACCGATACCTCCCGCGGATGTTCCGTGCGTAGTAGCTGCCCTTGGACGATGCGCCCATCAGTGCTCGAAACACGGATTCCGGTACGCCGGGGTGATCGTAGATGCCCCCGTGGCGAAACTCCACAGTGAGCGTGTAGCCGTCGTAGCCGACGGCGCGGATGGCGGATGAACGAACTTGAATCATAGTCATGCGCGTGAGGCTAGGGGCTCTTGGGCGCGCCGTCATTCCGAGCGAGAGTCCGGCTACTTCCGATTTCTTCCGATTGCTCCGCGCAATGAAATGAACCCGCGTTTTCGGGTATCGAAAAGCCGTTTGTACTCGGCGCGGCGTTTCAGATCATCAAACGCCTTGCACGGATTTCGATACCCTCCGCATGACCTCACGAGTTCGTCGTCTTTCGTGTTCAGTCCGTTCAACCCCTTTTCATGCGCCTTGTGAACCAGCCGCACAATATCCGGCAGCACGCCTGCCAAGACGATCACTTCCAGTTCGTCAGCTTTGACTCGCGTAAAACCGTCGTCATGAGTCCATCCGCAAACAGCGCACGCATCACCGGCCGGCCGGCCCGCTTCTATTTCGGCAGACTGCACGCTAATCCCCACCAATTCGCCCGAAACTGAATTCGCATCCGAGATTTGTTTGATGAGGGTGCTCCGGTTTTCAGCTCGCCACAGGCTGAGAGGCACCTTGATTTGGGCGTTCACGGAAAGAATGACCGAATCCTCCCTCTCCGCTTTCGGAATCAGCAGATTCGTCAGTTTGCCAATCTCACCGAGGATAGCATCCCACAGGGCATTCCGATCTTTCTTCGGCCACTCCGCTGGCGTTCGTGTGATGATCTCCTGTCCAACGATCTCCGGTTCAGTGAACAACCCAACCGTGAGCCGATGATATGCCTGCCGCACATCGTAGTCCGCGATCATGGGATGGACTTGGAAGACCAGCGACATTGCGATCTTGCGGCCATTGATGTCCCCGCTCACCCGGATGTCGGGGATGCCCTGCGCGCTGAACTTCGCCAACTGCCGGGCTGCTTTCTTCGGAACCTTTGCCCCATCCCTGAAATCCATGCGCTCGTAATCAATGGACACCGCCCCGAATGAAAGTGGCTCGAAGATCATCTCGCAATACTCCCTGCGTTCCCGTTTGCCCTTGATGGCACCTAACGCCGCCCCATGTTCTGGAAGCAGGCAGGGCAGGTAGTGGTTCTTCCGCTTGAGAAACCACGCCCAGTTCGTGAAATCCGCCAGCGCCATGGCGTTGAACTGATTCGCCATGATGGCGGTGAGTGTCTTGATGGCTTTGGCCTTCGTCGCGGAATTCTTCTGCGTGATCTGCCCGAAGATGTGCCCCCCACAGGGCTCACCGTCGTCGTGACATCGCTCCCAGTCCCACTCCACGGGATACCGCAGTTCGACGAAAGGCTGCTCCCATGTGATTTCGGAATCGCGTGTGTCTTCAACGTAGTGCCGAAGCCCCATGAGCGCGCGTCGCATTAGCGACACCAGCACTTCGATCCGCCAGTGCGGGTGTTTCTTCTCGTAGGATTCCGTCGCGGCGCGGAAAGCAGCGACCGTTTTCTCAATGACTTTTTTCGGACGTGGCATGGCAGAAGATAGGGCGGAAACATTCCTTTCACATCATCCACTCTGCGCACAGCAGTTCCGCCAGCATGAGCAGGGTCTTCACATCCGGCAGGTCAGACCCCTCCGGCTCCTCCTATTTTCGACGAATGAGGACCGTGCGATGGCAACAGAGGCAACAGGGACTTGCCCAGTTCTTTCAGAAATTCATTGTGTTTCCACGTCGCGGTCTTGATTGCGTCCTCGATTTCCACCAGCCGAGCATTCGTCTCCTCCAAGCTGATCTCCTCCTCCCCCACCGCCGTGCTGATGTAGCGGGAGATGTTCAGGTTGAAGTCGTTCTT
>Ga0114966_10003897_pt1 | contig 12942 bp, 14 predicted proteins | sample M_130207_XF_Meta_FD_87029 | JGI IMG/M metagenome (GOLD analysis project Ga0114966, IMG submission 87029) | Freshwater microbial communities from Lake Montjoie, Canada to study carbon cycling - M_130207_XF_MetaG | ecosystem: Environmental > Aquatic > Freshwater > Lake | place: Lake Montjoie... | reverse complement strand
CGACAAAGCAATAAATAGAGTGCTTCCTCATAATTTTGTTTGCAATACTCAAACAAATGAGCAATATAATCAGTTTTTTCTTCAATCCTCGACACTACTAATCTATCTAACCATGATTTCCAAATGATATCAGGAACATCTAATATAGATTTGCCACAAGGAATACTTTGCTTTGAAAGTTTTAATTGATTGTATTGATTTATCAAACCTGGTTTAATGCAGCGCTTTAATTCAATGACTGATACATTATAAGTTTCATTTTGTGGTAACGCTAAATCATGCTCATAAACAACGTGCAGCACTAAATTATCATAAGATTTATCTTTTTGATGGTGATGCTTTAACCAATCAGATGTTTTGATATGAATTTCAACATTACCTGCTAATAAAATACCATTGATGATAACTTTTGAATTGAAAAAATCGGGACCAGAATCTTGATTATGCTCGCCAATCGAAATTATTTCAATAGTTTCATGCTTTGATCCAATAAACTTAGATTGACCAAGTAATTTATATTTCCAAATTGTATGAAGCAGTTCTTCATCCATAAATTATTAAAGTTAACTAGAAACTGAAATAGTTTTATTTAGTTGACATTTATATTGGCTAATCTTACAATTGCCTTAAATAGTGATGATTTCAAAAATTATTAATTTCCAGTAACAGCAGCTGCTTTCATGGATAAAATATATTTGGTTAAAGCATCTTTTTGTGCTGCTGTTAAATTTGCCTTTGGCGACATATCGTCAATTTCGTGTAACCAACTTGCTTCTGAACGATTAAAAATATTTTTTTGACCATGGCAATTTGTGCAAGCTCCAGTATAAATTGAATAACCCTCATTTAATTGAAAAGCAGTAGCATCAGGATACTTAGTCTTAATTGCGGTTAATTGAGTTTCTCCTGGTAGAAGAGTTACGATAGGAGTTGAACTTTTTTTTGTAGAACCACATGACGTAAATAAAATTGTTACCGCTACAATTGTTAATGATTTGAAAATTGTCATTTTTTTAGATTTTAAAATTATGGTGAAAATAAATAAAATATAGGTCAAATAAGTTATAATATAATATTGCACGCTTGCAATTTGTTCATTTTTATAGGCAATCACTATTTTTAAATTAGTAATATAACCTAATTAAGCTATTAATTTTATTGCATCCTCTTTGGTATCAGTAACTTTAAAAAGTGTGTTTAGTTTTGTAATAATTAATAAATCGTTAACTTTTTTACTGACATTAAAAATAGCGCTCTCTCCCCCATTTGTTCTAGTTTTAGTTAATAATTGAATTAACACATTTAACCCGCTGCTATTGATGTATTTTAAATCAGATAAATCAATAACAAATTTATTTTTACCTAACTGCAACAATTCTTCTACCGTTTTCATTAAATCTATTGCTTGATTTTTATCAATCAATTCTCCTTTTAAAACTAATACTTGAATATTATTTTCTTCGGCTATACTATAATCTAATACCATATTAATTTACGATTGAATTTTAATATTATAAATTTAATACAAATTCTTTGGTTTACACTTGTTCTATTTATAAAAAAATCATTTAACTAATCCTGACTTTTTATGTTCGCAAATTCCGTTTTCTTTCAATACACGGCACTTCGCAAAGAAATTTAATGAATGATGAAACACATCAAAGTTAAGCATATCCTCAGCCATTTTTTGAATTTGCATAATACGAGGGTCACAAAATTCAAACACTTTTTCGCAATCACTACATATTAAATGATCATGCTGTTTGAATTTGTAAGCTTTTTCAAACTGCGCTAAATTTTTACCAAACTGATGCTTAGTAACCAAGCCTGCATCTAATAATAATTCGATATTATTGTACAAAGTAGCTCTACTAACGCGATACTTTTTATTTTTCATCATCACGTAAAGTCCTTCTATATCAAAATGACCATCGTGCGAGTAAATTTCATTTAAAATAGCAAAACGTTCAGAGGTTTTACGATGTTTATTTTTCTCGAGGTAATCTGTTAGTATTTTTTCTACTGCTTCTTTTGTCTCTTGTGTCATCAATATTATTATTAATTACTATCTATTCTTGTTACCGTGGTTACTCCTTTTACTTTTACTAAATTATCTATTAAATGATTTAAATGTTTTGCATCATGCACAAACACCATAATTGTTCCATCAAATATACCATCTTCCGTATCAAAACTGATGGAACGCATATTAATATTTAATTGACTCGAAATTATCTTTGTGATATTATTAACCAATCCAATTTCATCCGTTCCCTTTATTTTTATCCCTGCTAAAAAAGAAATTAAATGGTCATTGTTCCATTTTGCTTTTACAACTCGATAGGCATAATTTGATAGTAATTTAACGGCATTTGGGCAATTTACTCGGTGTATTTTTATACCTTCGCTAACTGTTACAAAACCAAATACGTCATCCCCCGGAATGGGGCTGCAACATGGAGATAAGCCATAATCTAATTTTTGCATGTCATCTCCAATAACTAACATATCCGAGCTTCCCCGCACATTAGTAACTAGTTCTTCAATTTTATTTTCTTTTTTCTTAGGCTTGTATTTTTCGGGATGCAATTTAAAATCAAGAAACTCCTTAATTTCTTTAATATCAACATTTCCTAAAGCTGCTCTGTAAAATAATTCGCTATTTGAAGGTAATTTTAAAAAGCTTACAAAGTCCTTTACATTTTGGGTTGAATAATCTAACTTGCATTTATTAAACTTTTTCTCTAAAATATCTTTCCCTCCTTCTGCAACCTTGCGCCTATTTTCTTTTAAAGCACTTTTAATTTTAGATTTAGCCTTGGCGGTTACAACATAATTTATCCAATCGTCCTTAGGAAATTGTTTATTTGATGTTAAAATTTCAACTTGATCACCGCTTTTTAATTGATAACTTAAAGGCACTAGTTTATGGTTCACTTTAGCTCCAATGCATTGCTCGCCAACTTTGGTATGAATTTCAAAAGCAAAATCTAAGGCAGTTGCTGTAAGTGGTAATGTTCGCATCTCGCCTGTTGGAGTAAACAAAAATATTTCATCAGCAAATAAATTCAACTTAAAATCATCAATAAATTCTAAGGCGTTTGGATCTGGATTGTCAAGCATTTCGCGAATACGGCGCAACCAAACCTCTAAATTATTTTCCTTCTCAGCTGCTGATTCTTTATATTTCCAATGTGCTGCATAACCCATTTCAGCTAATTCATCCATCCTCACAGTTCTAATCTGCACTTCTACCCATTTTCCTAATGGGCCCATTACGGTAGTATGCAAACTCTCATAACCATTACTTTTAGGCGTTGAAATCCAATCTCTTAAACGATCCGGATTTGGGTGATAAAAATCGGTAATAATGGAGTAAATTTTCCAACAATCCGATTTTTCCTTATCCATCGGCGTATCAATAACAATTCGAATAGCAAATAAATCATAAATTTCTTCAAACTGAACGCCTTTATTTTTAATCTTATTGTAAATAGAATAAATAGATTTTGGTCGGCCAAATATTTTAAATTTAAAACCTTGCTCCTTTAAAATATCGTTTAAAGGATCAATAAAATTTTTAATAAATTTTTTGCGCATTGGTTCGGTTTCTTCCAACTTTTGCACCACCTCTTTAAACCATTCTTCATTGGTAAATTTTAATCCTAAATCTTCTAATTCCGATTTGATTGCATTTAATCCTAATCTGTGAGCCAACGGTGCATACAAATACAAGGTTTCTCCCGCAATTTTCATTTGCTTGTCACGTTTCATATGATCAAGCGTGCGCATATTGTGCAATCTATCTGCTAATTTTATTAAAATAACCCTTACGTCTTCCGAAAGCGTTAATAACATTTTTCTAAAATTCTCAGCTTGAATAGAGGATGTATGATCAAATACACCCGAAATTTTTGTCAATCCATCAATAATTTGTGCTACTCTATCACCAAACATTCCTTTAATGTCATCTAAAGTTACATCGGTATCTTCAACTGTATCATGCAATAAAGCACAAACAATGGCTGTTGTTCCAAGTCCAATTTCTTCGGCGCAAATTTGAGCTACTGCAATGGGATGATAAATATAAGGCTCTCCAGATTTGCGTCGCATTTCTTTATGAGCTTCAACAGAAACTTCGAACGCCTTTCTAATAATTTCCTTATCTCCTTTTTCTAAACGACGTTTACATGCCTTAATTAAATTTTTATAACGACTTAAAATCTCTTTTCTTTCAACTTCGATATCAATTTCCATAAGCAAATTTTGTGTGTATGAAGGTAATTTTTTTTATTTATACTATCAATAGTCTAATTTAAGTTATATACATTTGATTGAATGAAACTATTTCAATATTTATTCTATTTTTTTAGATCGCTTTATTATAGAGGTTTTATAAATACTTTTAAGTTGCTAACTTATGAAAGAAAATACGAAAAAAAGTTAGGATTAAATACGCATAGCATTGTTAACCTTAACTCTTTAACTTTGGCTGGCGCAAACTCTGAGCAAAATCATCATTACCAAGGTGCTAGTTATTTTATTTTATTTTCAATTTTAAATAAACTTCCAGAGGATATTAAACATAGCAATTTCGTTGATTATGGATGCGGCAAAGGCAGGGCTTTATTTGTTGCTGAACAATGTGGTTTTACAAAATTAACTGATGTAGATATTGAAAAAAAATTAATAGATGACGCTAATGCTAACAAACTCGTATATCAGAAAAAAAATAATCAAAGTGAATTTCATTTTTTGTTTAATGATGCTACAACTTTCCAAATACCTGAAAACACAAGCGTTTTTTATTTTTTCAATCCCTTTGGTATAGATATTTTACAGAAAGTAATACAGAATATAAAAGAGAGCTTAAAACAAAATCCAAGAAAAATATATTGTATATATCTTAATCCTAAATATAAATCAGTTTTTGATAATAGCGGATTTAAACAATTTTGCGAAATAAAAAACAAGCGCTACTTAGAGGGAATTATTTATATTAACTAATTTAGGTTACATGTAGATTTATTTTCTACCATTATTTAATTGGTTCATCATCATCTTTATATTTATTATAATCTAATTTATTTCCCCAAAAGTTCATTTGTTGTTTAATCCATGCTTTGCGATTACTAATATAACTATTGGCTGGATTAGCTTTTAACCTAATTGGATTTGGCAATATAGCAGCAATGGCGGCAGCTTCATCTTTTGTTAATTTTTTAGCTGACTTATGAAACCAATGTTGCGATGCTGCTTCAGCGCCATAAATTCCATTTCCCATTTCAATACTATTTAGGTATACCTCCATTATGCGTTCTTTACTCCAAGAAACCTCAATTAATAAAGTAAACCAAGCTTCTAGTGCTTTTCTTAGGTAACTCCTACCCTGCCATAAAAATACATTTTTGGCTGTTTGTTGTGTGATAGTGCTTCCACCTCTAATTCGTTTTCCTTTCTGATTTTCTGCTATCGCCTTTTTAATAGCGCCAATATCAAAGCCAAAATGCTTTAAATAATTTTGGTCCTCACTGCAAACTACTGCTAATTGGAGTTTTGGAGAAATATCTTCTAATGGCACCCAATCGTGTTCCATAATAATCCCTTGGCCATTTTTAAATTGTTCAACATCTCTAATCAACATTAAAGGTGTAATTGGAACTGGCACCCATCGATAAACTACAACCGATAAAATAGATAGAATGAAAAACGTTAATAACGTTCGCCAAAGTATAGTCCAAAATCTTCCTAATAATTTTCGCATAAAACAGTAAAACTATTGTATTATTTAACCTAAGTTTGTTGTCTAAATTATTTTTAACAACATTTCTTTTTTAATAACATGTCAAAAAAAACAACATATATTATTATACTTATTGCACTATTTGGAGTTGCTGGATTGAAAATTTTCAATAAATATAGAGTAGCACCTACTATTGAAATATCAAAATTAAATGTCGTAGATCAAGACACTATTAAGTTCGACATTACATCGTTAAAAGGCAAAAAGGTCATTGTAAGTTTTTATGCATCTTGGTGCCCTAATTGCATTGAGGAATTGCAAGTTTTAAATAGTATAAAAAATAGTAAATTAGCTGATATAGAAGTGCTAGCAATCACCGATGAAAGTATTGAAAAATTAGTTGCATTTAAAACAAAAACGCAATACCCATTTACATTTTTAAAACTTAATGCTTCGTTTCCTGAAATTGGCATAAATTCAATACCTGTTACCTATTTATTAAATACAAAGGGCGAAGTTGTTTATAATAATGTCGGTTATATTGAATGGAATGATGAATCAACTTTAAATCACTTAAAAAGCTTGATGGAATAGTTAAATTCTTGTTCCAACACAATTTATTCAATACCTTTAGTGACTATTTTTTTAGAACAATTATGACAAAAATTAAATTTGGTACCGATGGCTGGCGAGCAATTATAGCGCAAGAATTTACAGTAGAAAATGTTGCTCGCGTTACCGAAGCAACAGCTGTTTGGTTAAATAAAAATTTTGAAAACCCAAGTGTTGTGCTCGGTCACGATTGCCGTTTTGCAGGCGAATTGTTTGCGCACACTGCTGCAAAAATTTTAGTAGCTCACAATATTAAAGTGTTTTTGGCGAAAGATTTTATTAGTACTCCCATGATTTCTTTAGGAACAGTAAGGCATAAAGCTAGCATAGGAGTTATTATTACGGCTTCTCACAATCCGCCTTCATATAATGGTTTTAAATTAAAAGGTTATTATGGCGGACCATTAGGTCCTGAAAAAGTTCAGGAAATTGAAGATATTATTCCTAAAAAAAGTTCAATAAATCTTGACTCCATTGATTTAAAATTAGCGGAGGAAAAAGGATTAATAGAAATTACTGCTTTAGAAGATATGTATGTAAAACATGTAGAAGCAAATTTTGATTTAGCTGCCATTAAAAACTCAGGGCTTACATTTGCATACGACAGTATGTATGGTGCCGGACAGCGAGTAATGTTTAGATTATTTCCCGAAATTATTCATTTACACAATGATTACAATCCGAGTTTTCATGGGCAAGCACCAGAACCAATTCATAAAAATTTAATTGAGTTTTCTAACTTAATTAAAAACGCAGGTAATATAGACTGTGGTTTGGTGACCGATGGAGACGCTGATAGAATTGGATTATATGACAATAAAGGAAATTTTATCGATTCTCATCATATACTTCTATTATTGATTCATTACCTAAAAAAATACAAAGGCATGGATGGAAAAGTCTGCACAGGCTTTAGCTCTACTGTTAAGATAAAAAACATGTGCGACCATTACAACTTACCTTTAGATGTTGTAAAAATTGGTTTTAAATACATTTGTAATATTATGATTACGGAAGATGTTTTGGTAGGTGGAGAAGAAAGCGGCGGTATTGCCATTAAAGGACATATTCCTGAGCGTGATGGTATTTGGATGGGATTAGTTTTATGGGAATTTATGGCAAAAACCGGTAAAAGCTTAACAGAATTAATTGAAGAAGTTTATGCAATTACAGGAACTTTTTCATTTGAAAGAAATGACCTTACCATTACTGAAGAACTGAAAAATAAAATTGTAGATAATTGCAAGAATAATGTTTACACAGAGTTTGGGAAATATAAAGTAGAACGTATTGATGATTTAGATGGTTTTAAGTTCTTTTTTGATGATAATACTTGGACAATGATTCGTGCCTCTGGAACTGAACCTGTTTTAAGAACTTATGCTGAAGCTGCCACTAAAGAAAAAGCTTTTGATATTTTAGCAGACGTAAAAAAAGTATTATTAGGTTAATCTTAAATGAAATTAACTTCTATAATTTTAATTAGTATTTGTTATTTAAATGCTTTGCTATCGCAAACCATTTCTGTTGAAAGTAAAATTGGTAAGAGCAAAACAACCTACACCTTCGTTAACAAAAAAAATTGTAAAATTTCATTTGAAACTAAACGTCCAGATAAAACAGATAAAACTATTTTAGTATGCATTCCTGCAGCATTCACAAATTTGAATAATTTAAAAGTTGATGGAATTTATAGCGTTAATGGAATTACAAGAAATAAAGACGTCATCAACAAAACTTTGGGCGGCGTTTTTTATATAGAGAATAATTCCTGCAAAATTTTTCAATCAAATAATGGAAAATTATTTAATGACAGTTTATTAGCAATTGTTAAATCTCAAAAAGCATCATTTTTTCAGCAAATTCAATGTATTGAAAATGGGAAAGCTGCAAAATTTAAGGATAAAAAACTATTTCAAAGAAGAGGGATTGCTATACTAAAAGACAATTCCGTTGCCATTATTGAAAGTACAGAAGCTATTACATTAGAAGTTTTTTCAAATGATTTAGTGTTATTAAATGTAATGCAATTAATATATACCGATATGGGAGCTTGGGATGAAGGTTGGTATAGAAATCCCGTTAATAATATTCCAATAAAAATAGGTAAAGATTTATCGCAAACAGATAAACAAAGTAATTGGATTGTATTTAGAAAATAATTTTTCAAATCCTCGTAAACACATCAAAATCAATTACTTTAACTATCTACTATTTCCAAATTATTTAACTTATTTGTCTTTTTTTAAACAAAAATTCATTAAGTTTGTCGTGAATTTAAACATGACCCTAGAAAGCAACATAAAGGCAGCTATTAGAGATGTTCCGGACTTTCCAAAACCAGGAATACTATTTAAAGACATTACCCCTATTTTTGAAAATCAGGCGCTTTGCAATGAAATAGTTGATGGTTTTATTGATCATATTTCAGTTAAACCAGATGCAATAGTTGGCATTGAAAGCAGAGGATTTTTATTTGGATTATTATTAGCTAATAAATTGAACCTCCCTTTTATTTTGGTTAGAAAAGCAGGTAAACTTCCATACAAAACAATAAGCTATGAATATGCTTTAGAATATGGTACTGCAAAAATTGAAATGCATGCCGATAGCTTAAAAAAGGATTGGAATGTATTAATTCATGACGATTTGTTAGCTACAGGAGGCACAGCCGAAGCTGCAGCACATTTAATAGAACAACAAGGAGCTAATGTTTGTGGCTTTAGCTTTGTAATTGGATTAGAATTTTTAAACGGAAAAGAAAAATTAAATAAACACTCAAACAATATAATATGTCTAGCACAGTATTAGAAAACACTATTGGAATGAATTTCCAATTAAATGAAAATCAAAACGCTATTGCGGATATGATTCGCAAATTTGGTAAAGAAAATATCTACCCACAAATGATGGAATGGGATGAAGCTCAAATCTTCCCGGTAGAAGTATTTAAAAAACTTGGCGACTTAGGTTTAATGGGAGTTTTAGTTCCTGAAGAGTATGGTGGTTCTGGATTATCATACACCGAATACGTTACAGCTATTATTGAATTAAGTAAAATATGTGGTTCTATTGGTTTATCAATGGCTGCTCATAATTCGTTATGCACAGGTCATATTTTAGCTTTTGGAAACGAAGAACAAAAGAAAAAGTATTTACCAAAATTAGCAACAGCCGAATGGATTGGCGCTTGGGGCTTAACAGAAACAGGTACAGGTTCTGATGCTGGTGGAATGGCAACTACTGCTATTAAAGATGGTGACTATTATGTATTGAATGGTTCTAAAAACTTTATTACACACGCTATTACAGGTAACGTAGCTGTTGTTATAGTTCGTACTGGTGCAAAAGGTGATAGTCACGGCATGAGTGCATTTATTATTGAAAAAGGAACGCCTGGATTTAAGTCTGGTAAAAAAGAAAATAAACTAGGAATGCGTGCCAGCGAAACTGCTGAATTAATTTTTGATAACTGCAGAGTTCACAAAGATCAAATGATGGGTAAAGAAGGTGACGGCTTTATTCAAGCCATGAAAGTATTAGATGGCGGCCGTATTTCAATTGCTGCATTAAGTTGTGGTATTGCTCGCGGAGCTTATGAGTGTTCAATTAAATACGCTAAAGAACGTGAACAATTTGGCAAACCAATTGCTCATTTTCAAGCTATAGGATTTAAATTAGCTGATATGGCAACTGAATTAGAGGCCGCTGAATTATTAACGTTTAAAGCAGCCGATTTAAAAAACCGTCATCAAAAAATGACTAAAGAAGGTGCTTTTGCAAAATATTATGCTTCTGAGGTATGTGTTAGAAATGCAAACGAAGCTGTTCAAATATTTGGTGGTTACGGTTTTACTAAAGATTTTCCTGCTGAAAAATATTACCGCGATAGTAAATTATGTACTATTGGCGAAGGAACTAGCGAAATTCAAAAATTAGTAATTAGCCGTGAACTGCTTAAAGAATAAGTTATTCAGCCCAACGAAAACTATTAATTTCTAATCCTGCTAAATCTAAAACTCTATCAACAACGGTAGCCGCTAATTCTTCAAAAGTTTTAGGGTTACTGTAAAACGAAGGAGATGCCGGGCAGATAATACCGCCAGTTTGCGTAATAGCTTGCATATTGTTGATATGGATTAAACTATAAGGCGTATCTCTAATTAGTAAAATTAATTTTCGCCTTTCTTTTAAAATGACATCTGCAGCTCTTGTTGTTAAATCGTTGCTGATACCTGAAGCTATGCGAGCCATTGTTCCCATACTACAAGGGCAAACAATCATTGTGTTATATTTTGCAGAACCAGAAGCAAAGGGAGCATAGAAATTAGTTTTATCGTAAAATGTAAATTGAGAATAGTTTTTATAGTCTTCGTTACCCAATTCTGTTTTCCAAACATCTTTGGCATTATCACTCATCACAATTCCAACTTGTTCTATTTGTGATGATAATTTAGATAATTTATCTAATAACACTTTAGCGTAAATGCTTCCACTAGCGCCCGTTATTGCTACAATTATTTTGTGTGATTTATTCAATTTTTTTCGCTGGCTCTAATTCTGTACCCTATAGTAAATTCTAAAATATTATTATAATATCCTTTGTTAAACGTTCGAGCAATGATATTGTTGTAATAAATGGCTTGTTTTATTCTATTAGGACGATTGGTAATAAACGAATTACTACTTCTAAAATTAACAAACCATTTTGGACTGATATTATATCCCAATCCTATTTTTACCGAATAATCAAATTTTTGAAATGGAAAAATTCCTGTGTAATTCATATTTTGATCTGCCTCATAATAATTAATTAAGTATGCTGCTGAAAGACCAACATCAAATAAAAACTTTTTTTGAGTATAGGTTACTAAAATTGGTACCTCAAGATAATTTAAATTTAGAAAATAAGCAGTTAAATCTCCTTTTGTAAGATTTTGATTTTTTTGAGCGCCTTTTTGTATGAAGAGAAATGATAAATTCATACTTGCCTTTTCCGTAAAAACAGATTCAATTCCGATACCAACTGTAGCTCCAAGTTTTTTAAACCCGCTATAAGCATCACCATGAACTTGAGCTGGAGTAACGCCAGCCGTAAGTAAAATATTAAATATATTTCTGTTTGTTTTAGTTACAGAAGAAGATACTTGTCCAAAAAACAAAGTAGGTAATAAAAGAAAAATAGTTAGAAAATTTTTCAAGTAATAATTGAATTTACATATATTGTTTTAACCAAATTAAAGCGTCATTCGCATTATCAAAAAAATTAGTAGGTCTTTCTGGAATATTTATTTTAACATAAAATTTAGCTAATATTTTTTGCGCTAGAGTATTTAGTACAAAAGCATCTGCTTTAGAATAGGGACTATTTTCATTTTGACTTAACTTGGACAGTAAACTAATATCAGCGAATGCATTTTTTTCGCAAATAATTAAAATTGGTAATACCAAGCCGCCATTGTTTTTTTGCGCCTCTACTAATTTTTTTAAATCGTACACAGTAAAGTCATGATTTTCAAATACCCTTATCTCGTAATAGGAATCATCTATTACTTTAACTGAAAATATTTTGTCCTTATAAAAGCTTGACATACAATGACTTTAAATAATGTGTTATTAATCAGGTTGAGTAAATGGATATTTATAATCTGTTGGTGGTGTAAATGTTTCTTTTATTGTACGTGGCGAAACCCAACGTAATAAATTTATTTTTGCTCCTGCTTTATCATTTGTTCCGCTTCCGCGAGCACCGCCAAACGGTTGCTGACCAACAACTGCACCAGTACATTTATCATTAATGTAAAAGTTACCGGCAGCATTGCTTAATTTTTTAGTTGCCAATTCAATAGCATAACGGTCTTGTGCTAAAATAGCACCTGTTAAAGCATATATAGATGTTGAATCCACTAATTCTAAAGTTTCTTCAAACTTTTCTGCATCATAAACATAAAGTGTTAACACAGGTCCAAATAATTCTTCGCACATGGTTACATATTTAGGATCTTTAGCTACAATAATAGTTGGTTCAATAAAATAACCTTTACTCTTATCATAATTTCCACCGGCTATAATTTCAACATTACTGTCTTTTTTAGCAGCATCAATGTATTTAGCAAGTTTATCAAAACTTTTTTCGTCAATAACGGCATTTATAAAATTTGTAAAGTCTTCGGTTGGACCCATTTTCATGTCTTTTAAATCAGCCAAAACATATCCTTTTACTTCTTCCCATAAATTGCTAGGAACGTAAGCACGAGAAGCCGCAGAACATTTTTGACCTTGGTATTCAAATGCACCACGTGAAATAGCAACTGCTAATGATTTTGCTTCAGCTGATTTGTGTGCCATAATAAAATCTTTCCCTCCTGTTTCTCCAACAATACGAGGATAAGAACGGTATTTATGAATATTGTTTCCAATAGTTTGCCAAATATTTTGAAACACTTCAGTGCTTCCTGTAAAATGTATACCAGCAAAATCTTTATGGTTAAATACCACCTCTGCTGCATCTGGTCCGCTTGGATAAATTAAATTGATAACACCGTCTGGTACACCTGCTTTTTTAAAAATTTCCATTAATACATTTG
>Ga0114966_10003896_pt1 | contig 12942 bp, 9 predicted proteins | sample M_130207_XF_Meta_FD_87029 | JGI IMG/M metagenome (GOLD analysis project Ga0114966, IMG submission 87029) | Freshwater microbial communities from Lake Montjoie, Canada to study carbon cycling - M_130207_XF_MetaG | ecosystem: Environmental > Aquatic > Freshwater > Lake | place: Lake Montjoie... | reverse complement strand
TCAATCCTAATTTTGGGAGCAATGGCAATGTAACAGGAACAATTGTACTTGGTGCAAGCGGTATAAATTCAGGAAATGTTATTGAAATCCAAACTACAGGTTCTGGTGGCGAATTAAGTCGAAACTGGATTACAGGTTCTGCTGCCGGATTAAAATTTAATAATAGTCAAACAACAGGGGGTATTATTATTGCAGATGGTCCTACTATAAGCACTGGCAACAATATTATCACTTTAAACACAACTGGTGCTATTTTTGCTACTACACTAAGTGGTAAATCTATTGACACACCGAGGTTATCTGCATGGAACATAGTTGGTCAAAGTTCAAATGCTGCTGGTCTTGGCGCAAATGCGTTAGGTTGCTGTAATACTGCATCTGGTGATAACTCAACTGTTATTGGAGGATTCAGCGGGAGAGCAACTGGCTGTGCATCAATTGTAGGAGGACTATCTTCTATAGCGAGTGGCCGAGCATCTGTTGTTTTTGGTGAAGGTAATTGCTCGGGTAATTATGATTATGGTGTAGTTGCAGGAGGAGTCTATAATTGCGTTAATGTTTGCACCCCATGGGGTGTCATCGGCGGCGGACAAAATAATATATCTCAGGGCAACCTTTCAACAGTAGCAGGCGGCGGTTATAATACTGCTGTTCAAAACTATGCTACAGTAGGTGGTGGTGTAAATAATTGCGCTGGCAGTATCGGATCTACTGTAGCAGGTGGACAAAATAATACTGCAAATAATTCTTACTCAACAACTGCTGGTGGTCAATGTAATATTGCCAGTGGTGGATACTCAGCTATTGCAGGGGGATTAACAGGTCTTGCATCTGGTTGCTACTCGACTGTTATAGGTGGATTTAGCGGTCAAGCAACTGGAGTAGGCTCAATTGTCGGCGGATTATCTTCGAGAGCAGATGGCCGAGCAGCTGTTGCTTTTGGTGAAGGTAATATTGCATCTGGTTGCTACTCAACTGTCGTAGGTGGATTTAGCGGATCTGCAACTGGATGTGGGTCAATCGTTGGTGGATTATCCTCCAGAGCAGATGGTAGTGCAGCTGTCGCGTTTGGTGCATGTAATAGAGCATTAGGTAATTGTTCAATAATTGCAGGGGGACAATGTAATACAGCAACTAATTGCTACTCAACTGTCGTAGGTGGATTTAGTGGATGCGCGGGTAGCATGTATGTAACTATTGGGGGAGGTGCTTGTAACTATGCAAGCGCTAGATGTGCAACAATTGCGGGTGGGATTGGCAATCTTGCAAGCAATACTAGCTCAACAGTTGGCGGTGGTGCACTTAACTGTGCAAGTGGGGTTTGCACAACTATTGGCGGTGGATATTGTAATGCTGCAAGTGGTGTTTGTTCAACGATTGCGGGTGGGGTTTGCAATCTTGCAAGCGGTACCGTTTCAACTATTGGTGGAGGTTGGAAGAATAGTGCGGCCACTATTTCATTTATTGGTGGAGGGCAATGTAATTGCGCAAATGCAGCTGCTTCGACTATTGGTGGAGGGCTATGTAATTGCATAAATAGTGTTTACGCAACTATTGGCGGCGGTACTAACAACTGCGCGTTTGGTAATAACACATTTATTGGAGGTGGGTGTTGTAATACTGCAAGCGGCGATTGTTCTACTGTTGGTGGTGGATATTGTAACTGCGCGTCTAGTCTTAACACTACTATTGGAGGAGGTGAATGCAATAGAGCAACTGGATGTTTTTCAACTGTCGTGGGAGGATTAAGTAGTATTGCAACTGGATGTTATTCATTTATTGGTGGTGGGATTTGCAACTGTTCTAATGAATGTTATTCAATAATAGTGGGCGGCTTTAGAAACTGTTCCAGTGGACCATACACTACTATTGGTGGTGGTTATTTTAACTGCGCTAGTAATTACTCAACTGTTGGTGGTGGTAGTAACAACTGCGCTAGTAATTTCGCATTTATTGGTGGCGGCTCCAGCAACCAAGCAAAATCTACTACATCAAATATTGGTGGCGGTGAAGATAACTTAATAGACGTTGACACACCAAGCGGTGCTACAATTGGAGGCGGGAATACTAATTATATTGGAAGTTCATATTATAGTGCATCAGGTCCAATAACTATTGGAGGCGGTGAGAGTAACTATGCAACTGGTGGTTACTCAACCATTGGAGGTGGCTGCTGCAACTGTGCCGACGGATCTAGAGGAGATTACGCAACTATTGGAGGGGGGGGATGCAACTATGTAACTAGTGATTATTCAACAATTGGAGGTGGGTATTTTAACTGTGCGAATGATCATTATTCAACAATTGCCGGTGGAAGTGAAAACTTGACAAACTCAATATATTCAACTGTCGTCGGAGGATTAAGTAATGTTGCGTGTGGAGCATACGCAACTGTTGGTGGTGGTCTATGTAACTGTGCATGTGGTATATCTACTTTTATTGGAGGCGGCTGTAAAAACAACACAAGTGCTAGCTACACATTTATTGGCGGAGGACAAGGTAATAATACATCGGGGGATTATTCAGCTATTTTAGGGGGATATAATAATAAAATATCGGTGGGTTATTCAGCTATTTTAGGTGGACAATGTAACTGTACGTGTAGTACTGCAGCGAACTCATTTATTATTGGATCAAATGTTACTGCAATTAGTGCCTGTACAGCATATGCTAATAATCTAGAGCTAGTTGGGCGTTGCACTACTTCATATATTATCTTAAGAGATAGCAACAGTTGCAGGTGGAAATTATGTGTAACAACAGCTGGTGCAGCATGTTTTACTAACGCTTAATAATCACCATACAAACTAGTGTTATTAATCGACATATCGAATACTACAGTCTGACTAATAGTATTGACATCATAATCATATGATTTAGGATCCGATGATAATTGACCAGTAATTGTACTAGATAAAATACCACTGAATGTGTCATCATAAACCTGCTCATTACCCCGCTCACCCGTAAGTCCAGGCTGCCAAGAATATTCCATACGCTTAGCTTTTAATCTCCACATATAATGGCCGCCTAATGGATTAAGCTCTGCATTATCCTGATCCGTTCTCTCCGTAATCTCGAAAAAGTTGCCACCCCTGTTACCATACCGATCATTCCCATATTCAACCATTTGAAATACATCACCAGACTTAGGCACTACTTCTTGTGCTAAATTAGTATAAACGTTTTTTCCATTAAATGCACTAAGATATCCATTAATGCTTACATACCCAGTAACTTCATCTTCTGAAGAGAATCCAAACTTACTTAATGTAAATGCATTCTCAGTCAATTTAATGTAGATCTTTAAATCATGCGGCCCATTATATACACTAGTTGGCTGCTCACCATATATATTATCAGCACTTAATGTATTATATGTGTTGACATAGTAATTTACGTGCTGTCCCATTGAGTTTACCGTTTGTTCTACAATGTTGTTTATCAAATCAATATCAGGACTAAGGCTCGCCTTATTATACAGTTCGTAACAGTTTGTAGTATTGCCAGCTCCTTCGTAATAACATCCAGACATATTAGTTATTTATTGTTGATTTAAGAACGCTATGTAAAATATATTCAGAAGGTTTAATTCGCTTCAAATATACTGTACAAGACTTAATGTGCTGATTTTTATTTGATGCATCGCTTATTTCGTGTTTACCTTTGCCTACATTTCTATCTCCGCCGACTTTTAAATTCTCGAATTTAATATTATACGTATCTTTTAAATGCATTAACATGTCTGTTGTACAAATATGTCGATTGGGTGATTTTCGTAAATTATTAATTATGTTTTCGAACATATTGCCATTAACTTTATACATATCAGGTATTAAATTAGGCATTTCAGGATTAGTCATTCGATTAATACTGTATTTTTGCGTTTCTTCTTTAAAAAAATCTTTAAAACATTTATGCATAATTATATTTAGACAAAAAAAAGAGGAGTACAGGTACTCCTCTTTAAAAATTATTTTTTAACTGACTTTAATTACTGAAAAAACTCATCACTCGCTTTTAATGAGGATACTTTATTATTTTTACCATTATTGTATCCTTTAGTGAATGGTCCACCGGTGTGGATTGCAGGAGGCTTAGGTACTTCAGCGCGACCACCTCTTGGCTTAACTTTTCCGCCAACTTTATTATTCTTACCAGATAAGCTACGGCCACCTGCATCAGACAATTCTTTAATATCAATACCTTCTTGCATGCCTTGGTCGCCCATGCCTTCATCTCCTTCCATCTCATCTCCTTCCATCCCATCATCTTCGTCTCCAAAGTCATCTTCACCCATGTCATCTTCACCCATATCATCGTCTCCACCAAGCTGTTGGTTGAGCATATCACATAACTGTTGAGCAACTTCGCGTGGAAGAGATAATGTAATCTCATCTCCGCCCATATCGTCGCCCATATCGTCCGCTCCGCCATCCCCGGCGCCACTCCCATCCTCGTCACCATAGTCCCCCTCAGGTAGACCTAATGCTTGGTTGTCAGTTGCAGGAATATTTTCATTATCCATAACTTGTTCAAATAGTTTTTCAAAAAGTGATTTGCTCATAAAATTATTTATACTACGTTTAAGATTTTTTTGCTGATTTTCGGAAATATTTTTATATTTTTGCGGCTTAACTAAACCTTTTACATCATCAGGGCCAGTAGCTGTTTTAGCTAAACTAGCAACTCTATTACCAGCATTTTTAGCATACTCAGTTTTTGTTTTATTCTTCTTAACTGATTTGTTGTTTATAAACCCAGCTCTCTTTTCATTAAGTAGTTTATATGCATCCAGTATATCGTTATTTGATTTGTCCATAAATATTAGTAAGTATTTACTCAATTTTATGTCAAAAAAAGAAATATATTTAAATAATCCTAATTTACCGACAGTTAATGCTGCATTCGAATACACACCTCATATGGTGAGTGAAATTACAAAATGTAGTGAAAATTTAATTCACTTTGCAGAAACTTATTTTTATATTATTAGCCTTGATGAAGGTAAACAAACTATCGCTCTGCATTTATACCAAAAAAGAGCATTGAGAATGATGAGAGACAACAGATTCAGTTTGCTTTTGTTCAGCCGACAAACTGGGAAGTCTACAATTAGTACAATTTTTTGTTTGTGGCAAGCTTGCTTTAATGAAAATCAAAATATTATTATTGTGGCAAATAAAGAAAATACTGCAAAGACTATTTTTAAGCGTTTACGGCTTGCTTATGAAAGTTTACCAAATTGGTTAAAGCCAGGTGTTAGAGAATATGGTAAAGAGTCGATGGAATTAGCAAATGGCAGTACAATAGGTATAACAACTACTACAGGAACAGCAGGTAGAGGATCAAGCGCAAATTTAATATTTATAGATGAAGCAGATTGGATCGAAAGTGGCTTATTAGCAGAATTCTGGTCATCAGTTTATCCTATTATTTCATCATCCAAAAAATCAAAGATAATAATGGCATCAACCCCGCGGGATACATCTGGTCTATTTTATAGATTATATTCTGATTCACTTACCGGTGAAAATAACTGGGTTCATATGAAAATTACGTGGGATCAAGTACCAGGTAGAGATGAAAAATGGAAAAAAGATACAATTAAATCTCTAAGCAGCCCCGAAGTATTCCGTAGGGAGTTTTCATGTGAATTCGATCAAATTGGTGAAGCAGCTCTTGATGGAGAATTACTAGATAAAATGAGCAGAGAATGCTTAGATCCAGAAATTGTTTTAGATAATGGTGCATATAATATATGGATAACACCGAAAGAAAATAGAATATATGCTGCTGGTGTAGATATTGCAGAAGGTGTAGGTAAAGATTCATCAGTAATTCAAATCTTAGATATAACCGATTTAAAAAATATAATACAGTGCGCAGTTTTTAGGTCTAATACTATAACCCCAACAGAATTTACCGCAAAGTTATATAATATTTTACAAAATTGGGGCAATCCAATAGCATTAATAGAACGGAACAATTGCGGTGCTCAAGTTGTAGACAATTTAAAGAGAGAATATAATTACGAAAATATTGTAAACTTTGGTGCCTCTTTAGTCAATACTGTAACAAGTAAACGAAATGGTATTATATCGCATCAGAATGTTAAGTATAAAGGTGTGCAGAATTACAGATATTGGGTAAATACATTGAAATGTGTGCAAATTAATGACAGACAGACTGTTAGTGAATTGTCTGATTTTACAAGAAATCCAAATGGTACATGGTGCGCAAGATCAAACAAGCACGATGATCATGTCATGTCATTAATTTGGGCTTTATTTGTATTAGCTGATGATATTGTTGATAAGCATTTTGAAATATTAGTAAAAGATGATAATAATAAACCTATGGAAATTAAAAAATTAGAATATGGTTATGATTATCAAGTTAAAGCAACATCCATATATACCAATGAACGAGTAGGTGTAGGCGCTGAATTACCTATATTATTTGGTAGAGAATCATTCGAAGATGATAATATGATAGATTTAGGCGCAAGTGGGTGGGAAATACTTTATAAAGAATAAATAAATTTGTGAACACCTACGCACTACAAAAAATCTATACTAATAATTGTGTAGGTAAATATGTACCTAATTTAGACCGACATAGAGTTATTACCGAATCAAGGTCAACAGATATTAGAAAAGTAATTGAAATAGGCAATGATATTGTAAATGCATCTGAAAATGATTTAAGTATACCAAAAAACTACGGAAGTATTTTAAATAAAGGTTATAGAGCTGTTCCTGCAAAAGAAAAGAAAGCAATTTTAAATTATTTTTCGGATATATATGTAAAGAATCTTGTAGAGCGGATTGGTGGTGAACTTATAAGAGTTATTGCACCTAGAACTGACAAATACAGTAATAGCTTTTTTACATATATTATTAGCAGAGGTGGTATAGAGATACCATTTATTATTACTGCAGGTAAATCAATGGGATTTGTCTTTGAAGAGCAACTCAATAAAAACTTTAAAAATCAGATTAGAGATGGTGAATTAATTGCAGGGGGGATACTTGAAGGTCTATTAGTTAACTTAAATGAATTCGACAATTTACCATTTGATAAAAAAGCTTCAGATTCTGGTAGTGCAGAAGATATTCTTGAGAATTTTTACGAAATAGAAGATGTTATATATCAACCAGGTAAAGCAGAAGCCCGCAAATTTAGTAATGAAATTATAGACATAGGTAAAGATGTTAGTGATGTTACTTTACGGCTTAACAATGGCTCGAACATATATTTATCATTAAAATGCGGTCCATCTCTATTATGTAACTATGGTATTTCGGGATTAATTGTCCGTGATAATAATATAATACAAAAACAGCCCCATAAATTTGATGATTTCTTTGCTTTGTGTGGTATAGATTTTGATTTATTGGTAAATGGATTAACTGAATATGATACAAATACAGAAATAGTTTCTAAAGAAGATAGAAAATATTCGGTTGTTCCTAATGAAGATGTTGGAAATGAAATTATTAACTGGCTTGGTTCTGCAATAGGTTGTGGATATTTTTATTTTAAATACAAAAATTCAACTAAATTTCAATTAATTGATTTTAGAGAGCCTGATACAGTTCGTGAATTTTTAGGATCAAAAATTAAAAATATGGAATATGTTTACCCAGGGATAAGCGGTGGAACAGATTTTGGTGATACTAAAACAATGGTAATTGTACTCTATATGGATAATAATTTAAAATATACTGTGAAATTACGAAATTCGACGGGTGGATTATTGCCAAATAAGCTAACGGTAGAGACTAATTTCGAAAAGGCAGAATCCGATAAAAGCATTATATTCTCCATTAAGCGACCATTCACTCTTTAATATTTATGATAAATTTTAACAATTATTTTAACCGATCACAGCAATTAATCCTTGAGGGTGGTCTCGGGGGCCATATGCTTCACCCATATCAATTACCCGAAATTAATACCGGTAAAGATTTAATAAAATTATTCACAAAAGCAGCTGCATATGTCTCCAATAATTTTACCCCATTGAAAATTGATGGTGTAAATATTAGTCTCCGCTTAATTACTAATGAAAACGGTGATAAAGAGTTTGCAACAGATAGAGGATCAAAAAACCCCTTGGATATAGAAGGTCTTACTATTAATACATTAGCAAAACGGGGACTCAACCCCAGCTATACAAATGATGCAACTCAAATTCTAAAAATATTTAATAGTTGTATACCATACATTAAAAAAGAGCTCAAAGAATTAGGGATGGTGAATGACCCAACTATCTCTTTAAATACAGACTTCGTTAGACCTGGTATTAATGTAATATCTTACAAAGATGTTTTCGTTGCAGTGCACAATTTAGTTAAAATAGAGACTACATATAGTGATAAATTTAATGGTGGTTTACAACGCGTAAAAAGTCAGGTAAGCTTTAATCAAAATGTGTTAAATTTAATGGTAGATAAAATTAATAAGATATCCAAAACATATGATGTTGATGTAGTTACAGTTGTCCCAACGTTTGTACCTAAAGGTGTTAATATTAATTTTGAACCAGTATTAAACTCAACATTAACATTTTTTTATTCAAGTGAAGCATCTGAAACAAAATCTCTAAAAATATTGCTAGGTGAAGTGAAAAATTGCGATGTTGCAAAGTCTAATGTAAAATATCTCAAAACTGGTAAACCTATTGCTGCTTCAGCTGGAGTAATATACAATGATATATTGAATAGTGTGCCATTAGATCAAATAGTGGAAGAAAAAAATTACCAAAAAGTAATTGACAGTGTGGTATTGTTGCATTCTACTCGTTTATTAGGTCAGACTATAAAAAATGCATTAAAGTCAGGTAAGGGAAATGTTTCAGATCATGAAGGTATAGTAATACATAATTCTGAAGTGTCGCCGACCGAATTTAAAATAACAGGTGACTTTATAGTAAATAAAAATACTTCACATATGAAGAGTGTATTGACTTCTGAGTCTGCAGCATGGCAACGTAAAGAAGGGAAGAATAAAACTGGTGGATTGAATCGCAAAGGTGTTGCGAGTTATAGGCGAGAACATCCTGGAAGCAAATTACAAACAGCTGTTACTACTAAACCAAGTAAATTAAAAAAAGGTGGTAAAGCTGCAAAGCGGCGTAAATCTTTTTGCGCAAGAATGAGCGGAGTAAAAGGTCCAATGAAAAAGCCAAATGGAAAACCAACACGAAAGGCTCTTGCATTACGTAAGTGGAATTGCTAATTTATTATGAAATTAAGTTTTAAAAAATATTATGTATTAAATGAAGGTGGAAATGTATTTAAAGATGCAAATAAATTGCTATTAACAGGCAGAATTCAAAAAGCTGATATTGACCCCACTGTAAAATTTATAGAAAGTATAACTAGTTTACCGTTAATTGGCAATTACCTAGGCAGCACAGGTAAAAAATCATCAAGTGGTGACCTTGACTTAGCTGTAGATGAAAATACTACAACAAAAGATCAATTAGTAGAAAAATTGAGTAAATGGGTAACAATTAATTTGGATGGTAAGCCAGCAGATTATATTAGAAAGGGTGGTATAGAGGTTCATTTTAAGACGCCAATTAAAGGTAATGCAGATAATGGATATGTTCAGACTGATTTTATGTTTTCAAAAAATATAAAGCTGTTAAAATTTATTTATAAAGGATCAGGGATTGAAGATTCGCCATATAAAGGCAATCATCGGAATATATTAATGGCGAGTATTTCACGAGCATTAACTCCAAGTTACAAATTTAGTACTACAAGAGGTTTATTAGATTCCAATGATCAATCAGTTGCCGATGACCCTGCTGAAATTGTTCAGATATTAGGCGGTCCAGGAACACAAGAGTCAGATTTTGATACTGTTGAATCTATTTTAAATATTATTCAAAACCGCCCCGATTATGAAAAATTAGTATTTAATACTAGAACCAATCCTGTATATGTAAAATCGGGGGTGCAATTACCATGATAACGTTTAAAGATTACTTTACTCAGGCTGGTAATAAGATTATCGCAATATACCCCGGGGGATTTAAGCCCCCAACAAAAGGGCATTTTAAGGCATTTAAATATTTAATTGAGCAAGCAACAGAAGGCTTAGTATGTATTGGTAAAGGTATAAGAGATGATATTACAGCAGAGCAATCATTTAAAATTTGGAATATATACAAAGACTATTTTAATAAACCTGTAAATATTGAAATATCTGCTATTTCACCAGTTCGATCAGTGTGCGACTATGTTGATCAAAACTTAAATGACAATAATATCAATTCATTTTTAGTTGGTGCTGGAAGTAAAGGTAATGATGTATCAAGATATAAATATTTCGAAAAAAATATTGAAAAATACGCTAAAGTACAAATAGTTCAAATACCAATACAGGAAAATAATATATCTGGAACTAAAACTAGAGAATTAATTAATAATAAAGACAATGGTGCATTAAATTATTTTGTGCCTGAGTGTCTTAGTAAAGAAGATAAAAATAAAGTAGCAAAAATACTTAACTTATGAGTGATTTAATTCAGCAATCTGTATTTAACAAGGGTAGGTTAGACAAATTTATATTGGTATTAACTTTACCTACAGCTTTACGTGCAATAAATTCAAAAAGTGATCGAGATAACAATAAAATTATGCTCGATACCTTACAATTTTCGGTTTTCGGTACTATAGTTCCAAAAATTATGGTGCCAGCTGTCGAAGCACGGTATATGGGATCCACAATTCAAATGTCATCTCATTCGCACCCTACTTATGCACCAATAACTGTAAATTTTCATATCGACAATAGATTTAATAATTACTGGGTTATATATAACTGGCTGAACATATTACGCGATCAAAAAGAGGGAAAAGATGGGATAATTAACACTAGAGGTGTATTGAGAGATAATTTTAATTTAATAGATTACTCATCAGATATTTCGGTATTTGCTGTTGATGAGTATAATAAACCAATTATTAAATGGACATATAAAAATGCATTTCCGACAGAATTAAGTGAAATTACGTATAATTATCAAACGGGAGGCGAGATTTCTGCTACGGGTACATTTGCATTTCATGAAGTTAATATTGAGTTGTTAGATTTGTAAAAAATTATACAAAAAAAGTATAAATAATATTATATGGCAAGAATTATACAAAGTCCCGGAGTACAAATTTCTGAAACAGATTTATCTCTTTCACCAGTATCATTAAATGGTACTAATATATTTGCGACTGGTTTCGCTGCAACTGGTCCAACAGACCAATTAATTCAAATTACAAGTGTATTAGAATTTGAGCAAATATATGGCAATCCAACTAACCCTGCAGAGAGATATTTATTTTATACTGCTAAACAAATTCTAGATAGTGGAACCGGCAATTTATTTATTAATCGGTTACCGTATGGACCTGTCGCCGGTGATGGATTCGGTAGTAAATATAGTGCACTTGTTTATCCCGTAACAACTTTTAATGGCTATACTGCTAACCTCGATGCAACTGCAGCATTAGGTTTATCTGCAATACTTTCTAATAATTTAACTTCAACTAGCGCAACGTACCTTTTCGGTCAGCCAAAATTCTTTGAATTAACTGAGCAGCAATATTTATCTTGTATTGATGGCAGTGGATTTACATGGTCACCAACGTCTTCAGCTGCCTCACTTATTACTAGTGTTACAGCTTTTGGCGCTGCTGGTTTAATTATATTAAATAAAGCACAAGTTGTAACAAATAATTCTCTTGAAGGATTATATGTTGGTGTTATTGATAATTCAAACTTATTACCTACTACTGACTTTGACAGTATTAATACAATCTATAGTGTTGCATCTTCTGCAGCTATACCCAGTTTTGTTACTATTCCAACTACAAAATTAGACTTCACGTTATCCTCTACTTACATTAATACAAATGGTAGTTTATCTGAAGTAATCGAAAATCTTAATACTTTTGATACAAGCCGCAGTAATGGCCTAAGTATATTTGATGATACTGTAAATATTGGTATTTTTAAATTATTTAAATCACCGTTTGCTTATAATGCTAATGTGTTAACAGTATCACTTGCAGAAGCATTTAATGGCTCTTTTGATGCAAATAGGCAGATTAATAATGTTAATGGTGGGTTGCCATTAAGTTATTTTATTACAACTCAAAGTACGCAATCCAATAACGCTACAATATTAGTAAATGATTACATTTCAAACAGAACAGGTAATACTTGGCTTGACGCTAATGGTGTGCCTACTAAAAAGGTTAGATTTTTAACCGCTGCAAACTTAGCACGGCTAACAGCTAATAATGTTGGTTTATCTGCAGCATTTGGCGTAAATGCATCAGTGTACAAATCTGCATCTACTAGCTTAAGTACAGTTGATGCGCTATACCCTCTTGGTGCATATGCTGATCAATCAATTACTACAAAGGACTTAGGTAGTATACCATTAAAACTTGACCGTGCACTTACTAAAATTGATAATGATGAAATTATTAATATTGATCTTATTGTAGAAGCGGGTCTTGGGACAATATATGCAGTTGCATCTGCGAATGCTACTAATTATTATGATGACTCTGCTACTATATCTACTGGGCTACAAGCAGGTCTAAATGCGCTAGCTAATACCAATGATTACACGGGGCCAACAGATACTACTCAAGATCTTCGAACTAACTACAATACAATTATAAATAAATTTATAAATACTGCGCAATTTGTACGAAAAGATTGCTTATTTATTGCAGATCCAATTAGGCACATTTTTATTAGAAAAGATAATATTAAGACATTATCTGATAAGACAAAATCATTTAGCCAATACATATACAGTGCATTGAGGCATCTTTATGAAGGTATTAACAGTAGCTTCATTACAACATTTGCAAACTGGGTCCAAGTCAATGATGGGTATACTGGATTAAATGT
>Ga0114966_10003894_pt1 | contig 12943 bp, 14 predicted proteins | sample M_130207_XF_Meta_FD_87029 | JGI IMG/M metagenome (GOLD analysis project Ga0114966, IMG submission 87029) | Freshwater microbial communities from Lake Montjoie, Canada to study carbon cycling - M_130207_XF_MetaG | ecosystem: Environmental > Aquatic > Freshwater > Lake | place: Lake Montjoie... | reverse complement strand
TATCGGGAGGCCCGCCGCAGATGGTGCTGTTCTGGCTGTTAAAAACCATGTTTTAAAGCATACTGTGCTTTAAATACTTACATTCTGAACACAATATGCCGTCACAGACCCTCGATGCCACCGACTGGAAGATCCTCGCCTGCTTGCAGGAGGATGCCCGCCTCAGCAACGTGGAACTCGCGCAGGCCGTCCATCTCTCACCCTCGCCCTGCCTCAACCGGGTCCGCACCCTGGAGGCGGGTGGCGTCATCAAGCGGTACGTGACGCTGCTCGACCCGCTGGAACTCGGCCTCACGGTCAGCGTATTCATCCAGGTGACGCTGGAGCGCCAGGTGGAGTCCGCGCTGGAAGTGTTCGAGCGTGCGATCCAGGCGCGTCCCGAAGTGATGGAGTGCTACCTGATGACCGGCGATGCGGACTACCTGCTGCGTGTCGTGGTCTCGGACGTGCAGGCGCTGGAGCGGTTCATCCTCGACTTCCTCACGCGGATCCACGGGGTGGGCAACATCCGCTCGAGCTTCGCGCTGAAGCAGGTGAAGTACCAGACTGCGCTGCCACTCCCGCAGCAGGAGCGTGGAGAGCGTCGCAAGCCGGCTCGCGCGGCAGTGAGGAAATCGCGCCGGAAATGAGGCCCGGGGACCACCATGCTATAGTCCTCCCAGCAGGATGCTCAAGCAGTGAATTCGCAGTCCCCTCATCGCCGCGCTCGCGGCAACGTTGGCCTCAAGTTCCCTTTCTTGGATTTCTCGCACCGGCGCCGCGGCCCGGATTTGCCGCGGCTCACTCAAGAAGGAACTTCACTATGGCTACCGGAACAGTAAAGTGGTTCAACGACAGCAAGGGCTTCGGCTTCATTACGCCTGACGAAGGCGGCGAAGACCTGTTCGCCCACCACAGCGCGATCCAGATGGACGGCTACAAGTCGCTCAAGGAAGGACAGAAAGTCCAGTACGAAGAGCGCACGGGCCCGAAGGGCAAGCAGGCAGCGGACATCAAGTCGCTCTAAGCACCCGTACGGCATGTGTAAAAGGCCCGGCTTGCCGGGCCTTTTTCTTTTGGCGCCCCGGCCGCGCTCCATCATTGCACTTTGCAATGCCCCGCTCCTTGCACCTGCCCACGGGCGCTGCTAGGATTCAGCCACTCCAAAGGGGAGTAGCTTTTCGCAGGGCTGCCGTCACCACGGGACGAAATTCGCCCCGGTAGCCCTGGCAACGCACCTCAGCGTTGCAAGCGAGACCTTTGCCAGTCAGGCAAAGGTCTTTTCGTTTGCGCGAGACCCCAGCCTGCTTGCAAGGCAACGCCGCGAACACCCTTAAGGAGTTACACATGCGTCACGCCGCCCTTCGCAGGTACTTCAGGCACGGAATGCTTCCCCAGCTCATGGTGTTCGAGGCCGTCGCCCGCCTCGGGAGCTTCACCCGCGCGGGGGACGAACTCTGCCTTGCCCAGCCCACCGTCTCAGTGCAGGTCCGCAAGCTCTCCGAAACGCTGGGGCTGAAGCTGCTGGAGCAGTCCGGCAGGAAAATCGTGCTGACCGAAGCGGGCAAAGAGGTGTACGAAACCGTCCAGGTGCTGTTCCGCTTCTTCATCGACGCGGATGCGCGCCTTGGTGCGCTGCGTGCCATGCGCGGTGGTGCGCAGGTGCGGACCAACATGCAAGGCGGACTGGTCCTGGCGGAACTTGGTGCCGGCTAGAGGAATCCGCCGCTCGCTCTTAAGCACCGCCTTGAGCAGTGTTCAACGTTTGAAACGCGCCGTCGCCGTCTCGCTTCAATTTATTCATTTTCTGAATCAGGGTGGTTCTCTGCAACTGCAGAAGCTGTGCCGTTTTACTCACATTGCCGTTGGTCCGCGTGAGGGCCTGCTCGATAATATTTTTTTCAATATCGTGGAGGTAATCCTTAAGCGGTAGTCCACCCTCGGGCAATATGGCCCCACCGCTGGCAACTAAAATAATATCTTCGACCGGGTTACGCTCAAAGCGGGGGGGGGTGACAGCGCTATCCGCAGCCCCCTCGACCAGCTTATCTTCGGGATCAATACTCTCCTCAGCGGCAGCACTGGCGATCGCAACATCAACTGCCATCTTGGTGGGCAGCAGGTGTCTCAGTACGCACCCAATACTCAAATGCTGCCTCGGGTACAGCACGCTCAGGCGGATGATCAGATTGGAGAGCTCGCGGATATTTCCAGGCCACGCATACCCTTGCATGGCCTGAGCCAGACAGCGCGCAAAAGTAATCGGTTGGTTCTCACCCTGCGCATGAAGTTTCGAAAAATATTCGATGAACCGTGGAATATCCTCACGCCGTTCGCGCAACGGCGGCACTTTGAGCGGCAGCACGTTGAGGCGAAAAAAAAGATCTTCGCGAAATCGTCCCGCAGCGCACTCGACCTCGAGGTCGCGATGCGTCGCTGCAAGCACGCGCACATCGACAGGAACCTGCCCGGCACTGCCCACAGGGTCAATCACCCCCTCCTGCAGAACGCGCAGCAGCTTTACCTGCATCTCGGCAGGCATATCGCCGATCTCATCGAGAAACAACGTGCCGCCGTTGGCCAACTCAAACCGGCCTTTGCGATCAGCAATCGCGCCGGAAAAAGCGCCCTTGCGATGACCAAACAGTTCGCTCTCGAGTAAATCTCTGGGAATCGCTGCGCAATTGATGGGAACAAAGGCCGCTTTAGCCCTGGGCGACCCATTGTGAAGGGCCTGCGCGACCAGTTCTTTGCCGCTACCGCTTTCCCCGCTTATCAGGACGGTGGCATTGGAATCGGCCACTAACGACATCATCTCGCGCAGCAATCGCACCTGCTTACTGTCGCCGATAATCTGTCGTTTGTTCTCCATGGAGGGCGTTTCTATAAATCCTGAGGGGAATTAGGAATAAGTGTATTTGAAAAATTCAGAACAGTCAGAATAAGTATTAACTTATGTGCATATATTTCAGAATAAATATTAGATTATGTGCACATCTGATACTATATGAGATTCTTGCAAAAGTCTAAGCTTCGGCGATATTGCAACGCACCATTCGCCCTATCGGGACATTTTTTAGCTCAATCTGATCCCGATGGCGTGGATGCGCGACAATCAAAGCCAGAAAATACCCCAGGTAACGCTATCGCTGCCCGGTGGCGCTTGGGATTATTTGGCAGGTAATTTTTAAAATCTAACGGTCACGGGATGCCCCAAAAAAACTTTATCGCGATATCGATGCTCTTGGTGCTGGCGATAATCGGCTGTGTTATCTGTTACCAGTTAGGAAAAACGTCCGCCACCTCGAAAGAGCCCGATGCGGAGCTTAGGGGAGATGCCGCTAGCGGGAAGAAGTCCCTGGATCTTATTTGCGATCTAAAGGTCAACATGCCCCAAAGTGACCTGAGCTCGCCTCGTCAGAGCTACACGCAAATAGTCATTGCCAATATTGACTTTGCCAACCTTTCCGGTTGGTACCAGGGACAGTTTGCGATTTCAGAGTCTCGCAAGGGAAGCGTTACGATGGAGGGCTCTATGCTGCATGTGCGGAGACCCGCTCTGTTTCCCCGCTTTGGGGTCATGATATCCGGGGAGGAGTTCACCATTAACCGAGCGACCGGTGCGTTCCTGCAAAATATAAGCATTCAGGACGGCAGAACCATTGAACTGATGAGTGGATTTTGTGGCAAATACACAAAAGCACCGTTTTGAACTTTGTCCGTATGACATCGGTTTAGGTAGTCGCCTTGCCTGACGACGGCGCCACAGTCGCACTCCCTGTATGAAACGAGGTTGAGTCCAGGCAATACCCACGGACGTTGGATGAGTCCCGGTGGCGGGCTTTTGTGGCATCTTCGGGCCTTGCGTTACCGTCGACACTGGCGCCCGTTTCGCACCGCCATTACGCAATGGCTGGCCACTTGGCCGCACGGCCGGGAGCACCTGCTGCTGTTAGGGCCGAGTGCGGGCTGGTGCCTACCGACGGCCTTTCTTACGGGTTTTCGCACCATCTGCGCAGTGGATCTCGATCCGCTTGCACCTTGGCTGTTCAACCGCTTGCACGGCGCCGGCTTGCGGCGTGCGGGAGTACGGGTGCGTTGGCAGCGAGCGGATATTTTTGACACCCTCGTCACGCTGCTACGGGACTATCCGGAGCACGCTGTTCTGTTTGGCAACATGCTGGGACAACACCGCTTTTACTGTAGCGACGTCGAATCTGCAGAAGCCCATCTGCAACGCTTGACACGGCAGTTGCAGGGCCGGGTGTGGGCCTCGTTTCACGATCGTTTATCGGTTGACTGGCAGGCCGACAGGGCTGCGCCAGAGCGGTTGTGTGCCCCGCGCAGCCTGCCCTCAGACCAACTGGCACGACATTTCGGTAGTGCAGGCGTATGGACGGACCACCTGACCGCCGGGATCATGGAGGACAGGGAATGCCTCTACCTGCCTTGGCATCTGATGCCGGGTCGCTTGCATCTGGTAGAGGCGGCCTGGCACGGATAGTGAGTCCCCTCCTGAGCGCCCCGCCGCCGCTTGTTCTCATTGGCCATAGAGGCCATGGGCATAACAATTGCTTAATTCTATGTGATGCATGGGATGGGCTAAAGGCCGGCAATTGGCGGTCTATACAAGCGATTTTCTGACATCAGCGGCAGAATTTTGCCTTTATATCGGCATCGCAAACAGGGCTTTCCCCTGACGTGACAAGTGGCAAATGCGACAGGTTGTTTAGTGGATTCTATGGAAAGTATCACCCCCAATACGATCACCTCGCCAGGCCCGTCCCGGGCCACCGGGACGGTCGCGCGCAGCGAGCGCGGGCATACCGATTTCCGGGTGTTATTGGCGAAGACTGAAAGTACGGCAATGGCACTTGATGGGGCGCAGCCCAGTCTCCGTACTCCCTTGCCAGCGGACAGCTTTCATACAGTGCGGTCGGGAGAAACCTTGTATGGAATATCCCGCAAGGTTTTGGAGTCTCGCGGCCTTGAGGTAACGCCTGCGGCAATCATGCGAACGGTGAAACGTTTGGGAGAATATAACGGCATAACTGACCACAATCGCATTTACCCGAATCAGAGGATCAATACGACGGTGCTGAATGGTTCGCCAGGCAAGGCCGTTGAAAATGTAAATTCCCCGGGCCCGCGCACAGATAATTTCAATCCGTTTGCTTGGTCTGGCGGCACGAGTCGTGCGTCCGCGCCGTCCGCGCAGCTCAACGCTGAGCCCGACACGCACTTCAGCCAGCGCGGTGCGCTCACAACCAGCGAGTTTCTGGCCTATTCAAATGCGGCAATGTGCCACGAAGCACCGGCCAGTCATTTCTGCGCCACCACGCAAAATCGCGAGAATGTCACGACTGCGATTGCCCTGACAAACCTGCCGCAAATGCCCGTTATTCCGGATGCGGCTCAAGAGATGATTTCTCTGGGGCCTGTAGCATTTACCGGAAGCGGCGGTCCGTTATCGAACGCCACCGCTGAGCCGCCTTCCGCAGGTTCCGGATTGCCCGATATTTTTTACATGGGGCCGATCGGCAAGGCCCTCGACTACGTGCCGATGGAGACTGAAACGCGCGTGGCAATGCAGCAGGCCGGCTCTGTCGTCAGTGGGACCCTGTCGGGACTGAAAATGGCCGGTTTGCTGGGTGTCGCCACGCCGATAGCGGCGGCTGTTGGACTGGTGTGGGGACTTTTTTCCGCCAAGAGTATCAAGCCCGCCCAGAGCGAGAGCCCTCAAAAATAGATTTTAAACGTTGCCAGGCTAGTGTTTGGGCGGGGGCACGGCGTCGCTTTTGGCACTGCCCTTTTTATCTTTTGCAGAATCATTTTTTGAATCGACGCTGTCTTTGACTCGCACCGTCTTGCAGATTTGTCGCGTCCCATTTTTAGTCACGCTCTCTTCGCAGATTTTTTCAACCTTATAAGCGTATGCGTCTGAGACCGAGCTGATCCCCGCGATGGCAATGCAGGCGGTCAACACAATCCGGCGTTTTATAGTTGCGGGCATGGATGGCATCCTTGATTGACTCCTGTTGAGGAAACCTGCGCTGGGTTTCCCTCTGAACCGCAGTTCGCGCCTTCGTGCCGGAGAATCAGGACGACTTACGATAGGCGAAACGGGTCAGCGCGACCTCATCGATGATCCGCTGTTCCGTAGCATCTCTCCTGATTTTTGAATTACTCATATCGCGTTCGTTCAAATGGCCCCATTTCATTACATCCATGCGAGCCGCCATACGCGCTCTCTCTGATTGCTCAACGCGTTCGTTCAGCGTGTTTTTTTGCTGGCCCAGCAATTTCTGCAATCCCTCCACATGACCGATGAAGCTACGGCAGATGGCGAGATCCCCTACCGACTGCACACGCCCGCTCTCCGCACTCAAAAACCGGCTTTCGTAGTCCTTGCGCATATCCTCAAGGCGTTGCTCACGGTGCATGCAATCAGCGAGCTTCTGCTGGCCTTCGAGCAGTTCTTTCTGCGCCGCCGCTTCACGCGACTCCGAAAGCTTTTCCAGCAGGGGCCACACACTTTTTTTTGATTCAGGCATTACGGATATCCTTTTCCTACTTCATGAGCAAATTGTCTGAGTGCACCCACTGTGGTTTCAATGTCGACCCCCTCATGCATCTGCTGGCGCAACATGCTTTCCATTTGCCCCCTACGCGCAATCGCCTGATCGAGTTCCGGATTGGATCCGCTCTGGTAGGCACCCACCTTGATGAGGTCTTGATTTTGCTGATATAGCGTCCACAACCGACGGAACAGGTTGGCAGCCTGAATGACCTCAGGCGCACAGATGGCGGGCATGACGCGGGATATCGATCCACTCAGATCGATGGCAGGATAGTGCGCCGCATCCGCCAGCGAACGTGACAACATCACCTGGCCGTCCAACGACGCGCGCGCGATATCGACAATCGGGTCCGAGCTGTCATCCCCCTCCATCAGCACCGTATAAATAGCCGTCACCGAACCCAACCCATTACGGCCGACGCCTGCGCGCTCAATCATTCGTGGCAGCAGTGCAAAAACCGATGGGGGATAGCCTTTCATGGTGGGAGGCTCGCCGACGGCAAGACCGATCTCACGCTGCGCATGTGCAACCCGGGTCAGGCTGTCCACCAACAACAGCACGTTGAGGCCCTGGTCGCGAAAATATTCGGCAATCAAATGAGAAACGTTGGCGGCACGCAAACGCAACACTGGAGACACGTCGGCGGGCGCGGCGATGACCACGGACTTTGCCAGCCCTTCGGGTCCCAGCGATTCCCTGATGAAATCGTTCACCTCGCGCCCGCGCTCTCCAACCAGCCCGATCACCACCACATCAGCCTTGGTGTAGCGGGTGATCATCCCGAGCAATACACTCTTGCCCACGCCGGAACCCGCCATCAAGCCCACGCGCTGGCCTTTGCCAAGGGTGAGCACACCATTGATGGCTTTGACACCGACATCCAGTGCTTCGAATATCGGACCGCGCTCCATGGGATTAAGCGCCAAGCCCTCGAGACTGTGCTCGTCATCACAGATCGGTGCCGGCTTGCCATCAAGGGGCGCACAGCGCGCATCGAGTACGCGGCCGAGCATCGCACGTCCAAGCTTTACCCTTGAGGAATTGCCCTGCACGAATACCGCCGAGCCTGGACCGATTCCCGAGGGGTTGCTATAGGGCATCAGGTAGGTGGTCTTATCGCTGAAGCCGACTACCTCGGCATCGATATCCTCACCATGCAGACTCTGTATGCTGCAGGTTTCCCCGAGGGATGCGACGATACCGCGGGCCTCCAGCATCAGGCCGACAATACGAACCAGCGAACCGATGCGACGCGGCGCGCCAACGCTGATGCGCTTGCAGTCCAGCACAGTTTCCGCAGTGAGATCGGGGAGGCTCATCTTGCTTGTTCACAACCTTAAAATAAATTCAGCAGCGGAACGTCAGTTGAGATGCAAAGACGTTTCGACATCCTCGAAACGGCGCTCGATAAGATCCTCGATCCAGCCATCATTCATCACCACTTTGACGCTGCCTCGGGCAAGCCTGTCGTCAGCCTTCAGTTCAGGCCCCCCATCCTGAACATCCCAAACGGCCTTCAACCACTCGAGGTCCTGGGCATTCACGTGAATGGCCACCGGTCTATCAGCGCCCCCGCTGGCAACGCAATGCTCAACCAAGCGGTTGATGGCGGTACCCGAGGCCTGCAATTCGCCCCGCACGATTTCCTTCGCAATGTGCACAGCCAGCTTTTTTAGGGGATCGAGAAAACGTGATTTCTCACCAAAGGCTGCTTCCACCGACAACAGGAAGTCCTCGATCTTTTTTGTTTCGCTCTGCAGATTTTTTTTCGCCTGCGCCAGGCCCTCAACCTTGCCCGCCTCCACCCCGGCCTGTCGCTCAAGCGCCAGCAGGCGCACATGTTCCTCACGGGTAATAATCTGTGTGGCACTAATGGACCCACTCTCCTCGGGCCCAGCGCCTGCCGTCGCTCCAGCGGCACTATCCCCCCCCTGCAACACCGCGTCATCCCCATCGGCGGTAGACGGCGAAGTTGCCGCGCCTGCGTCCTTTAGCGAAGCGTTGGACGCACCCGGCACCCCCTCTACGATGGCGGTCACCACCTGATTACCGACAAGAAAATCCCGCGCTGAAGGCGCATCCAGCCACAGCGGATTGAAATTCCCGCCGGCTCCGGCTGCACTCTTTTTCTCGCCTGAGGAGGCACCTCCACGCGGCGCCGCCGCCGGCGTAGCCCACAGGGGTTTAAACGAAGTCATCACCACCGCCTGCCAGCACTATGTCTCCGGTATCCGCCAGCTTTCTGGCAATGCGCATGATCTGCTTTTGGGCTTCTTCCACATCGGCCAGGCGCATCGGCCCCTTCGCCTCCATATCATCGACGAACATTGAGCGCGCACGCGTCGACATATTGCTGAAAAATTTGTTTTTGACGCCTTCATCCGCACCCTTCAACCCAACCATCAACAGATCGGGTTCAACCGCGCGCATGATCACCTGGATACTGCGGTTATCGCAGGTAACCAGGTTGTCGAACGTAAACATGTTGTCCTGGATCTTCTGCGCCAGATCGGGGTCGTCCTTGGTCACGCTGCTCATGATCCCGGCGAGGGGCGAGGTTTTTGTGAAGTTGAGTATCTTGGCGGCAGTCTTTACCCCACCCAAACTCGATGAGCCGCTGGTCGAGTTGGATGAAAACTGCTTTTTCATGATGTTTTCAAGCTCGAGCATCGCCGAGGGCGGAACCGTATCAAGGGTCGCCACACGCGAAACGATTTCCGGACGCGAGTCGAGCGGCAGGAAAGTCAGGACGTCTGCTGCGACGTCGGGATCCAGCACGGATAAGATGATCGCCACTATCTGCGGGTGTTCGCCGCGAATCATGTCGGAAATCGAGCGGGCATCCATCCAGCGCAGAATTTCCAGACCTTTACTCGAATTACCGGGCAGGATCCGCCCCAAGACCGATGCCGCCTTGTCATCGCCCAACGCCCGTTTGAACACGGTTTCCACATAATCGGCCACACCCAGACCGAGGTTGGTCTGCTTTTTGATGGTCGAAATAAACTGATCGAGGACGGAACTGATCGCTTCCTGTGAAAGATCGGCCACCGACACCATGGCGGCACCGAGCGGCTGCACCTCCTTGGGATCAAGATAACTGATGATCTTCGCCGCTTCCTGCTCTCCCAGCAGCAGCATCAATACGGCAGCGCGCTGAATATGGGTCAGCCGCTGCATCTCCTGGCGCAGTTTCTCGCTTCCCTGCCCGTCGTCAGCGGCCCCTGCATGGGCGCCTTCCTGGCCGGCCCCTGCGGCACCTTTTGATTTACTCTCAGCCATTTCGGTTACCCATTGACGCTCTCTGCATTTTTTTCATGACACTGAGCCATGTGTTTGGCATTGTTGCATTACATCGACTCTGAAACGGCCCGCACTTCATTCTGCGCTCTGTTAAGACCGGCTAATTACGTTGCGGTTACGCCGCGCCTTCGGAGCGAATCATGCTCTTTAGAACGTTAGCAACGCGCCCGGAATCCTCGGCGACCAGCATCCTGATCAAAGCAACCTTGTCATCATACGTATTCGCCGTATCTAACATATCAGCCGATATCGATGACTTTTTCGGTGCAGCCGATTTCTTCAAACGATCACGGAATTGCTCCATGGACTCCCCGTCGGCCATCACCATATCATCTTGGCCCGGCTTACCCGAGCCCGCACCGTCAGGCGCCACCAACTCACCGCCTGCTCCAGCACCAGCCGACCCGGCCAGTGCGAGAGCACCCGCCGCCGGTACCTCCAGAAAAGATTTCACCATCGGCTTCACCACCACCATGAGCACTATGATGAGTATCAGCGCACCGAGCCCGACCCTGACGATATTCGCCGCCATGTCGTTCTCATACCATGCCGAAGGCTCCATTACGACCTGCGCGACGGCTTCGAACTTCGCCGGCACAATATTGACCATGTCACCGCGATCTTCCTTGAAGCCCACCGCGCCCTTGATCACCGCAGTAAGGCGCGCCAATTCCTCAGGCGAATACGGCTGCTGTTCGGGCTGTGCGGGTGCCGCATCCTTAGCCGGCGGCGCACCCTTCGCCGCGTCCTCGGCTTTGGGCGACTCACGCTCCTTGATCACCACGGCAACCGTCACCCGTTCCACGCCGCCCATCGGCGATTTAACGTGACGCACCACCTTGTCCATCTCGTAGTTACGCGTCGTTTTGGTCTGGGTCGAGACGGTGGCATCCTTGCCTTTTTCCTCGGTGGTGGCTGAATTTTCCTTTTTGACCTCTGCCTGCGCCGGCGGCGTATTCGTCAACGCACCGGGCACCCCGCCCGCATCGCTTTTATTCGAGCGATCTTCAGACAATTGCTCCGAACGGGTCTTCGGTCCCTGCTTGCTGGTATCAAAATCCTCAGTGGTGACCTCGACCTCCGAGAAATTCATGGACAGATCAACCTGGGCACGCACGTTGCCCGGGCCCACGATGGGCTCCAGCAACTGCAAGATCCGGTTACGGTAATTTTCTTCCGAGTTCTGCTTGATCTGCAGCTGCACCGAGGTTAGACCCATGGCCTTGTCACTCGACGACTTGTTAAGCAGCGTTCCATTGTTGTCCACCACTGAGACATCTTCCGGCGAAAGATAGGACACACTGGAAGCCACCAGATGCGCGATCGCCTGGACCTGGCCAGGGGAAATCATCCGTCCACCGAATGGCGTGACCACCACCGATGCTTTGGCCGCCACCCGATCACGCATGAAAGCACTTTGCTTGGTCTGCGCCAAATGCACGCGAACGTTTTGGATCGTGCCGATCTGGCTGATGCTTTTGGCCAGCTCCTGCTCAATAGCGGCGGTGTAACGAGCCTGCTCCATGAACTGGCTGGTGGTCATCGCCGTTTGATCCTTGAGCGTATCGAGTATTCCGCGGCTCTGGTTGCGCGGCAGCCCCTGCGAAGAGAGCAGGATGCGGGCCTCATGAAAACGCGTCAGCGGCACCGTCAAGCTGCCGGTGGTGGGATCAAGGCGCGGGTTGAAATTGGCCGTCTTGAGGCTTTCGAAAGCAGCCTGCTGGTCGCTCTCCACCATACCCGGAAAAATCGGCCGGTACGGGGACTCCTGCACCCAGGCGTAAATGCCGCCTAGCGCGGCCAGGAACATCAGGATCATCAATACCGGTAACACCTTTCGCATGGCGGGTTGCTGAAACATATCCTGCAGCCCGGCACTAATGCTGAAGGTCGTCGTTGGCTGTCCGACCAACATACCGCCGCGCCCCGCATTGCCGACCAATGCACCTCCGGGGAGCGCGCCTGCCCCAACGGTATTTTGTCCGCTCGGCACGGATACTGCGCCTGCTGTGCTGATTGCCATTTACGCTGACTCGCTTATGATTAAACCGGCATGTTCTTGATATCTTCGTACGCCTTGATGACCTTGTTGCGTATCTGCAAGGTCGCCTCAAATGCGATCGAAGACTTTTGCATCGACAAAACCACATCCGTCAACGGCACGTCATCGCCACTTTCATAGGCGGCAGTCATTTCCGTCGACTTCTGCTGCAAGTCATTGACCGAATTGACCGCGCCCTTGACTAATTCACTAAAGGAGGTTTTTTCTACCCCGCTACCCGGCTCCAGCATTTCAGGCTGATTCTTGGCACGGGCTTCATAGGCGCGAATCTGGGAAAGCATCGACTGGACCGCGGAAGAACTGACTTTATCGATCATTTTTTTAGGCCGTTTCTGCCATGGCAAGCGTAAATCCATGGCCTTTGAGTTGAGCTAACTTGTAGCGAAGGGTACGGGGGCTAATACCCAGGACACGTGCGGCCTCATTGCGGCTGGGCGCAGCCCGCAGAGCGGCGACAATCGCCCGGTGCTCACTAACCCGAACGGCTGAATCAAGATTGGCGCCCCGGACGTCGACGGCGGCTGCCGCAGGCATCTGCGCAACGGGCGCAGGCGATGGCGCTCTGTTTTCAGCGCTGCTGTTATCCAGCACACAGAATTCATCAAAGCTCAAATGCGCTGCGGTAATCAAAGACGAGTGGCTCAAGACCAGCGCACGCTGCATCACGTTGGACAATTCACGCACATTGCCCGGCCATGCGTAGGTACGCAGCAGCGCCTCAGCGTCCGCGGCAATCGTCCACGGCCGGCGCTCAGCGCCATGTGTATCGAGCATCAACTGCGCCAGCGGCATGATATCGAGCGGGCGCTCGGCCAGACAGGGCAGGCGCAAACGAAACGTGCTGATACGGAAATAAAGGTCTTCACGAAAATCACGCGACTCAATCGCCGCTTTCCGGTCGCGGTTGATGGCAGCCACCAGGCGCACATCCACATTAACCTGCGTCTGCGCACCTAGGCGCGTCAGCTGCCGCTCCTGCAGCACGCGCAACAGTTTGGCCTGCAGGCGGATGGGCATT
>Ga0114966_10003887_pt1 | contig 12962 bp, 11 predicted proteins | sample M_130207_XF_Meta_FD_87029 | JGI IMG/M metagenome (GOLD analysis project Ga0114966, IMG submission 87029) | Freshwater microbial communities from Lake Montjoie, Canada to study carbon cycling - M_130207_XF_MetaG | ecosystem: Environmental > Aquatic > Freshwater > Lake | place: Lake Montjoie... | reverse complement strand
TCCTGCTGGTCCTTGAGTTCCTGCTGGTCCTTGAGTTCCTTGAGGTCCTGCTGGTCCCGTTGCTCCTACTGGTCCAGTTCCTTGTGACCCAGTTGGTCCTATTGGTCCAGCTGGTCCAGATGGTCCTTGTGGTCCAGTTCCTTGTGACCCTGTGGCTCCTGGTGGACCTTGAGACCCAATATTTCCGGCAGTGCACATTTGGCTACCATCTTGAAAATAAATACATTGCGTATGTAAAATAGAATTCCCACTCAAATCAATATGACTTTTAAACGTTTCTTTGGTATTCTCCAAACCAGAGAAATTATTAATATTCATTTGATCGCTATTTGAAATAAAACTGCGTGTTATATTGTTAGTTGATGAGTAATTTAATCCACCATATCTTCTAAATGTTGACATTTATATAATGATATTTTAATAATTTATTATATAAATCGTAAAACTACTACCGGCGCATTTCTTCAGGCATTTCATCGATAAATACTGGCACATTTGGAGAAGACATCGTCGGAGAAGACATCGTCGGAGAAGACATCATGTGCTGTTGTTGCGGTGACATTAAAGGCATCATTTGTGGAGACATTAAAGGCATCATTTGTATAGGTTGCTGCTGATAAGACATCATCATAGGGTAAACCGAAGGCTTAGATAAAGCATACATTTTGCTTACATCTTCATCAAGTAATTGTAATCTCTCATCTATTGGTTTGTTAACCACATTGGCACCCAATATTTTCATTAGTTCATCATTTGTTAGTTTCAGTTCCGTTTTCCTTTTCTTACCGTCCACATCCAAATTCATGTGAATGTCTGCTTTTTTACCATCATAGTTACCATCCCATTTTAAAATCGTTTTTTTAGGAGGTTTGTTTCCCTCAGAATAGATAATTTTAGTCGAACCAATATTATCAATATTAACATAATTTTGACTGTGTTTTTTACTTTGGTTTATATTGTTTCTCATTTTCCCCTTTTTCTTTAAGCTTTTGACTCCCTTAACCTCTTTAGGAGATTTATTTATTCTTTTATTTGTCTTTTTATTTGCTCTATTTTTCATTTTGTTAGTTTTAGTCATTATATACTAAACTTAGATTATTAAGTATAACATAACAAATAAAAAATATTGTTTTTTGTTATAATGGAGTTGAAGGTCAGTGAGTTAGATGATAATATGTATGATCAAATACCCGAAAATATACCAGTCAAAATTACCAAAAAGGATAACCGAGTTCGTTTTACTGATCCAAGTCCTGTAACAAAATCAGTTGTCAAAAAGGTTAGCAGACCACAGGTCGTAGAGCAAAAACCAAAGATGTCTTATGACGATATTTTATCCAAAATGGGAATGTTTGTAGCAGAAGGTCAGCTTCATTTGTTAGATAATCAACCAATAAAAGTTCAAGAGCAACTTCAACAGCAATATAGTCAACAAACTCCTGTAAAACAAAAATATGTAGAACAAAAACAGCAATATTTTGAACCTATACAAAATAGCTATATACATAACAAATATTTCAGCAATGAAAATCAAGGTCTTGATGTAGGGCCAAGAGTGCCAAAAACCTTACAAGAATACCGAAATATGTTAGTTCATGATATTATACAGAGACAAAAAATAAAACAAATGAAGTCAACCAAATTGGTTATGCCAACTTCCAACATAAACTTTGCCCCTTATTCGTCGCAAAATATGAATAAACTGTTTTCTTTTTCAAATAGATAGTCGATAATCTTTATAAACTAACAAAATTGAAAATAAAATATATTAAATACATTGTGTTAATTATACTATTAAAACAATGTTAAACGCAGTACCTTTAAACGCAGTACCTTTAAACGCAGTACCTTTAAACGCAGTACCTTTAAACGCAGTACCTTTAAACGCAGTTAACACAGTTGTTTATAACGAACCATTTATTATTTTATTAGATAAACTAGGTGGAATCATGATGAAGCACGGTGAGCCATTTCGCGCCAAAGCCTATCAAAAAGCACAAGACACTATAATGACTTATTCTGGTCCCATAACTTCGATAAAGCAGCTAGAAGGTTTGCCCGGTATTGGTCCCACCATAATGGAAAAATTCAAAGAATACGTGGAAACCGGAACGCTGCGTATTTTAGAGCTAGAAAAAACGAATCCTATCAATATTCTTACAGACGTTTACGGTATTGGCCCAAAAAAGGCGGAAGAATTGGTGAAAGCTGGTATCAAAACAATCGCGGATTTAAGGGTTAGACAGGATGAACTGCTCAATGATATACAGAAAGTTGGTCTGCGATTCTATGAAGACATTTTACAGCGCATTCCGAGACAAGAAATAGAAGAATATAAGGGGGTTTTTGTAAGCTCTGCTGAAAACGCATTCGAAATTGTCGGCTCTTATAGACGAGGTGCTCAAGATTCTGGAGACATTGATGTCATCATTACAGGAGAAACTGGGCAAATATATAAAGATCTAATAGATGACCTAATAAAGAAGAAAATTATATTACATGTATTATCAAGAGGACCATCAAAGACACTTGTGATTGCCAAGTTGCCGAATAAATCAACTGCTCGACGTGTAGATTTCTTATATGCGCCGCCAAATGAATATGCGTTTGCCATTTTGTATTTTACAGGGTCAAAAATATTCAACACAGTGATGCGACAAAAGGCATTAAATCAAGGATATACGCTCAATGAGCATGGCATTTGTCATTTGACTGCGGACAAGAAGAAGGGCGAATTAGTGACGCAGTCTTTCCCGAATGAGAAGGCGATATTTGACTTCTTAGGGATGCCATATCGGACGCCTTTAGAGCGCTCAAACATAGATGTCGTAAGCGGTAGCGTAGGGGATGGTTCTAGCGATGCTGGAAAAGTAGCCCCTCCGCTACCGATTATGACACAGATGAAGGACGAAAAGAAGCCCAAAAACAAGACACTCAAAAAAAAGACAGTAAAAAAAGAAAGTGTAATCCTAGTCGAAGAGTTAGACACTGATAATGACGTTAATGTTTTGCTTACTGCTTTCGCAAAACAAGGAATTGCTTCTTTAAACACATTGTCTCTTGATGATCTAACAAATATGCTTCAACATGCGTCAAAACAGTATTACAATCATACTCCAGTAATCAGTGATAATCAATTCGACATTATTAAGAACTTTATAGATCAAAAATTCCCTGCGAACAAGGTAACAAAGGAAATTGGCGCAGAAGTGGAGCGCAACAAAGTGACATTACCTTTCGAAATGGCGTCCATGGATAAAATTAAACCGGATACTGGTGCGCTAGCAAATTGGTGTCAGAAATTTGCCGGACCTTATGTTCTATCGTGTAAATTAGATGGCGTTTCCGGCCTGTATTTTTCAGATCAAAAATCTAAAGCACAATTGTTTACGCGCGGTAACGGAACTGTAGGACAAGATGTCAGTCATCTTATTCCTTATTTGAATTTGCCAAATTGCAATTCTAGTATTGCAATTAGAGGCGAATTTATCATGTCCAAACAAGTGTTTCAAAACAAATATGCTAACAAATTTGCCAATATTCGCAACATGGTTGCGGGAATCATTAATTCCAAGACCATTATAGATGCGGTCAATGATTTAGAATTTGTCGCTTACGAAGTTATTAAACCGACATTAAAACCAAGCGAACACTATCAATTTATAAAATCTCTTGGGTTAAAAAGTGTTCGTTCACTAAATACTAACAACCTATCCAATGAGTCTTTATCTAGTATACTTGTCAATTGGCGTTCTAGCTATCAATACGAAATTGACGGAGTAATTGTTACACATGATGCCATTGTGCCGAGAGTGAAAGGCAATCCAGAGCACGCATTTGCGTTCAAAATGGTATTATCTGATCAAATCGCAGAAGCAATTGTTACCGATGTCATTTGGACGCCCAGCAAGGACGGCTACTTGAAGCCACGTGTCCAGATCGAGCCTCTGAATTTAGGCGGCGTCAAAATCGAATATGCGACTGGATTCAATGGCGCATTTATTAGAGACAACAAGGTTGGAATTGGTGCCACAATTGAGCTTATTCGCAGTGGCGATGTGATTCCGCATATTAAATCCATTATTGTTCCTAGTATGGAAGCAAAGATGCCGGATGTCCCCTATCAATGGAATAGCACGAATGTCGATGTCATGCTTATCAATGCCAGCGAAGATCCAACGGTGAAGGAGAAAAATATTACTTGCTTCTTTAAAGGAATCGAAGTAGATGGTCTTGGCGGAGGAAATGTTACAAGAATTGTCGAGTCCGGCTATGATACGGTTCCAAAAATACTGAATATGTTAGTATCGGACTTTTTAAAAGTGGATGGATTTAAGGATAAAATGGCGACAAAGATTTACAGCGGAATTCAAGAGAAACTATCTGGAGCGAATCTTGTAACATTGATGGCGGCATCTAACATATTTGGCCGCGGATTTAGCGATAAAAAATTTGAATTGATTTTGAATGAGATACCTGATATTCTGGTTTCGACTAGGACTCCTGCGCAAAAAGTTGCAGCGGTTGCCGCAATTAAGGGCATGGCTGAAAAAACCGCATCTGCGTTTATTTCCCAGATTGATGAATTTAAAGCATTTCTAAAGGAATGTGGATTGGAAAATAAGCTGCTTTTAGCAAGTGCTGCTACTGCTACTGCTAAAGTAGAAAATACGAGCCATCCTTTATACAAGAAAACAGTAGTTCTAACCGGCACTCGAGACAAACAAGTTATCGAAATTTTGAAGCTAGCAGGCGCGGTTCAAGGCGCAAGTGTGAGTAAAAATACGTTTCTAGTTGTTGCTAAATCCGCGGATGATGACACTGGCAAAGCAGAAGATGCTAGAAAATTGGGAATTCCGATCCTATCTGTAGAGCAATTCTTACAAAAATACAATTAAATTATTATGCTCTAAAGTGTATTATTGAGCGTTTGATTTGGAATTGGCACATTATTTTTACTGAAATGATTGTGAATCTTTATTATAATCCATATTAAAAAGCTAACAATAAGTAATCCAACCAAATAGTGTAACATATCGAAGATATCGATCAACATTATATATTAAATATTTACATTATCTTTTTTATAAATTCTTTATTATTCATTCTTATAAAAAGATATAAAGGTTTTTTGTTAGTATAGTATATAAAATGTTTACCCTTTTATTAACACTTTTCTTTGTTTCAACCAATGTTGAAAGTAGTTCATTGAACCTTAGAGGTATGACAAATGACTGGAAAGACTTCAGCCTTTTTAGAGAGCGATTTAGAAAGGTCTATTCCAGCGATGAAGAAACCGATGAAAGATTCGAGGTATTTAGATCCAATTTGCGTTCTATTATCGAGCACAATATTGTTCCCGGGCAGAATTTCACACTCGGCGTCAACCAATTCTCTGATTTGACGCCCGAAGAATTCAAGGCTTTATATATTAACTCTGGATTCAAAACTGGTTCTGCTATAGTCGGTAGCTACGGCTGTAAGACGTATACTTCAGCGGCTTCTTCTGCGCCTGCTTCTCTGGATTGGCGACAAAAGAATGCGGTAACTTCCGTCAAAGACCAGGGACAGTGTGGATCCTGCTGGACATTTTCTTCCACCGGTGCGTCTGAAGGAGCATGGGCAATTGCGACCGGTAAGCTTATTGATTTATCTGAGCAACAACTTGTGGATTGCGCCACTGGTGTTAGTTACGGATCCCATGGATGTAATGGTGGTCAGATGGAAGGCGCTGATAAATATTTGATTGCGAATGGACAGTGCTCTTTGGCGTCTTATCCTTATACCGCAAAGGATGACAAGTGTAAAACATGCTCTCCTGTGGCGCATTTCAGCAGCTGCTCTGATGTGAAGCCAAATGATCAGATCTCTTTGCTTAATGCGGTCGCAATAGGTCCAGTTTCTGTTGCGATTGAAGCCGATACTCGATATTTTCAGTCATATACTGGTGGTATTTTAGATGCTTCCACTTGCGGAACGACACTAGATCACGGAGTCCTTGTCGTCGGTTACGGCACAGATAATGGAAAAAAATATTGGAATGTGAAGAACAGTTGGTCTAATACATGGGGAGAACAAGGTTACGTGCGTATTTTGCGCAGTGACTCAACGAATGACGCGGGAATCTGTGGAATCGCAATAGATCCTAGTTTTATTTCAGTTTAATTATTTAGCATTTTATATAATTTAATTATTGGTATATTATATAAAATAAATATGAGTAAGCGTAATTTTGGAGAAATAACAGATGAAAATCGAGAAGCCTATTTAAAGTCAGTTAAAAATTATAATCCTCCTAGTTCTATACCATATGTCCAGGACGACGAAGAAAAAGCCCGTTTGGATGAGATGGTTGCCGACTCAAAGAGAAGAAAAGAAGAAGCAGATGAAGAATACGCAGCAGCCATGAATGCTGAATTAAATGACCCTATAGCAGCAGCAGCAGCCCAAGGTGCGATTGATCGAAGTGAAGAAGAAGAAGATGAGCTAGAATTAGATGATTATTACCGAAAGAACCCTGCAGTAAATGATGATACCGAGAGAGATGCTTTTGAAGGAGATATGGGTTATTTGAGTGAACAAACGAAAAAAATGGAATTAGGAGGAGGCAGAAGCAAAAAATCCAGAAAGCGAAGAAAAACCAAAAGAAGAAAATCTAGTAAAAAGCGAAGAAGTTCCAGAAAGCGAAGAGGATCCAGACGAAGACGTTAAACCAAACTGTCCAAATCCACCTTCAAATAGTGAAACAGACCATTCTTAATTCGGCTCATATTCGCATCCTGTGTAAAGCCAATATTCATCAATTTAATGACCGCCTTATTAAATTGATCTGCGATTCTGTCATTTTCTGTGAATAGTTGTCGGTTCTCTTTTCGCCACTCGCTTAATTCACCAATCATCTTCTTCTGAATCTGTTTTAAAAGAAGAACGAAATCTTTTAGTTCCATTTCTACCCATACAAATCCATTCTCCTGATCAGGTTCACAAATATAAAATATCCCATTTTTCTGCGCAAAGCATGTCAAAGGACAAACGAAATCTGTTTTCAACAAATTGTATATAAACACCTCATGTAGCGAGTCGAATATTGTCGTTTCCGGTCTAAGCAAATGTAGAAAGTGAGATTGTTCTACAGTGACAACTACATTGATCCACTCCAGAAACCCTGTCGTCGGCGTTACATGCGAATTTAGCCACGAGATAACATCCACCTTCTTCTTTTTTCTGTCGATATATTGCTGCATTTCCGTCATCTTTTCTTCCATTTTGACATATTTAATCGAAAGTTCCTGAACAATTTTCACCAGCTGATCATAAGTTGGTTTATCACTGGATTCTTCTACTGCGACTTGTAGTTCCAGTTTGGATTTAGACTTGAATTCACACAATACAATGTGTTTATCTAGAGAGGACTTCCTAGTATAACCTTTTTTACATAAGACACAAGTATAAGCGGAAGCATAAGCATTATTAGTTTGTTTTGCTGAAGCTGACATTGTAATTATAAGTATATGATAATATGCTTTTAAATAGATAATAAAATTCAATTTTATAAGACAAAGAAAAGAAAAGAAAAATAAAAAGGAAAAAAGAATAATAACAGATTATATAAATGTCAACGACCAAAATAAATGTAAATGACGATTTCAGACCTTGTTCTGGAATTGGAAGTTGCCGATCATTCAATCAAAATTTAAACGGAAATGACCCAGCAACTCAATATCAGCGACAAAAAATAATACAAAATACGGTCCGAGTAAAGGCGTCACTTTATACCATGAATTTAGCTGCTTTAAGCGTATATCAGCGACCTAGTTTAACGTATGGGGTTGCGGATAATTCTGGCTCTACATATGTGGTGCCACCCGGCGTAAATTGGAATCAGATGAGTGACCGTAAAGAGCCACATGTTCAGCGAGTTGTTTCTGGATCTGGGTCCGGTTACGGCGCGAGCAGCACCAAGCGCACCATTACTCGTCTAAGACCGGGTGCTCTTTCACCCGGTGGCAGCGGGGTAGATATTAAACATAATTCTTATGACCGATATTTGAATAGATTGAAAGGCAAAGGGCCGGTTAGACGCGGCGTAATCCTGCCAACATTTGGCGTCCCATATATTCCATTTAATAGAGCAGCACCTGTGTATGGTGGAAAGACAATAAAGACATCCATTGTTTCCAATTGTGATTGCCCTATTATTGAAGATGAAACTAACAATAACAAAAATGACATTATTCTGTATGAAAATTCAGACATACAAAATCGCATTTTCAATGTAACTTATACTTTTAATGTAGGAGATTTTGTTTGGGCGAGGAAATATAGCGAAGATACAAGCTTAGAAAAGGCGACCATTATTGCTATAACGGACGGCCTATATACGCTTCAATTCGCGGATGGAACCGAAACCGTAGTGATTAAATGCGAGCTATTAATATATTATGATTGTGGTGATTGCGTAAATCCTAATTCTAGAGAGAAAGAAATCGATTATTCTTCACTCAATGATGCCAGATGTTATATTTTAACTGCTTTGGCAAATGGCGAAATACTTTAGATAATTTTTTAAACAAAAACTAATTCAAATTAAAATATTTGTAATAAATATAATGCCTGTTCGAATGACAATGAATTTAGCCAATCCAAATACACAGTTGAAACAAACAATGGCTGCCTATTCCGCTTCTATGGCGCCAGCGCCTTTATCAAATGCCAGACCAGTCACTCTAAATGCGCCGATGATTGATCGGGTTCACAAAGCGAAATCAGGATGTGGTGCTTGCGGGAAGAAGGTAGCGTAAACGTAGTAACTGGTAAAGCTTATAAAAAGAATTATAATATTATATTTGATAATATTATAATGTCATTAACTAACATATTTAATCTAACATCTACTACTTCCAATGTAACCGCATATCCGCAAGGTTTGCTCAACAGATCTACCTATTATCGCACACTATTTGACACCACTTTGTTACCCTACAATAAGCAATATAATAATTGTTCGAATACTTTGTGTTACACGGCGTCAAAGGGGACGTTTGTTTACCAGCCGCATACCGCATATGGTATGGTTGGGACGTCCGCTGCGGCATATTTAGGGCGAAGAAGGCGATTATAATAATAAAATATACATTAATGGAAAATTAATATAAAAACGAGAATTTAAATGATAAAGCTCTTATCAAATTAATTCATCAGAGAATCTGGTATAGGGTGGCATCTGATCAAATGCTTCTTGATAATTGCGCTTTTTTCTTCTAGAAGGGGGTTTGTTAAGTTCTTCTATAATTTTTTTAATAGCGGTGTCATGATTCGCGAAACGGTTTTTAAAATATTCTGAATAGTTTATTTGTTTAGTCTTAGAAGACATTTTGTATAATATAAAATAAATAATACTTTAAAGTGTTAGTTAGTATTAATTTCAATTTTATATAAAAATAAAAATAAAAAACAATGATTAAATTATATTATATTTCTACACTAATCTACACTAATTTATATTATATTTCTACGCTAATCTACGCTTACAGCTTTTGTTGAGCCGTTACATCAATCAAATCTGGCAAGTCGTCATCGTCTTCTGAATATCTGGAACCATCTGAACTTCCATTATAGACTGTCTCGCCGGTTTCTTCGTCGACCCAGCAAGTCGTTTGTCTTTGATATCGAATTGCTGCTCTAGGCTCTTGCTCTTCATCTTCGTCTTCGTCTTCGTCTATTTCCATAGGAATATCAGTAATTGTTCCTACATCATCGAGATTTGGAAAGATCATGTCGTCATAATAGTCTAATTCTTCATCGTCTTGTTCATCGTTTAGACCTTCTTCAGCTTCTTCTACAGGCAATTCTTGTTTGCGCCTAGTATACGCATGACGAGCCTCTTGTTCCAAATACCAAACGCAATCGTAGCACAATCTGTTTGCGCAATTATTGCCATGTCGGCATATGAATTCGCTTTCTTCTCCATCTTCTGAATCACTTTGTCCTTGTTCTAAATCTTCGTCTTCATCTTCGTCTTCATCATCTGAGATATCCATTGGAATTGGCTCGTGTTCGTCGAAAATCTTCTGTCTTTTATTCGGAAAATTTGCCTTTAATTGTAGCGCACATTTGCGCTGATAAAGCGCTGAATCTTGATCTTCTGGATCTTCCAAATACCTAATACAAGCAGAAACATCGTTATAATTATGATTACCTTCATTAGCAGCAGCTAAAGCAAGAGCGTCATCATTTTCATGGGCTTCTAAAGCTTCATCCAGAGTGAGACCTAAGTCTTGCTCTTGTTCCAGGCAAATCTGATTTAAACTCGCATCTTGTTGCCAAAATCTGGCTTGCTGTAACGTAGGCTGAGGATGTTGAGCGAAGAAATCGGCATCCGACTGCTCATTCTGATTTTCTTTAATTCCCTGAATTGTCATAAGAAACGACATAAAAGAGTTAGAGTTATTGTTATTCAAGTTCATTTTAAGCTTTGAAAGTAAGTGTTTAATAAATATACTACTCATTATAAGATAGCAAAGTATTTCAATTTTTTTATTTTTACATTAAAAAAGACATCACTAAAAATTTTATATTATATTATATTTGTATTTGTATTTTGTAAAAACCGTTTAGGGTTCTTCCATAAGGGTCGCGACGGCTACCGGGGTAGCTACAATAGTCGCCTTTACAATCGTATCTTTAATGGTCGCAGTCGCAGATAAACTCGTATAAAACTCTTGAACCTTTCGATTCACTTTTATCTTAGACGCATCAAAGGAGGTCAAATACAGCCCTTCTAGACTTTTCACTCGTGATAATGCTACATACGTTTGTCCACATTCAAATATACCTGATCCAGCATCTATTTCAGCTATATCTAGTGTCGCGCCCTGCGACTTGTGAATTGTTAGAGCCCATGCCAGAATAAGCGGTAATTGTGAGACCCCTATTCCAGGAATATTCTCACTGGGCCAGATATGATAACCCATAACGGTCTCTAACGAAGAACCGTTACTATATCCAAATTTCACGATTGGTAATCCTTGTTCCGATAATCTAGTAATTATGCCTTGGCTGCCATTACAAAGCGTTTGACCGTTGTCTAGTTCTATATTTACAATACACATGACCTGAGAACCGATCTTCAGTTTGACGACCTCGTCGCAGCGCAAATTGCCCTTCAGATAAAGCAATTCGGTTTGTATTTGCTCCCTAGAAAATTCCCGGCGTTTCAATAATTCTGTCGCAGTCATCTCCAGATCCGAGTGATATTTCAGCTTATATTCAAGCTCTTCCGTTTTCAGCGCATTCATCTCTCTCGAATTCACTTGATCCACCTTATTCCGTGTAGGGAACAATTTAGTAGGCGTTAGTCCAAGATTATCTTCCATTTTGCGCCCTACATGATGTAGGAGAGTTTCATTCGACGACCGCTTCAGTTTGCCTTCACGGAGTTGATTCAGAATTTTCTGGTAAACAGTGTCTGATTGCCGAAATATTTTTGTCAGCTGAATGTGGCGATCTTTGGGAAATGTCTGCGACCAAAGCGCGCTTTCGAAGCAGAATCGCGTAGTTTCTGGATCATCTTTGTCTCCAACCGGCGGCAACTGATAAAAGTCGCCAGAGAAGATCAATTGTATGCCACCAAATGGTCTGCTATTTTTCCTGGTTGCCTTGCCAATAGCATCTAATAATTCGAATAATTTCTGCGACATCATGGAAACCTCGTCGACAACCAGGATATCGGTTGTCTTCCAGTTGTTCTTTAGAAACCGATTTTTCATTATTTTGAGCACTAGTTGGTCGAATCCGCCTGTGCCTAGTCCAATGCCCGCCCAAGAATGAAGCGTTTTTGCCTTACATTCCAGTAAAACCGCAGCACAACCAGTTAGCGCACAGACTTGAATTTGGTGTCCCTTTCTTGCGGCATCTTTTTGGATGTATTTTATTAGAGCGGTTTTTCCGGTGCCTCCTGGTCCAGTAACGAATATATTGTCTCCCTGTGTATAACCATTAAATGCGATAATTTGTTCTTCTGAGTAATCCATATTTATATTAGTTGTCTTATTATTAATATAAATATCTTTTTATTATGATTTAAATATTCAATTTTATTTATTTGTTGTTTCGCAGCTCTTCTAAGGATTCTTTTATTCTTTTATTGTCTTTTTTAAGCTCTTGGATTTCCTTTGTTAGGACACCAATTAGTCCAATGTAATTAATCGATTGAGTTTTTTCGCCATCTTTTAGACCTGAAACAAGAAAAGGATAATATTCTTGCACTTCATGAGCCAAAAATCCTATATTTATTAAACCATCTACTTTATGATTATAAATAATTGGATTCAAATTGTCTACATTATATTCTAGCAAATCTATTGAACTAACATTTTCCTTGATTCGATAATCGGAAAAAGCATTAAATGTCTGAGCACTGCATGTTCCTGATATATAAGCATTGCCTGTCACTTGTAGTATACCAGTTGATCCTTTTGCTGTCGATCCTATAACTACAGTATCTGGTGTTGTATTTGGATATAAAAAACTTGTAGATGTATTTCTTTGCCAATAAGGTGTTCCAATATTTCCTTGAGGACCAGTTAATCCTTGAGATCCATTAAATCCAGTGAGACCTTGAGATCCATTAAATCCAGTGAGACCTTGAGATCCATTAAATCCAGTGAGACCTTGAGATCCATTAAATCCAGTGAGACCTTGATCCCCAATTAATCCTTTTGATCCTTGATCCCCAATTAATCCTTTTGATCCTTGATCCCCAATTAATCCTTTTAATCCTTGATCACCAATTAATCCTTGATCCCCAATTAATCCTTTTAATCCTTGATCCCCAATTAATCCTTGATCCCCAATTAATCCTTTTAATCCTTGATCCCCAATTAATCCTTTTAATCCTTGATCCCCAATTAATCCTTGATCCCCAATTAATCCTTTTAATCCTTGATCCCCAATTAATCCTT
>Ga0114966_10003886_pt1 | contig 12963 bp, 7 predicted proteins | sample M_130207_XF_Meta_FD_87029 | JGI IMG/M metagenome (GOLD analysis project Ga0114966, IMG submission 87029) | Freshwater microbial communities from Lake Montjoie, Canada to study carbon cycling - M_130207_XF_MetaG | ecosystem: Environmental > Aquatic > Freshwater > Lake | place: Lake Montjoie... | reverse complement strand
GCTAGAAATCAAAGTGTTCAGATCGCGAATCGAATTGGATTGATGGGTCCATCGGCAGGATCGCCTTCAGGTATTGGCACGTATAACGCTGGCTTGGCGAATGCGTGGCACGAGAATCGTGACCTACCCGAAATCACTGAATATGTTGATGTTTCTAGTACTTCGATTGCTGTGAATGATTGTCATTCTGCGGCTGGGCTTGGCCGATACTGGTATCCGCACGACGTCGATCATCTGATCGTCTCCCTAGGATCATCGCCGTATCATGCAATGTCAGTTGCGCGTGCTGCTGAATATGCCTGCCATGTCTGGTTGCATGAACCAACTTTGGTGGGGTGTCATGTTGGCATTGGTCATCAATCGGGTTCGCGCGAATGGGCCGATGAATACATGCGGGGCATATTGCGCGAATGCAAAGTGCCCGAACAAGAGTGGCCTTCTGATTTATTGGATGGTGGTGCTTACCATGCCGCAGATATTCACTTCTTGCAACCTGTTCTGAGCCAAGCGAAGTCGGTCATTGTCTCCACCGATGTAGCTGCAAAAAAGATTCAGGAAATTGGGGTAGGGGTGCCAATTCTTGTGTTGCCCTTGGCCTATCCAAATTGTGAATCGATTGCGGGTCGTCCATCACAGCCCGTAGTGGTGTCGGTGGGATGGGTTGCTCCCAGCAAGCGACCACTTGATGTGCTTCGCGCTGTCGCTGCGACGAAAGCTGATCTTATTTTTGTCGGCGAAGCCAGTGAGACCATCATCAAAGAAGTTCTTGCCGAAGCATCTTTGCTCGGCATGGATTCTCGAGTGAATTTCACTGGTCGTCTATCTGATGACGAATATGACATGACACTTCGGAGTGCAACTGCAGCAATTCAGTTGCGAGTCGGTGGAGGACGAGGCGAACAGTCGGCGGCGGTGACCGATGCGCTTGCTCGCGGTATTCCGGTGATTAGCGATGTCGGAGCCAGCCAAGCGTTATCAGTGTCTGCAATAGGATCGCTCCTTCAACCATTGCTTGACGATCAAGCGGCATGGGCAGTCGCATCGGCTGAAGCTACGAAGAAGGCTCGGTCATGGACATTTACTGATGTCTGTAATGCCCTCACCTTGTGGGTTGATCGGTCACACCAGCTTGAAGCGGCAACAATCCATCAGGCGATTTCATTAGGGTGAACAGTGTCATGAATTCTGAAGTACCCTTTGTCCGTATCGTAGTTTTGTCATTTGATGGCGGACAAATGACGCTTGATTGCATTGAGTCATTGGTAAAAACTGATTGGCCACGCGATCGCTACGAAATTGTGATGGTCGACAATGGATCGCTTGACGATGTGACTGAACGGGTTCGCGCGCAATATCAAGACGTACGAATTCTTGAGCCGTTGCGAAACCTAGGGTTTGCTGGCGGTTGCAACCTGGGCATACAGGCACTTGCCTGTTCACAAGGCAAGCCACTTCATACCTACAACCATGTTGCACTAGTGAACAACGATGCCACAGTCGAAGCGGGTTGGTTGAGAGCCTTGGTTGAAGCGATTGACATGGGTCTTGACGTTGGTGCAGCAAGCGCCAAGATGTTGTTTTCTGATCGATTTACCGGAATTGATCTAGAGGTTTCTGAAACGTCGATTGCTGGTGGCAGAGACGATCGACTCGTCGGGGTCTGTGTCTCGGGCATTCGCATTGATGGTCAACGTTGTGATCACCGTTTGCAATTTGATGAAGGTTTTCATGGGCCGGTTGGGTTTGACCCAACTCGTGGTGAAGAGTTTGCCCGCTGGAGTAAAACCAAAGGTGCATTGCGCATTCGTGAGACGCGCTCTGACGAGTCTGTTGAGCAAGTTGTGTCTTTTCGCTTATCTGCAGAGACTGAACGCACTGTTACCCTGCGGTCAGATATTGATGAAGTAACAGTGACTGTAGGTGGTGGCTACGCCGACAAGAGGCCGGTATTCACTTGGGTTGATGTGCGCGTCGGTAGCGATGTATTTGACGTGATTAACAACGTTGGCTCAAATTTGTACGAGCGCGGCTTTGGTGGCGATCGTGGATTTCTTGAACGAGATCGTGGACAGTTTGAACAAGTCGTAGAAGTTTTTGCATGGTGTGGCGGCGCGGTTTTATTGAAGAAGGCTTACCTTGACGCGGTCGGTGTTTTTGACGAGCGTTTGTTCTTGTATTACGAAGACACTGATCTGTCGTGGCGCGGACGATTGCAAGGTTGGCGCTATCTCTACGCTCCCGGATCCTTGGTGCGTCACCGCCATGCGCAATCATCTGGTGTTGGAAGTGACACTTTCCGGTTTTACACCGAACGAAATCGTTTGTTGGTTTTAGCAAAGAATGCCCCGATGTGGTTAGCTGCCCGATCCGGGCTAGGTGAAGTACGCCGTACGGCCATCATCAACGTGCGTCATTTGATTCTGCGTCCTTTGACTTTGCGTATGCCTGCACGTCCCGAGGCTGCGATGCGACGCCGTGTTTTGAAGTCGTACATTTCATTGGTGCCCGCAATGTTGCGCGATCGCTGGTTGATGGACCGCCGTATTTCGCGTCAATCATTAATGAAGTGGGAAGTATCAAAGTGACCCGTCCCAGAGTTGCGATCTACAACTTGTACTGGGCTACCTATGGCGGTGGTGAACAAGTAAGTGGGGCGATTGCCGAAACATTGTCGGAGTATTGCGATGTCACGTTGCTTGGACCTGAAGAACCGAGTATCGAGACCACTCGTGCCCGTCTTGGAGTTGACCTCAGTGGGTGTTCTTGGCGAAAAGTTATGGATGACCTTGAGGCCAGTACTGCGAGCGCTGATTATGACGTATTTATAAACAGCACTTATCGCAGCCACTCAGTGAATCAAGCGCCGGTTGGTTTGTATTATGTGCATTTCCCCGAGCCGCCTGTTACTTCACGTCGTAAAACAGTCGATGTAGTTGCTCGAACTGGCTTAGGTGCAATGAAGTTGGTTCCACGAGTTCCTGAACTTCTTGAAAGTGTCCGTCTTGGATTACAACGTCGAATCATTGATCAATCATGGGCAAAGTCGTACACCAAGTTTTTGTCGAACTCGAAGTACACCGCGGGCTGGGTGAAGAAAATTTGGGATGCCGACAGTGAAGTTGTATATCCACCCGTTCGCGCAACTGTGAAGCCGGGGAAGAAGGTAGCACTCATTACGTCGATTGGTCGATTCTTTGATCCGTCATTGGGTCATTCCAAAAAACAATTTGAATTACTAGAGGCATTCACACGCATGTTTTCTTCGCGTGTAGGAATCGGTTCATGGAAGCTCTCATTTGTTGGTGGAGCTGATAGCGCGAGTCGTGACTATGCATTGGCGATACGTCGTGGCGCAATCGGACTTCCTGTCGAAGTTCATTTGAACGCACCTCGTGAGACAGTTGAGACAACTTTGGCGACCGCAAGTATCTACTGGCACGGTGGCGGATTTGGTGAAGACGCCCAACTGCATCCTGAGCGTTTTGAACATTTTGGTATCGCTGTTGTTGAGGCGATGGCGGCTGGTGCAGTGCCAGTGGTATTTGCTGCAGCGGGTCCAGCCGAAATTGTGAGGCACGGCATTGATGGATTCCACTGGAAAACGGTAGAAGAGTTGCAGTCGTATACGCGTCAACTGATGACTGATGAGGAATTACGTCTGAAGATGGCGCTCGCCGCGCAAGCGCGAGCCAACGATTTCGGGGTTGGAATATTTGCCGATCAAATAAAAACGCTGATCTGAAATTGCTGGGCACGAAACATATTTTGCTCTTCGATGAATTGATTCGCTCCTCATGTTTGGTCGGTCACAAATTTTCAGGTGGAATATTCGTGGCCGGTAAAAGGATGACGTAAGAGCCAACATCTATCTCATTGACTTCGGTCATTCGACTCAGGGATTGGCGAGTTTTCTCAAGATTGGAGATATCAACGTCATATTCGTTCCAAAAAATATAAGCAACGGAGTCGTCGGCGCGAACCTTGGACGACCAATCGGGACGTCGATCTGTCGTGGTGGGCGAAACTGTCAGGCTTGAATCTTCCCAAGCGAGCGAGTAGACAATCCAATAATCCCCGTAGACAGAGGAGACCTGATGTTCACGTAAAGCTGCAGCAACCTCGTCAAGATGAGTTGGGCCGAATTGGTATTTTCGCAAATGGCTTAGTGACAAAGCGGTTGAAAGCAATGCGATGAGAACGATTAGAGCAACTATCAGTGCTCCAAAATTTCGGAATTTGCCGATTAACAGGGAAAAAACTGATCCAAGAATGAAAAGGATCGAGGGCACGACGAAGATGTAATAGCGACCTGAGCCGATGAACGAACCAGTTGGAGCGAGGGACTGCAAGACGACAAATGTTGGAATGACGAGCAACAACGAGATTTGATCATGACTTTCCTTCGGCATCCAACGGACGTAAAAGGCAACAAGTCCAATGACAAGAAGAATGTAAACGAAAGGGAGAGAAGCGTGAAGCCACTCGCCATTAAATGGTTGACGAAGTCCGAAGACCGAGGGCCAACCGATTTTGCTTTGAGATTCAAGGTGACTCCAAATAGTGTCATCGCGGGGTGGACCATCTGACAATGAGGCGAATCTGGTTCTTAGGTTGGTGCACCACCATGGAAGGCTCGCTAGCAAAAAGGAAAAAGAAGCGAGTAAAAACTGACGTGATGAAGGTCGTATATGTCGGACCTTCAGGACTATGAGGCACGGGATCGTGAAGAACAGTGACTGAAGGGATCCCCACCAACTCACTCCAAAGATGATTCCTATTGATATCCAAAAATATGAATCTTTAATTCTATATTTTTGATCGAGAAGCCAAATTGCAATGAGTCCAAAAATCATTGTTGATTGATAGAAGACCATAGGTCGAGCAATATTCCATACAGTCAAAGCGGGGAACACGAAATAAAGCGAAGCAACTAAAAGAGAAACCTCCCGACCGAGGCTTGTTTTGATGATTTGAAAAAGTAGCAATGCAATAAAAATTGACTCTGCGGCGGGGAGAATGAAAAAGGCAAACTTTTCTGGAACAAATAGCCCGAGAATTGCCAAAATGTAGACCTCGAAAGATCCGCCATAGTTTTGGCCCCAATAGAAACTTGTGAAATGGCCATCACGAATACCTCGAGCCATCAGTCCGGCCATAGCTTCATCGGAGTTGATCACACCGAAGGGTTCTCGAACCATGAGGACGCGAAGAACGCAACCAATTATTACGAGCAATAAGGCGAGACACATGATGGCTCTTCTAGTTGGTCGTGCGAGTTTCATGGTTTCTTAGCAATGACCAACATCTGACCGGCGAGTGGCCGCCAGGGGAGTCGCAAATATAGAGGAACAAGTTTGTGACCGGCACTCAGTCGACTCTTTAAGGTCATAGGCAAAAATCGAGCTTCGGCATGAACGATGACAAAGTCGTTCTTGACGACACATTCGGTAAGTGACTTATCATCAAAAATTGTGACGTGCGTCGGGTCATCAAAGTAAGTCTTGGCCGATAATCGGTAATTGGGTTGGATCAGGATCAAGAGTCCACCTGGTTGAAGAACGCGCATTACTCCAGCCAAACAACGGCTTATTGCATCTTCATCTAAGTGCTCGAGGAAGTTACTCGCAGTAACCGTGGTAAATTCATTGTTCGCGAAGCGGGAGAGATCTGTGGCATCACCAACGTGAGCTTCAACATTATTGGGTACAAGAGTTGCTAAGTCGGGGTGGATATCAATCGCGACTCGACGAGAGGCATTCGCGGCTCCAGTAAGATCGCCATAGCCAGCAGCAAGATCGAGAAGTGCACCTTTTGGATTAATCCACTTTGATAGGTACTTAGCGACGTGACGCCAAACTTCAGAACGTGCGGCATTTGGAGCCATGCGAGTCGCGAAATATTTGTGACTATCGGATTGATTGTCTGGTGAAGTCACACCGTCAGCCTAGTTTGCTCAATGAAATCAAATGATATACGGGTCGGTACGGGCGGGATCAATGCCGTATTGAATGATGGCGCCTTCAACAACGTCGGCACCAACTGCTCCGGCTTGGGCCAAACTGGCCAATACAGCGACGACGATACTGGGCATGTCAACTTCAAAGTGAGCTCGTAATGCTTCACGAGTATCGCTGCGACCCATTCCGTCGGTCCCGAGTGCAGTGAACAAACGACCCGGAACAAAACGGGCGATCTGTTCAGGGACGATCTTCATGAAATCGGTAACCGCCACAATGGGATCATTCGATCCACCGAGCAACGATGTCACGCGGGCAACTTTGTCGGGGTGACTGGGGTGCAAGCGATTATCTCGCTCGACAGCCAACGCATCTTCGCGCAATGCTTTATACGAAGTGGCCGACCATAACTCGACTCCGACATTGAAGCGAGTCTTGAGTTCTTCGACTGCGGCGATTGCTGCGCCTTGTGCCGAGCCACTGAACAAGACAGTTGCGTTGTGCTTGATATTGCTATCGGTTGGTGCACCTTGCCACTTATACAACCCCGACACGATGTGGGCGTCAGTAACACCAGCGGGACGAGATGGCATGACGTAGTTCTCGTTGTACAAAGTGAGGTAATAAAAGATGTCTGGATCAACTTCACCGTTGGGTCCTTTGGCATCGCCATACATGCGATTTAGGCCGTGCTTGATAATGGCCGCGACTTCGTAAGCAAACGCAGGGTCGTATGATTGACATGCGGGCACTGTCGATGCCAATACCAGACTGTGTCCGTCTTGATGTTGTAATCCTTCGCCCATCAATGTGGTACGACCAGCAGTGGCCCCAAGTAAGAAACCTCGGGTGCGACTATCGGCAGCTTGCCAAATCAGGTCGCCAACGCGTTGGAAACCAAACATTGAATAGAACGTGTAAAACGGAACTGATGGAACGCCACGAGAAGCATACGAAGTTCCGGCAGCGATGAAACTGCTCATCGCCCCGGCTTCGGTAATTCCTTCTTCGAGAATTTGTCCATCGGCTGACTCGGTGTAGGACAACAACATGTCGTGATCGACGGGTTCATATTTCTGACCTTGGGACGCATAAATCTTGAGTTCTCTAAACAGGGAGTCCATGCCGAATGTGCGGGCTTCATCGGGGATGATCGGCACAACACGCGAACCGAATTTTTCATCGCGCGCCAAATTGCGGAGCAAACGGGTGAAACCCATTGTGGTACTCACCGCTTGTTCGCCTGATCCACCATCAAGCTCGCTGAACACCGAATCAGCGGGCAGTTCAAGTGGGCGACGCGCGCGCACAATGCGCTTCGGGATAGAACCACCAAGAGCACGGCGACGCTCTAACAGATACTGATATTCAACTGAACCTTCGCTCGGTCGGAAGTATGGCGGAACGTCACCTTCGAGCGCTGAATCGGGGATCTCATCATTGAGATGCAGCCGATCGCGAAGAGTACGAATTTGTTCGGCGTTCATCTTTTTGATTTGGTGAGTTGCGTTACGGCCTTCAATGTCGGGACCAAGAGTCCACCCTTTGACGGTCTTACATAGAATTGCTGTGGGTCGTCCGCTTCCAAGGTTTTGTGCTGCGGCACGATAGGCCGCGTATAACTTGCGGTAATCATGGCCACCACGTGGAAGGGCACTGAGATCGTCATCGCTTAAGTGCGCGACCATCTGACGAAGACGCGGATCTGGACCGAAGAAATTTTCTCGAATGTAGTTACCACTCTCAATCGTGTAACGCTGGAATTCGCCGTCAACAGTTGAGTTCATCTGATTGAGCAGCACGCCATCTTTGTCTTGCGCGAGCAAGTTGTCCCATTTAGATCCCCAAATGACTTTGATGACATTCCAACCAGCACCGCGGAACACCGCTTCGAGCTCTTGAATGATTTTCCCGTTGCCGCGCACTGGTCCGTCGAGACGCTGCAAGTTGCAGTTGACGACAAACACCAAGTTGTCAAGTTGTTCGCGTGATGCCAATGACAACGCGCCAAGAGTTTCGGGTTCATCAGTTTCACCATCACCTAGATATGCCCACACGCGGCTATTGCTCGTGTCGTCCAGGTGACGATTCATCAGATAGCGATTGAAACGTGCGTGATAAATCGCGCTAATAGGTCCGAGACCCATGCTGACTGTGGGGTGTTCCCAGAAATCGGGCATGAGGCGGGGGTGCGGATAGCTCGAGAGGCCTTGACCAGGTCGGGCAATTTCGCGACGAAAATGATCAAGATCGTTTTCGCTGAAGCGACCTTCAAGAAATGCTCGCGCGTAAATGCCAGGAGCTGCGTGGCCTTGAAAATAAATATGATCGCCCGCGTTGCCATCATCTTTGCCGCGGAAGAAATGGTTGAAACCAATTTCGTAGAGGCTTGCCGAGCTGGCAAATGTTGAAAGGTGGCCGCCGATACCTTCGGCATGTTTGTTGGCACGCACAACCATGGCTGCGGCATTCCAACGAATGAAGGCGCGAATACGACGTTCGATGTGTTCATCGCCGGGGAACCAAGGTTCTTGTTCGCGAGGAATGGTGTTCACATATGGAGTTGAAACTGTGGCGGGGAAACTGACTTGGCTCTGTTGTGCTTTTTCCAGCAACCGCGACAACAAATATCGCGCACGCACTTTGCCGTGCACATCGATCACTGCATCAAGTGAGTCAAGCCATTCTTGAGTTTCGCCAGGATCGGTGTCGGGGAGTTGGTGGACAGAACCGTCAAAGAGCATGGGGACAGTCTCGCAGAGTTACCGATTGGTAGGGGTTCTGCCTGATATCTACCGTGTCACGGCAATTTGCGAAAGAGTGTGAGAATATGGACGGCTTATGAGTCATCCAACAGACCCCTCCACTATTGAGCGCGCCTTAGTCGTGTACACGGACGGCGCGTGCAGTGGTAACCCTGGTCCTGGGGGATGGGCGTGGGCACTTGCGCCATCTGGCGAACGTACTGGATCGGGCGGCGAGCGCAACACGACGAATCAACGGATGGAACTCACTGCGGCGTATGAAGCCATCAAGACCAATGTTCCAATCGCCCAGGCTGAAACCAAGCGTTTAATCATTGTGAGTGATTCCACATATGTTGTGAACTGTTTCAAGGATCGCTGGTGGGTGAAGTGGAAGGCCAACGGTTGGCGCAACGCCAAGAAGGAACCGGTAGCCAACAATGATTTATGGAGGCCGTTTATTGAGTTCTATGAAAGTTTGCCGACAGCTCAGCGTCCTGACTTTCAGTGGGTCAAAGGACATAGTGGCGACCCGATGAACGATTTGGTTGATCAGATCGCGGTCCAAGCCTGCCCAAGATGACGTAAAATAGCTTCTGAACAGGACTTATTCTCACAGTGACAGGACAATTGAGGCAAAACTCAGTACGGTGACGTGAGTTCGTCGGGCATGGTTTATTTGCCCTGAACGCTTCAGTGAGATCAGTTGTATGCCGACAACTACTGAGCGAAAAAAATATGAAGAACTTACGAACAACTCTCCTTATCGCCCTGAGCGGACTACTAGCTGTGATCTCGTTACCTCTGATTGCCCCAGCCGCTGTGGTTCACGCGACGCCTGGTGACCCAAACATTGGATTGGCCATTGTGATTCAAGGACAAGGCAACGGCCATGGACGAGGTCTGAGCCAGTACGGAGCGTTGGGATGGGCAACTGTCTATGGCAAAGACTGGACCTGGATTCTGAACCACTACTACGGCGGCACCATAATGGGCTCCGTTCCTGCCGGAACGCCTGGAACGCGAATGACTGTTCGATTGACCGCGCAAGACGATTTGCAGACCGCAGTGATCGCGTCGGGTGGAAATGCGTTTTGGGACGGTGGAACTCCAGGCAATTTCACATCGATGGTCGCCCGAGAAATTGCTTCAGCCAACGGTCAATACACATATCGAGTATGGGGCAAGGTTGGCCCCGCGGAATGTCCAAGCCCAAATGATTCATTAGCGAGTTGGATCAATCTTGGTACAGCGACCACAGGCGCTGGACTTCCTTCAGTCACGTTCAAGGTACAAGGCGGTGACGATCCCGCAACGCCAGCAGCATCACTATTGGGTGTGTGTAACTCCGCTGGAGCAGTGGTGCATTATCGCGGAAAGATTTTCGCGGCAAATGGAACAGACGGTGAAAACCGCACGGTTAACGATGTCGACATCGAATCGTATGTTCGCGGTGTCGTGCCACGAGAGTCTCCGGCATCATGGTCTGATCGGGGTAACGGCACCGGAATCAATGCTTTGAAGGCACAAGCGGTTGCAGCGCGTTCGTACGCCCTTGCCCAAGGTGGTGGATTGACAAATCGTCGATACTCGTATGCAAAGACGTGTGATTCAACGAACTGTCAGGTGTATGGCGGGGCTGGAACGAGAACATCGGCCACCGCAAATGTGGCTGTGCTTGAAGATTGGCGAAGTGACAAGGCAGTTCTTGATACTGCGCTCATGATTCGCGTTCGTGCAGAGGCACCATTGGTACCTGTTTCAACCGAGTTCTCGTCGTCAAATGGCGAACGCACTGCTGGCGTTAACTTCCTTCCGGTTGATGATGCTGGTGACAAAACTGATTACAACCCGTATAGCCGTTGGACTCGTGTCTTAGATCTTGAGTCGTTCGCTGCACGTGTTGGCTTGGCGACGATAACCAAAATTGAAGTTTTGGTCGATCCCGAAGTGCCAACAGGTTCATACGGAGTCACTCCGGCGTGGGCGGTGCGCTTTCGTTTCTATAACGGGACTCAATCTAAGTATGTGAGAGCTTCCGAAATTAAGTCATGGTATGACTTGCCTTCATCCTCGATTTCAGCACGAATTATCAAGCGTGATGTGTCGAGTAATGATGATTTTGTTTTTATCTCAGATTCTGTTGGTGCGAGTATCGCGAACAATGCGGGCTCTGGAGAATTGCCCACTCTTTTACGGCGAGTATTTAACTCAGTCACATATAGCACTGAGGAATATCGCTGCACCGTCGGCAATTGTCCGCCAGCTACTCGAGACGGTGTCACGGTCGCAAATGGTTTGGCCGGGACTCCCGACCTAGCGATCGTTGAACTTGGTTATAACGATAATCAGTCAACTCTTGGTGGTGAGATTGATCAGATGATGACAGCGCTCATAGCTAAGGGAATTAGGTACGTCGGTTGGGTGAACATGTCCGAACGTCGAAAAGCCAATGGTGTTTCTTCATTTGCTGCAGGAAATCGCGCATTGCTTGGAGCAGCTAATCGGTGGCCGCAATTACGCATCCTTGATTGGGATGGTTACACGATGTGCGGGCCTCGCGATCGTTGGTTCACCGACAGTGTGCATCTGAACACGACGGGACAGGCTGAATTCGCTTTGTGGTTGCGCGATCGGGCTCTTGAACTTGGGACGGGTTCAGTATCTTCACCAAAATGTCTTGTCCAAGTAGAGCCAGGAGTTGACTTGCAGATACCTGTACTTGGAGTCTCAGATATTCCACTGACAGGTGTGACCGCTGTGAGTTTGAACTTAACGGCGGCCGGACCAGTTGCAGAAGGATACGTCACGGTGTGGCCATGTGGATCTCCTAAGCCGGGTACATCAAACGTGAATTTTGTAAAAGATCAAGTTGTACCGAACGCAGTCATTGCTCAAGTTGATTCAACGGGCAAAGTGTGCATTGCATCGTCGGCAGGTACGCACGTATTTGTTGACGTAAATGGTTGGTTCGGTGCAAACTCTGGATTGAAAACTATGACTCCCACTCGAGTTTTTGACACACGAGATGGAACTGGAGGAGTAGCGATTGCAAAAGTTGGTGCTCTTGACGGCAGCGGGACTGCGCTTGAAGTATCGGTGCTGTCAGCGATTGATCAATCAGCTGGTGCAGTTTCGGCGGTGTCGTTAAACCTGACGGCGACTGGAACGAGTACTTCAGATTACGGCGGATACGTCACGGCTTATCCATGCGGTGATCGACCGATTGCATCAAATCTCAATTTCATTTCAAGCCAAACAGTTCCGAATGCTGTCATCGTGCCGGTATCGGCTACCGGCACAGTTTGCTTCTACGTCTACGGACAAGCTGATTTGATTGCCGATGTGAACGGATGGTTCGTCGGCGGGTCAGGGTTTAACTCGTTGACTCCTGTTCGAGTTTTTGATACGCGAGATGGAACTGGTGGCGTTGAAATCGCCAAGGTCGGAAAAGTTGATGGCTCGGGAAGGTCCCTTGAAGTTCAAGTAACGGGGACAAACTATGTTCCATCCGGTGGAGTTGTTGCAGCGGTGATGATGAACGTGACGGTAGATGCGACATCGACATCGGCTTACGGCGGGTATGTGACGGTGTATCCATGTGGTGGCGATCCGCCGAACTCATCAAATATCAATTTTGTGAGTGGGCAAACGATTGCAAACTCGGTGGTGGCGCCTTTGTCGCCTGAGGGCAAAGTGTGCTTCTATGTCTATGGTGAAGCTCACGTGTTCGCTGACATCACTGGATGGTTGGCGTCGGGGCAGACGGTGTACACCTCAATGACGCCGGTTCGATTCTCTGATACGCGTTCTGGTCTCGGACCAATCCCCGGCCGTTAAATTCTGCGAAATTGGGTCTGCTTGTCTAGCCTTCAGGTATGGATATCAACGGAGCAAGCGCAATAGTCACTGGTGGGGCATCCGGTATCGGAGCTGCCACCGCTCGTCTTCTCGCCTCAAAGGGGGCCAAGGTCGTCATCGCCGACCTTCAGGCCGACAAGGGCGAGGCTTTGGCCAAAGAAATTGGCGGAGCCTTTTGCAAGGTTGACGTCACCAAGACCGAAGACATCATGAACGCCATCGAAATGGCTAAGGACATGGGACCACTGCGTGTGCTCGTGAACTCGGCCGGTATCGGCTGGGCGCAACGCACTGTTGGTAAAGACGGTTCGTACGATTCGGCTGCCAACCTTGATGCTTACAAGAAGGTCATCGCGATCAACTTGGTCGGAACATTCGACTGCATCCGTTTGGCTGCAACT
>Ga0114966_10003885_pt1 | contig 12963 bp, 11 predicted proteins | sample M_130207_XF_Meta_FD_87029 | JGI IMG/M metagenome (GOLD analysis project Ga0114966, IMG submission 87029) | Freshwater microbial communities from Lake Montjoie, Canada to study carbon cycling - M_130207_XF_MetaG | ecosystem: Environmental > Aquatic > Freshwater > Lake | place: Lake Montjoie... | reverse complement strand
CTTGCCGTTCGCGGTCATGGGAAACGCGTCCACGTAGAGGAATTTCCGCGGGATCATGTAGGCCGGCAGCCGTTCGCCGAGCCGCGTCTTGAGCTGCGCGGTAAAGGCGAAATCGCTGCCCGTTTTCTCCACCGCGAGCACGACCACGGCCGCCAGCGCGTCGATGCGTCCGTGCTTCTCGACCGGCAGCACCACGGCGTCGGCGATCTCGGGGAGCGCGCGGAGATTCGCTTCGAGGTCGCCGAGTTCGATGCGGTAGCCGTTGACCTTCACCTGGCTGTCGCGGCGGCCTTCAAAAAAGATCTGGCCGGCGCGTTCGCGGCCCCAGTCCCCGGTGCGATACGCGCGCACGCCGTCGAGGTCGAAGAACGCCTTCGCGGTGAGGTCATCCCGCCCGAGGTAGCCGGGGCTGACGTTCGGGCCGGCGATGACGATTTCCCCGCGCTCGCCGTCGCTCACGCGCTCGCCGTTTTCGCCGAGGATGACCACCCGCGTGCCCGGCATCGCCGCGCCCACCGGCAGCGGCGACCACTTTGCCAAAACCTCGCGCGTGATCCGCACGGAGGTCGTCGCCACCGTCGCTTCGGTCGGGCCGTAGGTGTTCCAGACTTCGGCCTCGGGGAAGCGGTCGAGGAGTTGCGACGCGGTTTCCGGCGCGAGCGTTTCGCCGCAGAAAAGAAAGCGCCGCAGGTGCGGGAGCATCGGCTGGGCAAAGGTCCGCTCGATCAAACACATCTGCGCGAAGGACGGCGTGGACACCCATGTGGTCAGCGCGGAAGCGTGGAACGCTGCGTAGAGCGCCTTGAGATTCGCGACGTGGTCTTTCGTGATGCTGAAGAGCGTGCCGCCCGTGACGAGGCTCGCATACAGATCCATGACCGAGAGGTCGAAGGAGAACGGTGCCTGGTTGAGAAACGTCTCGCCCGGCGCGGCGAAGCGCTGCTCCGCGAGCATCCACGCGACGAAGTGTTCGAGGTTCGCGCGCGTGATGACCACCCCCTTCGGCTCGCCGGTGCTGCCGCTGGTGAAGAGGATGTAGAACGGGCGATCGGGCGATTGGACAATTGCGCGATGGGGCGATGGGATCGCCGGCAGGCTCGCGATGCGGGCGGGCGTGAGGGTCAGCGCTGCGCCGGCGGTCTGCACGATGCGCTCCACGCGCTGCGCGGGAATCGAGAGGTCGATCGGCACGTAGGGCCGCCCGCTTTTCACCACGCCGAGAAACGCGACGAGCATCTCCGGCTCCTTGTGCCCGTGGACGGCGACCGGCGCGCGGCTCTCGCCGAGTTCCGCGTCGAGCCACGCGGCGAGCGTATCGGAGCGGGCGAGGAGTTCGCCATACGTCAGCACGCGGTCGCCGCTGCGGTGGGCGACGAGGTCCGGGGAGACGCGGCCCCAGTGGTCGATGCGGTCGATCAAATCCACGCGCTAAAACTCCTGATAGACGAACGGCGGCGTGGAGAAATCGCCCCGCCCGTAGATCGTCGCCAGCCCGCCGATGATCGCGAAGTAGTAGAGCGCGAGGAGAGCGGTGCTGGTGCGCGGATGAGCCTCCAGCCAGGCTTGCGCGGCTTTCACGAGGCGAGGCGGCGCTGCACGTCGGCCACGAGCTGGCGCGGAGTGGCCCACGCCTCGCGCTCGAATTCCGCCGGCGAAATCTCCACCCCGACTTCCTGCCCGAGCGCCACGATGAGCTGCACCGTTTTCATCGAGTCGAGAATCTGCAGGTCATACAGCGCGAGATCCGGGCTGGTGCGGACCTCCTCGGTCTCGGCGACTTCGGCGAGGACGCGCAGGATTTTTTCGGTGGAGTCGGTTTCGGTCATGGAATGGGTGGAGGTTCGGCGGGTGGGGCGGTGTTGAGCGGGCGGTCGTGATAGAAATCGTCGAGCGCGCGATCATAGTAAATCCATCCCTTGGCGCTCAAGTGATCGAAAAAGTCCGAGAGAAACCCGGCGTCGCTTTCATGCTCGCGGAAAGTGAGCAGCGGGAAATCGTAGGCCTTGGCCAGCCCCTTCAGCCGCTCGATGAAGACGTCGCGCGCCGCCGGCGAGAGACCGTCGGCTTCGAGCCGGACGTCCTCGATCGGCATGCAGAGGAGCAGCGGCTTCGCGTTCAGCTCCTGGAACGTGCGCAGGAGCAATTCCGCATCCGTCCACTCCCGGGCTTTCCCGACGAGCTCCAGAAACACTTTGTCGCGCGAACTCTTCGGGCGGACCTTCCTGGCCTGCTTCCGCTTGGCCTCGACGACGCCGTGGACCATTTGCGCCGAGCTTTTGACGAGGCGGCTCCAATTGGGTGCGATCCGCACCCGCGGCCGGGGGCTGCCCGGCGCATCCGGGGCGTCCTCCTCATCCAGAATGTGCAGCGCCGCCTCCACATGATCCTGCGCCCGCCCGATGGCGTTGTTTAGATACCCGAGCGGACACAGAAAACTGTAAAGGGCGCGATCGGTGGCGGTGTCGCCCGCGAGCCTTTCGAGCGCCGCCTCGAGCAGCCAATCGTCTTCCAGCGTCTGGGGAAAAGCGAGCATCCGGCGGGCGACATCGCGTTTCAGCTCAGGGCTGAGATGCCGGCTAAAAGCCAGCTCGTAAGCCTGCATCGCGGAGAAATTTCCCGCGTATTGCCCGGGGTCGACAATCTCCTCGAAAAAGAAACCCGGCGAAATGGAGTGCGCCACTTTGCGACCTGAGATGCCCGGCCCGACGGCCGCGACTTTCTGCAACATCGAGAGCGCGGCTGTGCCGTGTTTCCCGACCGGAAAAACCCGGAACCCCGTGGGGTAGTCGCGAAAGAATTGCTCGGCGGAGGTCGGGACGTTCTGGGTCAGCTCCGAGCTGCCGTAGAGGATCAGCAAGTCGTCCTCCGCAAACGCCGCCTTTTGCAGCGCCGCGCCCTGGAGCTTGCTGTCGGAGAAATCCGCCGCGAGTTCGTGGACGTAGCCGCGTTCGACCCCCCGGCACCACTCCAGCCCAGCCGCGAGCACCCCGCCGGCGACGAGCAGCGCGGCGAGGGCGGCGACCAAGTGGGTGCGTTGGGACGGAGTGCCGGAATTCAAGGAGTGAGCGAAGGCCGCCGCGGTTGTTAGCGGAAGCCGTAGCCCGTAACAACCCGCCGCCCACCTCTTTGTTGGGTGGATTTTCCTGCCACCGTTCCCCGCCCCGCAGAATTCCTTTACCCTCCCCTGCCCTGCTGCTTTCATGCGCGCCCGCGCCACGCGGCGCTTTCACCAATCCTCAATCTTAAATCCTCAATCTTAAATTTCCCCATGCCCAACCCCTGGACCGGAAAAGGTAACCCTTACACGCGGCAAGAAGTCCGCGACCGCCTGCAAGCCGTGCTCGACCGCGGCGAAGCCATCATCGCCGCCGGTGCCGGCACTGGCATCAGCGCCAAATTCATCGAGAAAGGCGGCGCCGACCTCATCATCATCTACAACTCTGGCCGCTTCCGCATGAGCGGCCACGGCTCCACCTGCGGCCTCATGGCTTACGACGACGCCAATCAGGTCGCCATGGACATCGGCGAATACGAAGTCCTCCCCATCGTCCAGGAAATCCCCGTCATCTGCGGCGTCCACGCCACCGACCCGCGCCGCCGCATGTGGCACTGGCTCGGACGCGTGAAGGAAATGGGCTTCAGCGGCGTGAACAACTTCCCCACCCACACCATCGTGGACGGCCACTTCCGCCGCGTCCTCGAGGAGACGGGCATGAGCGTGGAAAAGGAATTCGAGATGATCGCCCTCGCGCACCGCATGGACCTTTTCACCATCGTCTATGTCGCCACGCCCGAGGAAGCGCGGCGCATGGCCGATGTCGGCGCGGACGCCATCATCGCCCACGTCGGCACCACCATCGGCGGCAGCATCGGCGTGACCGGCGCGGTCGTGCCCATGGACGACGCCGTGCGCCGCACCCAGGCGATCATCGAAGGCGCGCGCTCCACCGGACGAAAGGACATCTTTTTCCTCAGCCACGGCGGCCCCATCTGCACGCCCGACGACGCCGCCCACGTGAACCTGAACACCGACTGCGTCGGCTTCGTCGGCGCGAGCAGTCTCGAGCGCCTCGGCGTGGAAGGCCCGCTCGTGGAGTTGACGCAGCGGTTCAAGAAGATCCCCGCGCCGGCGGCGAAGCGGTAGGCCGCGATTCGGTCCCGCCTCTTCCTCTTAAGAGAACCTCTGGAAACTGCCGATTGGCCGGAACCGTAGGCGGGAGCGCCGCTGCAAAGTAGCGCAAGCCTCCGGCTTGCGACGAGCGCCCGGCGCAGCTCTTAGTTTCCAGAGGTTCCCTTAATCCCTTCCGACAGGACGAAAAGAGGAGGATTAAGAGGAGGAACGCGGGAGCTTTTTAGACGCGCTCACTTATTACACGCCGGGAGCGTCAGTCGTTCCGGCCTTCGCGCGGCGCGCTGGGCTGGCGACTCGGGACGCCGGCGGCGCGGCGGGGGCGAGTCGAGGGGTGGCGAGCCGGGCCGAAAGAGCAGGCGCAGGTGGCGACGGGCGCGCGGGAGCGAGGAGCGCGGGCGCCGGCGGAGGAAGCGCGGTCCGCACGATTTGCGATGGGAAGGGCGACATGGTGACCTCCACGCGGGCGCCGACGCCGATGGTATTGAAAAGATCCACCACATCGCGGGAGCGCATGCGGATGCAGCCGTAGCTGACGGGTGTGCCGATGCGCCATTCCTCAGGAGTGCCGTGAATGTAGATGCAGCGCGAAAACGTATTGCGATTCTGCGACTCGAGGCCGCGCAGCCAGAGGATGCGGGTGACGATTGGGTCGCGTCCTGGCGAATTCGGCCGAACGATCTCGCCGGTCGCGCGCCGGCCTTTGAACTTCATCCCGAGGCGTGCGCCCTTGCCGATTTTCTTCGCGACTTCCATCGTTCCAAGCGGAGTGGCGTTGCTCCCGGAACGGCTGCCGACGCCGAATTTCGAGGTCGAAACATCGTAACGGTCGATCTCCACGCCTTTACGAAAGACGAGCATCTTCTGGTCGGGCACACTCACGCGGACGTAGTGGTCGCGGTCCTTGGTCGCGCAGGACGCGAGGAAGAATGTGCAGGCGACGAGGAGGCAGCGGGCGGCGAGGGAAAACACGGCGCACGCTTTAGCCCACGTCGGGGCCAGGCTCAAGTGGAGCGGCACGATTCCGCGCGTCTAGTCCTTGCGCTCCACGACGACGAAGCGGCTCTGGCCCTTGGTCGAGACGCGGAGGAGAACCTTCTTTTCCTTCTTCAATTTTTCACTCAGCTCCACGGCCTGCTGCGAGTTGGTGATCGGGTCGCGGTTGGCCTCGTAGATGACGTCGCCGACCTTGATGCCGGCCTCCGCGCTCGGGGAGTCGGCGTCGATCTCGGTGACGACCACGCCTTTGGCACTCTCGGGAAGCTCAAAGCGTTTGCGGGACTCCGCGTCGATATCCGCCACGGTCACGCCATCGAGCACGTCCGGATCGTCGGCCTTGGCCGGCTCGGCGGCGGCGAGCCCCTTGCCGGTGGGCCGCTCGGCGAGTTCCACGGTGAAGGTTTGGTCCTTCCCATCGCGCATGACTTTCAAGTCGGCCTTCGAGCCGGGCGCCAGGTTGGCAATGAGGAGCTGCAGTTCGCGGGTGCCCTCGACTTTTTTGCCGGAGACTTCCGTGACGACGTCGCCGGATTTCAGCCCCGCCTTTTCCGCCGGACTCTGGCCCGAGACCTCGGCGATCAGCGCGCCATCGGTGTTCGGCAGCTTGAACTGTTTGGCGAGCTCCTCATTGAGCGGCTGGAGCACGATGCCGAGGAAGCCGCGGCTCACGCGGCCAGTTTTAATCAGGCTCTCCATGACGCTGCGGGCGAGATTCGCCGGCACGGCGAAACCGATGCCCTGATTGCCGCCGGTCATGCTGAAAATCGCGGTGTTGATGCCGATCAGCCGACCCTCGACATCCACGAGCGCGCCGCCGGAGTTGCCGGGATTGATGGACGCATCGGTCTGGATGAAATCCTCGTAGCGGGTGTTGTCGAGCGGGTTGGCACTCATGCCGCGTTCGATGCCCACGCGGCCCAGCGCGCTGACGATGCCCATGGTCACGGACTGCGTCAGGCCAAAGGGATTGCCGACCGCGATGCAGACGTCGCCGACGCGCGTTTTGGCGCTGTCGGTGAAAGTGATCGGCGCGAGGTTTTCGGCCTCGATTTTGAGCACGGCGATGTCGGTCGCCGGGTCGTTGCCCACTTTCTTGGCCTTGTACTCGCGCTTGTCCTTGCCGAGCGTGACGATGATCTCGTCGGCACCGTCAATGACGTGGTTATTCGTGAGGATGTAGCCGTCGGGTGAGACGATGACACCGGAGCCGAGTCCGGCGCGTTCGAGGCGCTTTTTGGCACCCGGCTTCGGGCCTTTTTCGCCCTCGCCCGGCGCGGTCTCGGGAATGCCAAAGAAGCGCCGGAACATCGGATCGTTGAGCATCGGGCTGTTCGCGTTCGCGTGCCGCGCCAGCATCTTGGAAGTGGCGATGGTGACGACGCTCGGCGACACTTTTTCCACCAATGGCGCAAACGTGGAAATGCGCCCGGCGACCTGCGGGAGCGGTGCGGCATCGACCTTGATTTCGGGGAGCTTCGTTTCCGGCTTCGGCGCATCGGCGGCACCGGCGAAAGGCGCGAGCGCGGCGACCAGGGCGATGGAGGTGGCAAGGATCGGACGATAGATTTTCATGGTGTTGGTTGGGCTGCGAGAGGGTGGTTGAACCCGCGTGGTTGTGGGCAGTTCGGACACGCGCGGGGGCGCTGCGTTCAAACGGGTTCCTGTCCGCCGGATCGTGCCGGGGCCACCGAAAACGGCGAGCTCCGCCAACTCGTGAGTTCCTCCCGGCCTGGGTTGCGTGGCTCGGCGCGCGGGATAGTGTCGGTGCGCCATGCCCGCACTCCGCACTCCGCTCGCTCTCACCGTCCTCGCGCTCGCCGCGACCGCTTGGGCCCAGGCCGCGCCACCCGCGCCCGCGGGGCTGCTCGGCCCCGCGCGCGTAACCGCGGTACAGCCGCGCGCGGCCACCGACGAGCCCCTCGAAGCGATGAAGCGGTTTACTCCGGCGGAGGGTTTCACCGTCGAGCTTTTCGCGGCGGAGCCGCTGCTCGCCCACCCGGCAGCCATCTCTCTCGACGGCGCAGGCCGCGTCTTTGTCGCCGAGACGCACCGCGCGCGGACCAGCGCGCTCGACGTGCGCGACTACCCGGCGCTGCTCGCCGACGATCGCGGGAGCCGGACCATCGAGGACCGGTTGGCGTTGACGAAAAAGCATTTTCCCGCCGACTGGCAGAAGCTGGGCGTGGAGACGGAAATCATCCGCGTGCTGGAAGATCGCGACCGGGACGGGAAGGCGGACTTCTCCGCGATTCACGCCGCCGGTTTTAACTCCGTGCTCGATGGCGCCGCCGGCGGCGTGCTGGCGCGGGGCGGGAGCGTGTGGTTCGGCAACATCCCGAGCCTGTGGCGGCTCGACGGCTTCGACGCGGAAGGACGGGCGGAGAAACGCGTGGAGTTGCTCCGCGGATTCGGCGTGCGCTTCGGTCTCGAAGGGCACGATCTCCGTGGGCTGATCCTCGGCCCGGACGGAAGGCTCTACTTTGCCTGCGGAGATCGAGGGACAAACGTCCAACCGCGGGCCGGCGCGGTGGTCGCGCTGCCGGAGGAGGGCGCGGTTTTCCGCTGTGAGCCGGACGGTTCACGCTTCGAGGTTTTCTGCCGCGGGTTGCGCGATCCGCGCGATCTCGTGTTCGACAAATACGGGAATCTTTTCACCGCCGACAGCGGGTCCGGGCAGGGCGACAAAGCGCGCTGGCTGCATCTCGTGGAGGGCGGCGACTACGGCTGGCGGATCGGCTGGCAGGACCATCCGCTCGGCGCGGCGCGCAATCCCTGGCTGGCGGAGAAACGGTGGATGCCGCCCACCGAGGGCCAGGCCGCGTGGGCGCTGCCGGCGGTCGCGAACATTCCCGACGGCCCCGCCGGGATCGCCAGTAATCCGGGCATCGGACTCTCGCACCAATACGACGGGCACTTTTTTGTCTGCGCCACCGGCGGTATCTCGACGTGGATATCGCGCCGCTATCTGGCGACGTTTCGGAACGATGACGAGGCGGTTTTCCTCGCACACTGCGCGGCCACGGACGCGACGTTTGGACCGGACGGCAAGCTCTACATCAGCGCCCTGGCCACGGGCCCGGCGGCGCGCGGCAGCGGCCGGATTTACCGGATGTTCGACCCGGCCGAACACCGCAACGCGCAGATCGAAGCCACGCGGCTGCTGCTCGCGGAGGATTTCAAAACCAAGGCGCCCGTGGAGCTGGGGCTGCTGCTGGGTCATCTCGATCAGCGGGTCCGGCTCGAAGCGACCTGGTCGCTGGGCGCGCAGCCCGACGGCGAGCGCGAGCTGGTGGATGTCGCCACTGCCGGGAGCAAGGACGCCGCCGATCCGCACCTGGCGCGGATTCACGCGGTCTGGGGGCTGGGCATCGCGGCGCGCCGCGCCGAATACCAGACGCCCGGAGCGGCCGCGAAGATGCTGGCCCCGCTGCTCCCGCTCCTCGAGGACGAGGACGTGGAGGTGCGCGCGCAGGCGGTGCGGGTGCTCGGGGAAAACCGCGTGGCCGAGGCTTACGAAGGCCTGATGAGAGCGCTGCGCTCCGAGGTGGATCACGTGAGTTTTTTCTCGGCCCAAGGGCTGGCGAAACTGGGGCGCAAGGAATGTGTCTCGCAGGTGCTGCTGATGGCGCGGACGAACAGCGACCACGGCGCGGTCCTCCGGCACGGCTACGTGCAGGCACTGGCGGCGGCGGGCGACTTTCCGGCCATCGCGGAAGCGGCCGGGCACGTCGATCCGGCGGTGCGCTTGGTGGCCTTGCTCGCCATGCGGCTGGCGGGGCGGGTGGAGATCGCGCAGTTCCTCGCGGATGAAGACCCGCTGCTGTGCGCCGAGGCGGCCCGCGCCATTGATGAAGCTCCGATAAGTGTCGCGCTTCCGAAACTCGCCGCGCTCCTCGCCAAACCGCGCGCGGACGAGTCGCTGATGCTCCGCGTGCTCCAGGCCGCCTTTCGCGTCGGCACCGCCGCCGAGGCCCAGGCGCTGGGAGCTTACGCCGCGCAGGCTGGCCAGCCCGAGGCGCTCCGCACCGAAGCCGTGCAACTCCTCGCGCGGTGGCCGCAACCTCCGGCGCGCGATCGCGTGACCGGTCTGGTGCGCCCGCTGCCCGCACGCGACGCGGCCCCGGCTGCCGTCGCCCTCCGCGCGCTGGCGGAGAAGCAGGACCTGCCCGAAAACCTACGGAAGGCCGTGACGGAAGCTGTCGCCGGGCTGAAGCCCTGAGCTGAGCCCGCCCGCCCGTCGGCGGATTTCTCCACGTCGATCTCCTGAAAGTTCACGCCTTTTTGCGCGAAATACTGCTTTGCCGAGACCCACGCGGGGCAACTCGAGGTGGAATGCATCACCATGCGCTTGGCGGTGCGGGCGCGCTCGCGCTGGGCGGCTTCGATCTCGGCAAACCTCTGCTTCCGCTTGCTCGTGCGCGTTTGGTAAAGCGCCGCGTCGCCAGGGGGCAAGGCCGCGTGCCGCGCCTCAAGCTGCGCGCGCTTTTCCGCGATCTGCGCGGTCAGGTCCTTTTCGGGCGCTTTGGTCGTGGCGAGCATCCCCAGCGGCCCGACCTTCGCCAGGGCGGCGCGCATTTCGTTTTGCGCCATGAAAGCGCCCCCGCCAATCGCCAGGGCGCCCAGCAGACTGAGGAGCGTGCCCTTTTTCGCCTCCGCCCAGTGGACCACGGTGAAGACCAGATTGCCGCACGGGACGAAAAGCGCAACCAGACCCCAGGCGATGCTTTGGCGAAAAGCGGCGACGAGGACCATGATCCCGCCGCCAAGCAGGACGAGCCCACCGAGGCCGAGCAGGATGAGAGCGGTGACAGGCAGCGTCATGCCGACGCCTTTCAGCAGGATGCAAACCACCCGGCGGCCAGTCTCGTCCGGGGCGTCTGAGTTCCGCCCGGAAAACCATTTGCCAAGCCCTCCCGCCTCCCGATAATCCGCCCCCCTATGAACGACATTCGCATCATCATCCACACCTCCCGCGGCGACATCCAAGGCACTCTCTTTGCCTCCAAAGTGCCCATGACCGCCGCCAATTTCCTCAACCTCGCCCAGCGCGGCTTCTACAACGGCGTGAAGTTTCACCGGGTCATCAAGGACTTCATGATCCAGGGCGGCGACCCCACCGGCACCGGCTCCGGCGGCCCGGGCTACAAATTTGGCGATGAAATCCACCCGGCGCTCAAGCACACCAAGTCCGGCCTTTTCTCGATGGCCAACGCCGGCCCCGGCACCAATGGCAGCCAGTTCTTTCTCACCCACGTCCCCTGCTCCTGGCTGGATGGAAAGCACGCCGTCTTTGGCGAAGTGACCACCGGCCAAAACATCGTGGACACCGTTGTCCAAGGCGACGCGATCCAGACGATCGACATCCTCGACTCCACCGACGAGCTCTTTGCCGCGCAAAAGGCGAACCTCGACAAGTGGAACGCCGTGCTCGCGAAATAGCCTGCGAAAAAATCCGGCAGCGCGGTCCGCTCCGGGCCGCTGACGGCACGCCCAAAACGGTCGAAGGTGTGGCAAAATTGGACACTCGCCGCGCTCTCGTCGCCCATCCTGACGGTAAAACAGGCAGTCATGGCGGTCATTCACCGCGGGTGCGGTCCTCGAAAAAAGGGGGGCCCATCAGAGAAATGGGAAACCGCCGGGCGAAACTTTCCGAAAAAAAACTATTGCCCGGTGGCGTGGTGGTCGCTAAAACGCACCCCGCTGAACAAAAATCAGCAGCAGTCAACACCAACCAAGAAAACCAAAATAACCCATTATGACTAAACACAGCATCGCAGCCGCCTGCACCCTCACCTTGGCCAGCCTCGCGCTCGCCTCCACGAGCCTCGCCGGCACCGCCGCACCCGCAAAAGAACACAAAGCCTGCAAGGCCATCACGGAATCCTGCATCACGGGCGACATCGGCATCGACGTCACCTCGAACTATATCGCCCGCGGTATCTCAAAGGAAAATCAGGGAGCCATCCTCCAGCCGTACATCAACCTCAGCTTCCGCGTCTATGAAGGCGCCGGCGCGCTCAGCAAAGTGAGCGTGGACCTCGGCTTCTGGAACAGCCTCCACAGCCGCAAGACCGCCGCGGGCGGAGTCTTCGTCGGCGACGGCGGCTCCACCACCAACGCCTGGTACGAGTCCGACTTCACGGCCGGCTTGAGCTTCGTGTTCAACAAGAACATCACCCTCAGCCCCTACTACCGCGCCTACATGAGCCCGAATGACGCGTTCAACACCGCGCAGAACCTCGGCCTGCGCCTTGCGTTGGACGATTCCGATCTCCTCGGAGCGTTCGCCCTGCACCCCTACGCGCTCGCGCAGTTCGACGTGGAGAACTCTTCCGGCAACGGAACCGGCGAAGGCGTTTACTACGAAGTCGGCATCGCTCCCGGCATGCAGCTCGGCCCCATCGCCCTGAGCCTGCCGATCAAAGCGGGCTTCGGCTCCAGCGATTACTACGCGAATAACGCCGGCTACGGCTTCTTGTCCGCCGGTGTGAATGCTGAATACAAGCTGGCCTTCGTCCCCGAGTGCCTCGGCGACTGGTCCGCCCACGCCAACGCGACCTACTACAACCTCGGCAGCGGCACCTCCGGCGCCGGCGTTGATGCGATCCGCAACCATGACCAACACGAGGTGGTCTTCGGCGGCGGTCTGCGCGTCGCCTTCTGAGGCCCGTCAGCTAGTTCAGACTAAATTCAAAGCTCCTCCGGGATTCGTCCCGGAGGAGCTTTTGTTTTGCCCCGAAAGCACCGGATTCAGCCCTCCCATCGTGGTGGCGCTTTTTAGCCACCACGCCATTTTCTCTACGAAATCGCGGCCGCGCCAAAGTCTGCTTCAGTCGCTCCCCATCCCGAATCTCAAACTATTTCAGTATTCCAACTGGTTTGTTTCACGGCGCTTATGAGTGAAACGGGAAATTCCTTAAAATCATCTCCGGCCCGTGGCAAGCCCCTTGCTAAACGCCAGACCGTGCCGAATCACGGCCACAACAACCAACAACCAACAACAAACCAACCAACAAAAAAGACCCATGACCAAACACAACATTGCCAGACTCGGCATCCTGAGCACCGCGATCCTCGCGACCCCCGTCCTCGCTCTGGCCGGCACCGCCGCCCCCGCGAAGGAGTCGAAAGTGCTGAAGGAAGCCATTAAGGAGTCCTGCATCACCGGCGACCTCGGCGTCAACGTCGTCTCCCAATACGTCTCCCGCGGCGTGATCTTCGAGAATCAGGCCGCCATCGTCCAGCCCTTCGCTGACCTCTACTTCAAACTCTACGAAGGCTCCGGCTTCGTGAACAAAGTCAGCGTGAACCTCGGCATCTGGAACAGCTTCCACTCCCGCAAAACCGACGCCGGCCTCGTCAACGGAGCAGGCACCAGTTCCACGCGTTCGTGGTATGAATTCGACCTCACGGCCGGACTCGCGGTGACGTTCGCCAAGAACTTCACCTTCACGCCGAGCTACTACGCCTTCCTCAGCCCAAACGACGGATTCTCGACGTTCCAGGGTCTGAACCTCGCGCTGGGCTACGACACCACCGACCTCATCGGCTTCAATCTAGCCCCGAAAGTCCAGGTGCTGTTCGAGTTGGAAAACAAAGCCGGCACCGGCTCGGATGAAGGCATCTACTACGAAGTCGGCATCGCCCCGAGCTTCCCCATCGGCAGCACCGGCCTCACGGTCGGCATCCCGATCACCGCGGGATTCGGATCGGGGCGGCGCAAATTGTTTTCTGTAAAAGCAGCGGAGGTCAGGCGGAAGGCGAGATGGATGGATTCATGTTGAGGTAAGATTTGGAGGACTCCCAATCGTCGGAAGTTTCCGCGAGGAGAGCGG
>Ga0114966_10003884_pt1 | contig 12964 bp, 16 predicted proteins | sample M_130207_XF_Meta_FD_87029 | JGI IMG/M metagenome (GOLD analysis project Ga0114966, IMG submission 87029) | Freshwater microbial communities from Lake Montjoie, Canada to study carbon cycling - M_130207_XF_MetaG | ecosystem: Environmental > Aquatic > Freshwater > Lake | place: Lake Montjoie... | reverse complement strand
TTCAAGTGGGAATGTACCAAATGAACTAATATTATCAATCCATACGGATGCAAAACTTTCTTTCATTGCGTTTGTAAACTCAACTTGAGATAACCCTCTTAAATCTCTAAATGTAATCCATCTATATTGTGGAAATTTAGTATAAAAAGTTTTAATTAAATTTACCGTATCTCTATGATCTCTTGTGTGTACACCAATAATTGTTTTAGGTGGAAATTTTTGTTTTTCAAAAACTTCAGAAATTGTTGGTTCAATAACATCAACTGAGACACTTCTCATTGTTGACGAAATATATTCTTTTTGTTTTTCTGATGTTGTAATACATTTATGGAATCCAAGTTGAGTCCAAGTTTGTCCAGGTTGTAACGTTTCAAAAATGTAATCGTATGATTGTGATAACACAATTTTACCACAAGGTAGTTTAGTTATTTGATCCATTATGAATCCGTAAATTTCTGGAATAACAATTAAATCTTCAGGTGAGATTTCTAAATTAGTTCCTTCAATAGATTTGTGATCTAAATTTGTCATATATTCCTCACCTAACCAATCTGTCACACCAAAGTATTCAGGGGTTTCATGTAGTATTATGGCATTAAATCCATTATTTTTTAGTGACATAGCCATTTCGTAAATGTAACGTATTGACGCTTTTGCATTTCCTTTAGTGTCCTGTACTATAAAATAAATTCTTGACTTCTTATCCCTCATTTTCTGAATGGATTCTTCTAGTTTTAAAATTTGTTCTTGGTTCATTTTTTATATTTTATTTATTATTTTTTTCATTAAAAGTGTATTAAAGGCAATTTTAAAGGGAATCGTAACTTCATTATTTTTCATACCTAAATTTTCATCAACTTCACCTATTTCGGTTAAAATAGTATCAACCATTGCTTTAACTGACTCATATTTTACTACGTGGATTTGAGTTTCACCACTTGTACCACTATATTGGACAAAGTCCTCTAGTTTATCTAAATCAATATAATAGTTTTCTCCAAACACATTAAACATTCTCTTCTATTTTTTTAATAGTTAATTCCAAATCAGATAAAGAAGAAATTTCGTATTCTGATTTGATGTTTTTATTATAATCTGTAATAAATTTTATAATGATTTTATTATCAGGTTTATTTAATAGTAGGTCAGGATTAGCTGTAAGTAAAATGTCTACCTCATCTAACATATTATTTTTTGTTATTTCACTATAAAAAAATACTTTTTCCACTAAACAACCAAATTTGGATAAGAAAAAAAGTGACGATGGTTTAGATCTACCTATTTCATCAGAAACAATCATTAAGTCATAAGTATTTCTCAAGTTATAGTAAATATCGTTTAATATATTAAATGATAACATCTCTGTTGATGGAGCGTGACCAAATAACTCCATTGTATATTCTTCATACATAAATGAATATAATTCATCTTTAGATGGAAATGAAAAATGTGATCCTAAATCTAATGATGTAACAGGACTTAAAACTTTATATTCAAAATTATTAACCTCTATGTTTTCATTAAATTCAATAACCTCATCTGTATCACCTGAAAATTCAATTTCATACGTTTTATCCGTCGACTCATTCAAATGACTATCAACTAAATGTTTTTCATATAATTCAGTAAATTTACTAATAGTGTCTCTTAAAACACCATTAATTTCAATCCCTATTTTCTTCATTGTATTTAACTAATATTTCACTAATTAATGGGTTTCTAACATTTTTGGCATTTTTAAAGTCATAAATACCAATATCTGATATGCCACTGAATCTTTGTAATGCGTCGTAAAGACCTGATTGTTTTTTATCTTTATAACGATCCGTTTGCTCTAAATCTCCAGATATAAAAAATTTACTATTATAACCAATTCTTGTTAATAATAATTTCATTTGATTAGGAGTTGAGTTCTGACCTTCCTCAAAAATTAAAATTGAATTGTCAATATTCATTCCTCTCATATAAGCCAAAGCAAAAACTTCAATTACCTCATACTCTTTTAATTTTTCTCTTGCCTCTTTACCAATTATTTTATTAAGTAAGTAATAAGATGGGAAAATATAAGGATCTAATTTTTCTTCTAAATTTCCTGGAAGAGATCCTAACTTTTCTTCAGCCTCAACTGCGGGTCTAACAATAATAATTTTTTCGTATGAATTGTTTGGATCCATTAGTAAATCTACTGCCGCCTTCATTGAAATATAACTTTTACCAACACCTGCCGGTCCTGAACAAATTGTAATTTGATTATTAATCAAAATATCATAATAGTCTTTTTGATTTTCTGATAAAAATTTACTTTTTTGTTTTCTTTTGATTACAGAGTTAATTAACTCTTTTCTTGAAATTTGTGGTTGAGTAGTTGACGTTGTATCGTCTTTTAAAATTGGTTTTTTTCTAATTGCCATAAGTTTTTTATTTAACTTAAATATAAAACCAACTTATAAATAATAAATAATTAATTATATTTTAAGGTTTTAATAAAATACTTTTTGGTAGCCTCAGTTCTTTTTTCTTTTTGTTCTAAACTTGAGTGTAATGCTTCAGGGCCCTCCTCCAAGTTGATTAATCCATTTGATATTAAAGATGGGATAATCTTGTAATTTGAATAGGAAGATATTTTTATATCTTCACAAGTGGGTTCATTCTCTAATAAAACATTTTTTAAAATTTTACTATCCATAAACATAAATCTACCTTTAATAAGGTCAACCATTATGTCATTATCCTCGTAAGGTTTATTTATGTGTTTTGATGACCAATAATCTTTTTCCTCATTTAAAACGACACCCGAATAACCAATTATTGGGAATGTTTTAGTTGTATCTATAGTTTTATACGTATTTAAACAAATTTCAATAACATCTGTTTTATTAAACATTATGTCATCATCTAATGTAAAAATAAAACCTTCACCAACCATTGATCCAACTAACCATCTTGGCCAACATTTAAAATTATTTGACGAATTAATTTGAACATCTACATCATAAGATGTCTTATCCTCAATATTATTATTCCATAACCATATATCAACATCAATTGATTGATCTCGGATGGATTGGATTACTTTAACAATGTTTTCTTGTCGTTTCCAATTTAATAATAATGCAGTTACTTTCATCATTAGTTACGTTCAAACCCCTCGTTAACGTGATTACACGTCACACTATTTATTAAAGTACTTTTTAAATTATTACTTAAAATATAGGATGCACATCTTTCCCATAATTCAGCATCGGACGGTAAACCAACAACACCAGTTTCATTAAATAAATCTCTATATTTTAGAGGTATTGTTTTAAAGTTCATACATACCGATGAATGAATTAAAGATTCGGATTTAGGTAAGTGATTAATATAAAGACCAGTACCATTAGTGTATGGTAAAATTACAATATTAAGGTAATTTGATTTAGTACAAATCCAATCTGAATTAGTTTCTTCAATACATTTATTAATTAATTCCAAGTGATTATTTTCCCATTCATCATCATGATCTAAACGACAAATATAATAGTTACCTTCAGACATAGACAAATCAACACCATGATTTGTTGCGTTAACTCCACCATAAGACCATAAAGCCCACTTATTGGTATAGAAATCTCGTTCTTTAGCAACATCCAAATTAACAAACAATATTTTACTTTGATCGTAATTTGATATTAATGATTCAACCTCATTAGGATGTTCATATCTATCACCAATTAAGTAAATTTTAAAATCCTGATGGGTTTGATTAAATAAGGAATCTAATGCTTTTTTTAGATAACTTAATGTGGATCCATCTGACCTATAATATGTTGGAGTAACTATTGATAATTTCATTTTTTAATCTTGGTCTTTTTTATAAAATCTCTTATTTTCAGGTTGGTACCATTCATCCAAAGATGCAGGTACTCTTGAGTGATACCCTAATAATTGTTGTAATTCAAAACTAAACTCATCAATCCTGTCGTACCCAATTGCTCTTGGGTAATCTAATAATTGTTTCATAAACGATTTACTTACGGTTATTGGGATTGCTCTTCTATGATCTTGTGTTATATTGGGCGCAGATGAATGCCAAACATTGGCGTTAAAAACTATCATATCACCCTTTTTACCAACGGCTTGTATTGCGTTTTGAAAAAATTCTTCGTCACTTGGTTTTTTTTTATCTAAATGAGAATAAGGTAATAGATATGTTGCACCATTTTCAATTGTAAAATCATCCACCATTAATAAACAATTTAACATAATTGGGAAATCACCAGAATAAAATCTTAAATCTCTGTGAACAATTGCCGAGAAATTTGGTTGATTTGGTAGATTATCTAATCCACTAAATGAATTAATAATACACTTACCATTGAAAAAAGATTTAGAAAGGAACTCAAAGAATTTTTTATTTTGGACCTCTTCCAAGAAATTAATGAATATTGGATTACTTAATAACACATGAAGTGCCACCCCATTAGTTTGAATATCATTATGGTTATTTAATTGAGTTTTTCTATGCTCAATAAATGCTTTGTCCAAAGCATCCCTTAACAAATCTAACCATTTTTCATCAACTAAATTTCGGATAATTGTATACCCTTGTTCTTTTAACTCGATAATATTTTCTTTTTTCATTTTAAAAATTTTTCACCTGTTATTCTATTTCTAATTATTTTTGCAGGATTACCATAAACCAAAACATTATCAGGTAATGATTTAATAACTAAACTTCCCGCACCAACTACAGTGTTTTCCCCAATTTCTAATCTATCTAATACTGTTACACCTAAAGTTAATGCCGAATATTTACCTAACTTAACATAACCTCCAGTAACGGAACCTGCGGATATACTAGCAAAATCAGAAATAACACAATCGTGTTCTACCTGAGCTCCTGTTGCAAAAAATGTGAAATCTCCTATTACTGATTTGGGGTTGAAAATACATCCCGCCATTGCGACTATACCTCTCCCTAATGTTACATTATTACCTATTACAACTGATGGATGAATAGCGTTTACAAACTTAAAATCAGGTACTAAAGACGATATTTGAAGAGAGACATTACATCTTCCCCAATTGTCACCTATAGAAATCACCCCTCCATATATTTCATATTCTTTAACTAATTCAGATAAATTTTCTTGTCTACCAATTACTTTATATCCAAATCTATCAGAACCAATATCATGTAAAGAATCAATAATACCTACAATATTGTATTTATTTTCCTTTTCAATAATATCAATAGTGTAATGTGCTTGGTTTCCTCCACCAATTAAAACTATATTTTTCATTTTATTTTTTTTATTGCCATTCTATAATCAGTCCAAATCACTTCTAAATAATCCGCATAATTACTAATAAAATTATCCACCGCCATTTTAGGTCTTAAAGTTTCGGGTTTATTTAATTCCCATAAATAATCGTCAAATATCATAATACCATTAACCTTTAATAATTTCCAAGACATAATTGCGTCTGAAAGCACATAAGGTGCCGTATGGTTACCATCAATAAAAATTATATCGTATTGTTTTTTATTAGATATTAAATTGGGTAATAATACATCAGAAAATCCTTTCATGATGTTAACTTGAGGTGATCTCTCAGTTTCATTAATATTTTTAACAAAAGTTTCATATTCATCACTAAAAATATACCCATCAGTTAAATTACTTAAATCTTTTTTTGAAATATCTTTATGATATGAATTTAAACTATCGTTTTTTTGATCGTATGTCACCCAAGGGTCAATACAACTTATAGTTGAATTTTTATTGTTAAGTAAATTTTCAATAAACCAAACAGAACTTTTACCCTCAAAAGATCCAATCTCTAAAATATGTATTTCTTCTTGTGTTTGTAATGGTAAAAATTGTACTAAATCATTGTAAGTAAACCAATTTTGTGTAAAGTTGTAATTTTTCATTGTGTGTAAATTTTAAATTTTGATAGATCAGGGTATGGTAACTCTAAATCTTGATTATGTTTTTTATTTCCCTTTAAATCATAGAATTGAGACATCATCAACAATCCTCTTGCGGATAATTCTGGCATCATATAAAAATTCCAACCTATCATATCAAAATTATCGTCATGATATGAACATTCTCTTCTACCACTAAATCTTGCTCGTTTAAACCATAACATAGCTTTATGGTCATCAGTTAAGATTGCGCCTCCCTTACTAAGTTTTAATGTTTTATATGGTCCTGTAAATGAAAGACACATATGTGATTTTGGAATATACATATCGGCAGTAAATCTCAAAGCCGAATCCCAAACATTACTTGGGGATAACTGATATGCTCCTTTAATTGTTTCACCCTCAACAGGTGTAAAATTAACTTTCAATCCTGAATGAATAATTTCACACGGAACTGATGGATATGTCTTTGATGGACAATCTACCTTGTCTGATTTTAAACTTTTTTTTATGTTTTTTTCATAATATAACGCTAAAAATATTGCGTTACTCATGTTGTCTAATGCAATTGCATATGGTGCTCCTGTGTAATCACATAGTGATTTCTCAAAGTCTTCAGTTATTTTATGTACTCCTTGTGCCATATTATATAATTATAATGTTATTTTTTATTTTGTCTATGTTATTTTTAATAGATGGAAGTAAATTATTGTGGTAATCGTAATTTAATTTTACCAAATTTTTTGGATCATCATTTCTTGTTTGGGATTCATAATGATACGATACACATTCACTACATATATAGTTTTTAAAACCTGAGGATAAAAGATTCATATTAACTTCAACATCTTCAAAACAAGAAACATAATTTTCATTAAACATTCCATATTTTTCAAAAGTGTAGTTTCTAACCATCATTAGACCACCCGTGTTACCAAAAACTTCTTTTGTTGAGTTAGAATAATTGTAATAGTTTTTTAAATTTAAATGTGTTACGCCAATTCTATTATCTATTTTATTAATGTACATTAAGATTCCATCATGTTGTATTGTGTTATCCTCAAAATGAAGTCTAGCTCCAACGGTACCTGTCATCCTATTTTTTTCAAATACTGACAACATTCCAGTAATAACGTCATTTATTATTTTTATATCGTTATTAGAGAATAATAAAAATTCATATTCATCTTTAGGTAAGTTTTTTACAACATCATTATTAATCTTTGCAAAATTATAGTAATCATACTCAATTAATTTAACATTCCCAAAAGGTAATATATTATCCTTAATCCAATTTTTTTCTTCTTCAGTTGACCCTGTGTCCGCAATGTAGACATCAAAAATTTTATAATCACAATGATCGTAAAATGATTTAACACATTCGTATAACATTTCAACTTTACCTTTAGTTGGTATTATAATTGCAATCTTACCAAATTTTTTAAATTCTTTTCTTTTTATATCGGGAGCGTAAATAAACGAAGGTTTTAAATCTAAAGGTAACATACTACCCCATTTTTCTACAAATTTTTCTTTACTCTCCCAAAATTCTTGATTTGGTTGACCTATGGATTGGTGAGTTATTTCAAACGATGAGGTCACCCCAATTTTAATCCCATCTAAATAATTTGGAATACAGAATAAATGATCGTAAAAGTGGAATTTACCAATTGTTTCATCAAACCTATGTTTAATTTTTGTTTTATCAAATGACATAAATAAACCATCAATTGTAACTACAGGAATTAAAAATGGTAATTTAGGTGAATATTTGTTTAACCATTTTTTTTGACCATCAGGATGGTGATAAACTTGACCAACCATTGTTTGAGTCATTCTGTCCCAATAAACTCCTGACTCAGGAAAGTAACAAGAACCAGCTTTTCCAATTATACCAAATTTGGGGTTATTAAAATAATCTTCTAATAATTTTTTACCCCAATTCTTTTCAAGTTTAATATCATTGTGACAACATACCACAATATCATAGGTTGATTGCGTGACACCACTATTATAAACTTGGGATAATGAATATTGGTTATGATTAACAAATTCTAAAATCTGTACATCGTTTAATCCTACCGTTTGTAACAAGTGTTGTTTAAATTTGTTATTATATTCTTGATCCTTATGTGTTGAGTATATAATTGTTATCATATTTTTTTAATCTATTTTATTTATTATCCAATTTTCGGGGTAATAGTGTGGACAATGAAATAAGTCATAACAATTACCGGCAAGGTTTTTCCCCGAATGAATCACTTTTCCATTATTAAAGTTTTTAACATACCACATTTGCCACCAACTAAACGTTGAGCTTCCCCCAATAAAATTATCACATAGGGTGCCTAAAATAAATTGATCCATTGGGTCATTTAAATATTCATTAGAATGTTGTATGTAGGTATTATTTGATTCGGCAAATAAAAAGTTTTTATTTATATAATAATTTTTACACCACTCAATGTCATCTGAAAAAATTATAACATTATAATCCAAATAATTTGGAAATTCTTTTTTTAACGTATCTTCATACCAAGTTTCAGGTATTTGGTAAAAACAGTTGTGACCTACAAAATCACCTCTTCTAACACCAATCCCAATTGTCGGTTTTGTAAAAAAATCTTTGTATCGGGTTTTTACCTCTTTAATTTTTTCTTCTTTTATTTCTAAAATATTTTTTATATAATTGACATCATCAATAAACCATTTTTCTGATTGTAATCCAGGATATCCTAATATATTAATTATTTTGTCATTATTTAATTTAAAAAACTCAATAAAATTTTTTTTTTCATCATCACTATATTTTGTGTTTAGAAATGAATACTCAATATCGTAATTCTGGTTTTCAGTCACATTAGGTAAATTTTTTAAATAATCCCATAGAAAATATTCAGGAAGTACAATCTTATTATTAGAATGTTTTGCTAAGTAATTTAATCCTGTAAAAAGAAATAACCAATTACCTAATCTTAAGTGGTTACCCCAACCATTGCATTTTATCATATTAAAAAATTTTTATTGTAGTATTTTTTTGCATTTTCTTCTGATTTTACATAATGATGTTCACTATGAACGGTTTGATATCCACTACTTAATTCAGACCAATATGAGTGGATGTATTTTTCATTATAGTTTACAAACTTATAACCTTTTAAATGTAAACTTCTAAACCATGCAACTCCCGAATCGGGACCAAAAACACCAAAAAAAGGAGTATCTCCATTTGGATATGTTTCTTTATTAGACATTTTTATGTTTATTAAACATGCCCATTCATTTAATCTACATTCAGGTAAAGGTTTTGGGTTAATTTTATCTACATTAGTAATATCGGTTCTAACATATGGTAATCCTAAAGAAATAACTTCCTCGTATGTTGGGTTCCATTCGTAAAATTTTTCACCACTACATAAATTTGCTTCATGTGCTGGACAATTCCAACACTGACCAATTCGGCCTATACCAATAGAATCATTTATTTTATTTAACATATCACCAATGACATCTCCTGTATATAAAACATCATTATGGGTAACAAATAAAAATTCTTTATTACTAGTTTCAAAACTATATTGATGAGGACAATTAAATCTTTCGTTTTGGTTAGTTATGTCTTTTATTGTATACATTAAAATAGATTTTTCTGGTTGATAAACTATTAAATTATCAAAATAACCCATTATCCAATCAACATTATCGTTAAAAGGATGCGTTGGTTCTTTTATAAAAAATATTTTATCAATGTGTTCTCCCGAATGACTCATTAAACTTTTTAATGTACATAAAGTTTGCCATGGTTTACCATAAGCGTGTACTATAACATCTACTTTTTTCATATTCTTTTATATTCCAGTACTACCAAACCCATTATCGGATCTGTCTTTATTTTTTATTGTATCAACTTTAATTAAGTCTAACCATTTTCCACATACTACAGGACATACAACCGCTTGTGCAATTTTTTGACCTTCTTTTACTTCAACAGAACTATTTGTTGTGTTAAATAATATTACTTTAATTTCACCTGTATATCCTTGATCTACAGTTCCTGGTGAGTTTAACACCATTAAACCTTGATTAATGGCCAATCCACTCTTTGATCTAATCTGAATTTCATAATTTTCAGGAACATCAAAATGAACTCCTGTTGGAACTAATACCCTACCAAATGGTTCAATTGTTAATGATTCCATTGAATATAAATCCATACCTGAATCAGTTGGATACGCAAAATTGGGATCGTATTTTTTGGATAAAAATTCTAATTTCATTGTTGGTTGATAAGATTCCATTTCTTTTTCAAGTTCAAAAAGATCTAACCCATGTTTATCTATAATTTCATCATAGTTCATTTCATTCATGTCCTCACCAAACATTGAATCTAATTCTTCTAATTGTTTTATTAATTTTGTAACGTCATCCATTATTTTAATTGTTTTAATTTAATAATTGCATCAATTAGTACCTCAACATCTCTCTCACAGTACTCTCCAATTTCTTTTAACATACCTTTGTTCCAATAACAATCATGGACTTTGTCTCCAGTTACATCACCACCCTTTGGTGTTGGGATATCTAAACAAGAACACATCAAGTCTAATGATCCAATTGCAGTATATGCTCCGTATTGCCACACATCCTTTGTGTCAATTGCCTTAACTTCCCAAGGCTTTGTGTCGTATGATGGTAAAATTGAAGAGGGTTTTAACCCATTAATAATCATTCGTTTTGCAATCATCGGGATATCAAAGTTTTTTAAATTGTGACCACATAAGTAAAAATCCAATTTACCACAACGATTTAATAACGTTTGTAAATCTTTTAATAGTTCACCCTCATTATCGCTTGAAAATGTTTGTTTTTTAACTTCATTGTTTTCCATAACAAATGCAACACTAACACAAACTATTTTTGCAAACTCAGGAACTAACGCAGTTCTTCTTGCAAAAATTTCATCTAAAGATGATTGGGAGTCTTCAGGAAATCTTTTTTGGAACCAATCAATGTATTTAACAAATTGTTCAGCGACTCTTGGGTATTCTTTTACACAAGTTTGGTAATCTTTCGTTATTCCTACTGTTTCAATGTCAAGGAATAAAATTTTTGTAATTGGAATATTAATCATTTGATTCTAAATTTTTTATTAAATCTGGATTTTGTTTTAAAGTTTGTATTGTAATAAGGTCTTTTATTTTGGTTGTTGACCAATTATGAGACCTAGTTGTGTAAACAACCTCAATAGGTAGGTGATCACCCGTAAATCGTTTACCGATGTAGTCATCACCTAAAATTCTTACATCAGGTTTGTAAAATTCAATTAAATTAATAAGATCTTCTTCGGTTTGATATGTTACAACCTCATCAACGTATTTTATTGACATCAAAATTTTATACCTTTCATACAAAGGTACAACTGGTTTATATTTAGTGAATCTTGTTTCAGATGGATCTCTTTGTAAGAATACTATAAAATAATCACAATTTTCTTTTGCGGTTTCAAATGTGTATATGTAACCTGGATGTAACAAATCAAAGTTACCTGCCGTAAAACCTATTATTCCTTTTTTATTGTTCATGTTATTTAATTAAAGATTTATAAAATTCTGATCTTGTTTTAGTGACTTGGTTAAGGTCATATTTGTCTTTTACCGTTTCGTATAATCTTTCACCAAGATCAACAATCATACTTGGGTTGTCAACCAATTTTTTAATATTTTTTGCCCAATCACTATGGTTATTATTTTCATTAACTAATAAAGCATTACCGTCGGTAAATTGACCTTGATGTAAAGCGTGTTTCAAATCAATAGTATACGGGCCAACATTTGATGCAATTAACGCTTTCTTATAAAACCCAGCCTCAATAACTTTTAATTGAGATTTCATTCTATTAAAAATATGATTTTGAATTGGAGCTAATGATATGTCAAATTTAGAATAATTTTTAGCATAAGATGTGACAGGTTTTGTCCATACTCTAACATAATTTTCATTTTCCCAATCATTGTATGTACCATCTTCAAATTTATCTAAAAATTCTTTATACTTTGGTGTTATAATTTTATAATCGTTTGTAAAAATTTTTTCATATTTAATCCAAACTGTTTCTTCAGGCTTGATTGGTCTTTGGGTTTTTTCTCCCGTTTGTTTATTTAATTCGGTAACAGTTCCACGAATGTCAAAACCACAAACAAAATATTGTAATTTATCTTGTAATGGTGATAATTTAGAAATTGTACCATCCATTAACTTTAAATCGTGTAAATGTGAAGAACCTCCTAACCAACCAACTCTGATCTTATCTGATGATAATGTTGGTTCTTTAAATTGAGAATCATTTGGATCAATAGCATTTGGAAATACAACAACATTCTTATTAAATTTACGAATTTCATTTGCAAAAATTTCGGTAGTTGTAATAACGTATGAACAAACTTTTAAATTCTTAATGATTTTCTCATGTAATTTATTTTGCATGATTAATTGATGAATAGGATGTTCCTTTGTTGGTAACCAATAATCATCAATGTCACCAACAACAACAATTCCCATACCTTTTAATTTCTCAATCAAAGCAGGACATGATTCATAGTCTTGTCCAATACTACGGTGGAAATGAACTATTTGATATTTTTTCCAATAGTTATCATCTTGAATTTTAGGTGTGTAATCAATATCAACGTGAAAGTCGTTAGGATATAGATTTTGTAATTTTACGTGTGGATCTACCGATCTAAATTTCCCAACACCTGATGTGTCTGAGGGCAATACTAATACATTAATTTTTTCCATAATTATAATAATAATAGAAATGTAATCTAATTCTATAGAAATATCAACCCAATAAACAAAAAAACCCCAATCATTGATTGAGGTTCCCTTTTTTATTTTAAATTAAATTATTTTGCTATTTTTTTTACTCTAATTAACTTACCTTCAAAAATATGTTGACCAACTCTAAATTTAAAAACTTCATTACTCTTAGTTTCAGATTCAGTTAATAACCCATTTTCTCTAAGAACATCTTGTACTGTTTCTCTA
>Ga0114966_10003880_pt1 | contig 12974 bp, 9 predicted proteins | sample M_130207_XF_Meta_FD_87029 | JGI IMG/M metagenome (GOLD analysis project Ga0114966, IMG submission 87029) | Freshwater microbial communities from Lake Montjoie, Canada to study carbon cycling - M_130207_XF_MetaG | ecosystem: Environmental > Aquatic > Freshwater > Lake | place: Lake Montjoie... | reverse complement strand
CTCGCATTTTGAACTGCCCGTGGTTGAGGGGCAGAACCTGGTCCCCGTGCCCGTGACCGACGACTGGGGCACGGGTGTGTATGTGACTGCTTCCGTGCTGCGCCCGATGGATGTGGCCGCTGGTCGCAACCCTGCCCGTGCCCTTGGGTTGGCCTATGCCAAGATTGACCCTGGCTCACGCGCCCTAACCACCACGATTGAAACGGCGGCCGAGGCTGCGCCGCGCGGTCCGCTGGACATTGCGGTCAAGGTTGATGGTGTGGCTGCGGGCGATACGGCCTTTGTCACCGTGGCGGCGGTGGATGTGGGCATCTTGAACCTGACAGGCACCACCCCGCCTGATCCGCAAGGCCATTACTTTGGCCAGCGTAAGTTGGGCGTGGGCATCCGTGACATTTATGGGCGCTTGATCGACGGGATGAACGGCGCGCAGGGCGAAGTCCGTTCTGGTGGCGATGCAGGGGCCAATGCGCGGTTGCAAGCCTCTCCACCCACAGAAGAGCTGGTCGCCAATTTTGCAGGCCCTGTGCAAGTGGGTGCAGATGGCTATGCGCGGGTCAGCTTTGATCTGCCCGCCTTTAACGGCACGGTTAAAGTCATGGCCGTGGCGTGGAGCAATCGCGGCGTGGGTCAGGCCAATGCCGATGTTCTGGTGCGCGATCCGGTCGTGATCACCGCCAGCCTGCCGCGCTTTTTGCAACCGGGCGACCAAAGCCGCCTGCGGCTAGAGATTGTTCATGCCACCGGCCCTGCGGGGCGGATGGGGCTCAGCGTGACATCGGCGGGTTTGATCCTTGGCGATATGCCCGACAGCGTGACGCTGGGTGTAAAGGGCACCCAAGTGGTCGAGGTTCCGGTGACCGCCGATGCCTTGGGTCTGCAAACCATCGAAGTCACCTTGACCACGCCCAATGGCAAGGTCTTGGCCAAGGATTTGACCTTGGCCGTGCAGGTCGGTGATCCGATGATCGCACAGGTCAGCCGGATTGATCTGGCCAAGGGGCAAAGCTTTACCTTTGACGAGAATGTCTTTGCGGGGCTGATGCCCGCCTCGGCCAAGGCGGTGATGGCGATTGGCCCAATTGCGCGGCTAAATGCGCCGGGGGTGATGGCGGCATTGGATGCCTATCCCAATGGCTGCACCGAACAGATCACCTCAAAGGCCCTGCCTTTGCTGTATTTTGACCAAGTGGCCGAAGCGCTTGATCTGCCCGGTGGGCATGACATCAAGGGGCGTGTCACCCAAGCGATTGCGGCAGTCTTGACCAAGCAAGACGCTTCGGGCGCTTTTGGGCTGTGGCAACCGGGGTCGGGCGATATGTGGCTGGATGCCTATGTCACCGACTTTTTGTCGCGCGCCAAATCGCGCGGCTATGATGTGCCCGACCAAGCCTTTCGGCGCGCACTGGATAACTTGCGCAACCAAGTCAACTACTATGCCGATTTTGACACCGGCGGCGAGCCTTTGGCCTATGCGCTGATGGTTCTTGCCCGTGAAGGGGCGGCGGCGATGGGCGATCTGCGCTATTACGCCGATGTGAAGGGCGATGCCTTTGCCACCCCCACCGCCATGGCCCAATTGGGGGCGGCCTTGGCCAGCTACGGCGACCAACCCCGTGCGGATCGGATGTTTGCCAAGGCCGTGGCCCTGCTGGATGGCTTGCCAACCCGCGAAGACCAGATCCTGCGCGCCGATTACGGCACGCCCTTGCGCGATGCGGCTGCGGTGTTGGCTTTGGGCGCGGAATCTGGGTCCAACGCCATCGACCTCGACGCGCTGGTCAATCGCATCGCAAGCGACGGCGTTCTGTCAACGCAAGAGGCGACATGGTCGCTGCTGGCGACCCATGCCATTATCGAAAGCGATGGGAATGGCGGCATCAGCTTTGATGGCGCACCTGCTATGGAACCCTTGGTCAAAGTGCTGGATGCCAACCTGACCGATCCGGTCGTGGTGACAAACGAGGGGCCAGATACCACCATCACCCTGACCACCCTTGGCGTGCCGACCGATCCGGTCGTGGCGGGCGGCAATGGCTATGCCATCACCCGAACCGCCTATACGCTTGATGGACAACCGGCCCAGTGGGACGGGGCCACTGTCGGTCAAAGGCTGCTCGTTGTGTTGGAGGTCACCCCCTATGGGCGGGGCGAGGCGCGCCTGATGGTCACCGACCCGCTGCCCGCAGGCTATGAGATTGACAACCCCAACCTGATGTTGGCCGGCGCTGTTCCAGCGCTTGATTTCTTGAACCTGACGACCGAAGCCACCCATGTCGAATTCCGTCAAGACCGCTTTGTCGCGGCCGTGGACCGCAGGGACAATGGCAGCTTCCGCTTGGCCTATATCGTGCGGGCCGTGTCACCGGGCACCTATCATCAGCCCGCGGCCTCGGTCGAGGATATGTACCGCCCTGACCTGACAGCCCATACAGACGCTGCCACTGTCACCATCAGCCCGTGATGCGTGGGCGGGGCCTTTTAGCTGCGGCGGCGGGCCTTTGGCTCGCGGCCTTTGCCCGCGACGGGGTGGACCAATGGATCGACGGCACAGTGCTGCCAAACCTCACTCCCGCCGTCAGCCAAGAGGTGGTGGACCGCGATGGCGTACTGCTCCGAGCCTATACGGTGGACGATGGGCGCTGGCGCTTGGGGGTGGATGGGGGGCAGGTTGACCCGTTCTTCATAAGCCTGCTGCTGGATTACGAGGATAAGCGCTTTTACCAGCACCACGGCGTTGACCCCGTGGCCTTGCTGCGCGCTTTGGGGCAGGCGGTTTGGAACGGGCAGGTTGTCTCGGGCGGGTCGACCCTGACGATGCAAGTGGCGCGGTTGCTGGAAGGGTCGGGCACGGGGCGGGTGGCGGGCAAGGTGCGGCAAATTAGGCTGGCCTTGGCCCTAGAGCGGCATTTGACCAAGGACCAGATCTTGCAGCTTTACCTGCTGCTGGCCCCTTATGGCGGCAATGTCGAAGGCCTGCGCGCGGCAAGCCTTGCCTATTTCGCCAAAGAACCCCGCCGCCTGACGCCGGCAGAGGCGGCTTTGCTGGTGGCCCTTCCCCAAAGCCCTGAAACGCGCCGCCCTGATCGCAGCCCGTTGGCCAAAGGCCCCCGCGACCGCGTGCTGGACCGTGCGCGCCGCGATGGCTTGATCGACGCCAATCAGGCGATTGCGGCAGAGGGAGAGGCTGTGCCCGCAGGCCGCGCCGCCTTTCCCGCCCTTGCCCCCCACCTGTCAGACCGCGTGGTGGCCGAAGCGCCACACGTCAGTCGCCATGTCACCACGCTGGACAAGGGGCTGCAAACGGCCCTTGAAAAGCTGGCGGCCTTGGCGGTGCAGGGATTGGGCGATCGGATGCAGGTCGCGATTGTGGTGGCGGATCATGGCACGGGGGAGGTCTTAGCTTCGGTCGGGTCGGCGCAGTATACGGGCGGGGAACGGTTGGGCTTTGTCGATATGACGCGGGCACTGCGCTCACCCGGATCAACGCTGAAACCGCTTATCTATGGGCTGGCGTTTGATGAAGGATTGGCCCACCCCGAGACGCTGATCGACGACAGGCCCACCGATTTCAACGGCTACCGCCCGCAGAACTTTGACCGAATGTTTCGCGGACAGGTTCGTGTGCGCGATGCGCTGCAGATGTCGCTGAACATTCCAGTCGTGGCGCTGACTGATGCACTGGGTCCTGCCAAGCTGTTGCAGGCCATGGACCGCGCGCAGATGAAAACCGCTTTGCCCGTCGGCCAACCGGGGCTTGCCGTGGCGCTGGGCGGCATCGGTGTGACGCTGGAAGATATGGTGCAGCTTTACGGCGCCATTGCGCGGGGCGGGGTGGTGCGCCCGCTGACGCATACCTTGGGCGCGCCCGTGGCCGAAGGCCAGCGCGTGATGACGCGCGTTGCCGCTTGGGAGTTGGGCGATATTCTGGCGGGCCTTGCCCCGCCGCCCGGCGCGCCGTCAAACCGCTTGGCCTATAAGACGGGCACGTCTTATGGCCACCGCGATGCTTGGGCGCTTGGGTTTGATGGCAAGCATGTCATTGGCGTTTGGATGGGGCGGGCCGATGGCACGCCCGTGCCGGGGGCCTTTGGGGCCGATCTGGCAGCGCCTGTCTTGTTTGAGGCCTTTGCCCGCTTAAAACCCGCGCTTGACCCGCAACCCCCGCCACCGGCTGACACGCTCATGCTGGCCAACGCGCAACTGCCCCAACCTTTGCGGCATTTTCGCAGCCGTGACGCGGCCTTTGCCGCAGATGCCGCGGCACCCGAAGTGGCCTTCCCCCCCGATGGCGCAGAGGTGGAGTTGTTGCCCGAAGGGCTGATGGTGCAAGTGTCGGGCGGCACAGCCCCTTTCACATGGTTGGCCGATGGCGCACCTGTGATGCGTGCCCAGCAGGACCCAACAGCGATCCTGCCTGCGCTTGGCCGCGGCTTTGTCACCCTTTCGGTGATTGATGCCGAGGGGCGTTCGGCTCGCACCCGCGTGCGTCTGCGCTGAGGTGCCGTTGACCTTGGCCCTTGGGGCAGATAGCCCATGAGAGCCATATATCAGGACCGTTCCCATGCCCGCCGCACCTAAGACCGCTCTCTTTCTGTCGGGCCTGTCGACCCTGTTCATCGTGGGGGCGGGATCGGCCATTTTGGGCCTTGCCGTGCCGGTTTATGAACATCAATTTCATCTGTCCACCGCCACATCGGGTTTGCTTGTGTCGACCGTTTGGATTGGCTGTTTGACAGGTGTCTTGACCATGTATTTCAAGGGCGCACAGATCAAGCCGCGCCCGCCTTTGGCCTTGATTGCGATTGGATCGGTGCTGCTCGCTGTGGCTCCGGCTTTTTGGGTGGCGCTGCTGGGGGCTTTGACCTTTGGCATAGGATATGGGGTGATTGCGGCGCTGTTTAACGCGCGCGTGCTTTACGCCTATGGCGCGCAGGGGGCATCGCGCATCGGCATGCTGAACGTCCTCTACTCAGTTGGGGCAATCGTGGCCCCTTACGGCTTTACATTCATGGGGGCCAGCCTGCTGCCAGTGTTTTGGGCTATGGCTGGCCTCTCTGCCTTGACGTGGGTCTTTTGCGGCCCCGTTGGGTTGGCGGGGCTGTCCGCCCCACAGCCCCAAGGGCGCGGCTTTAAGCTGCACTGGCCGATCCTGGCCCTGGGGCTTCTGTCGGTCGGGATTGAGGCGAGCTTGGTGGGGCTTGGCCCCTCGGCGCTGAACCGCGCGGGCCTGAGTGCACAGCGCGCGGCAGAGCTTTTGTCGCTGTTTTTTGTCGCAGCCTTGGCGGCGCGCATTATGCTTGTGCTGGTCGCGCATCGTTTTGCAGATTTCGCGATCTTTGTCTTTGCAATGGGCTGGGCGGCCCTATGTGCCCTTGGCGCAGCCCTGATCAGCCCGGCACTATTCTTTCCGCCCTTGGGCATTTCGGCGGGGCTCTTTTTTCAAGGGATCTATGTCACAGCCACCCGTAAGATGGGCGATGATCCGAGGGTGTCGCCGGTGATCCTTGCCTTGGGTCAAGTGGGGGCGATCCTGTCTCCGCTGTTTTATACGCAGTTTATGGACCCAATGGGCAGCCATGGTTTCTTCTGGCTGGTAACCGGGGTGGCAGCGGTGGCTTTCGTCTTCAGCGCCATGTCCTATCGCGCGATGATGCGCTGATCACGCGGGTAGCAGGGGCAATCGACCTGCATCGGTCAGAAGGAACGCCCGCCGCCCTTCGATCACGGCGGCTGACAGCGGGCCACCGTAGGCTGCAGAACTGTCAAGGTTTAGGCGGTTGCCGTAATGGGTGGCGTGATCAAGGGCTGTGTGGCCATGCACCACCAAAGCGCCGTGGTCGCGGGGGTCTTCAAGAAAGTCTTTGCGTATCCAGACCAGATCATCCTCGGCCTGATCTTTCAGCGCGATGCCGGGACGGATGCCTGCATGAACAAAGATCGTCTCTTGGGCCACAAAGCTTGTGGGCCGGCTTTCCAAGAAACGCAGATGTTCGGGCGGCACAGCGGCAATTGCGTCGGCGTGGACTGGCCCAATGGGCCGATCCCCTGCGCTGCGCACACCGTAAGAGGCCAACGTGACGGCTCCGCCCAGTTTGGGATGCAGCCAAGAATGCTCCGGCTTCAATCCCGGATCACGCCAAGCGGGGTCAGCCATAAAGCCTGCAAAGAGCCGGTCGTGATTGCCTTTGAGCACCACCCAATCGCGCCCCTCAGCCACCCCTTGCCGCAAGTATTCGACCACGCCCCGACTTTCGGGCCCACGATCCACCAGATCGCCCAAATGCACGATCCTCCCATGGCCATGCAGCGCCATATCCACGGCAATGCGGTGGTGGGCGGATTTCAGAAGGCCCAGATGGCCGTGGATGTCGCCTATGGCGTAGATGTGCATGGATCACTTTATGGCTAGGCCGAAACAGCGGGGGCGCTGCCCCCGCGCCCCCGGGATATTTGGGCACGAATGAAAGGGTGGGAAGGTTCAAGCCCCCGCGAATTCCAGCGCTTTGACTTGAGAGAACATGCCCGTCGATTCCAGCGTGTTGACCACCTTTGGGTCGATGGGTTGGTCAAGATAGAGGATAGCAATCGCATCTTCGCCCACGCCGGAGCGGCCAAGGGTGAAGTTTGCGATGTTGACGTTGTTTTTGCCCATGGTCATGCCCAAAAGACCAATGATGCCCGGCACATCCTCGTTCGTGGTGTAGAGCATGTGTTGGCCTATTTCGGCATCGATGTTGATGCCTTTGATCTGGATAAAGCGCGGTTTGCCATCGCTGAAACAGGTGCCCGCAACAGAGCGTTCGCGTTTGTCGGTAACCATGGTGACTTTGATATAGGCGTCAAAGGTGCCCGTCTTGTCTTGCCGTGTGGTTGAGATTTGGATGCCGCGTTCCTTGGCCACGATGGGGGCAGACACAAGGTTGACATCGGGGTTGGCGGTTTTCATCACGCCGGCGATCACGGCTTGGTTCAGGGCGGCAAGGTTCATGGTGGACACTTTGCCATCGTAAAGAATGTTGATGGCGCGGATCGGTTCATCGGTCATCTGGCCGATAAAGCCGCCCAAATGGCTGGCAAGCTTGATCCACGGGCCCATGACAGCCGCCTCTTCGGCAGAGACATTGGGCATATTCAGCGCGTTTTGCACAGCGCCAGACAGCAGGTAATCGGCCATCTGTTCAGCCACCTGCAACGCCACGTTTTCCTGTGCTTCGGTGGTGGCAGCGCCCAAATGCGGGGTGCAGACCACGTTGGCCATGCCAAACAGGGGGTTTTGCGTGGCGGGCTCGACCTCAAACACATCCAAGGCTGCGCCTGCGACGTGGCCTGAGGTCAGCGCATCGACCAAGGCCTGTTCGTCGATCAACCCGCCCCGTGCGCAGTTGATGATCCGAACGCCCTTTTTGGTTTTGGCCAAGGCGTCTCGCGACAGGATGTTCTTGGTTTTGTCGGTCAAGGGCACGTGCAGGGTGATGAAATCAGCGCGGGCGAGAAGATCATCCAGTTCAACCTTGGTCACGCCTAGGCTTTTGGCGCGTTCATCCGACAGGAAGGGGTCATAGGCCAGAACCTTCATCTTCAGCCCCACCGCGCGGTCGCACACGATGCCGCCGATGTTGCCCGCACCAATCACGCCCAAGGTTTTGTTGAACAGTTCAACCCCCATAAAGCGCGACTTTTCCCATTTGCCCGCTTGGGTCGAGGCGTTCGCCTCAGGGATTTGGCGCGCCACAGCAAACATCATGGCGATGGCGTGTTCGGCGGTGGTGATGGAATTGCCAAAGGGTGTGTTCATCACGATCACCCCCTTTTTGGAAGCGGCGGGGATGTCGACATTATCCACCCCAATGCCCGCGCGGCCCACGACCTTTAGGTTGGTCGCCGAAGCCAGCAGCTTTTCGGTGACTTTGGTGGCAGAGCGGATGGCCAAGCCATCGTATTGGCCGATTACCTCGGCCAGTTTTTCTTTGTCTTTGCCCAAGGTGGGCAGATAATCCACATCGACCCCACGGTCGCGGAAGATTTGAACGGCGGTTTCGGAAAGTTCGTCAGAGACAAGAACGCGGGGGGCCATGATGGGTCCTTTCAAATTGGGGTTTGAATGGTGCGTGTGAAGACGCACCCTACGGAATTATTGTGCGGCGATTTCCGCTTGGAAGGCGTAGGCGATCCACGGCAGCAGGGCCGCGACATCGGCGGTTTCCACTGTTGATCCGCACCAGATGCGCAGGCCGGGGGGGGCATCGCGGTATGCGCCCATATCAAACCCCGCGCCCGCTTTTTCGATGCGCTTGGCCACGGCCTTGGCAAAACCAGCGCCGTCTTTGATGCGGGGATCAGTGAATTTCAAACAGACCGAGGTGGTAGAGGCTGTGGCAGGATCTTCGGCCAGATTAGCAATCCACGGGTTGGCGGCGCAAAAATCCCAAACGGTTTTGGCATTGGCCGAAGCCCGCGCGATCAGGCCCTGCAAGCCGCCCACAGATTGCGCCCACTTCAGCGTCACAAGGTAATCTTCCACCGCCAGCATGGACGGGGTGTTGATCGTCTCACCTGAAAAGATCCCCTCGATCAACTTGCCCTTGGATGTCAGGCGGAAGATCTTGGGCAGGGGCCAAGCGGGGGTGTAGCTTTCCAGCCGTGCCACGGCGCGCGGCGACAGGATCAGCATGCCATGCGCGCCTTCGCCGCCCAGCACTTTTTGCCAAGAAAAGGTGGTGACATCCAGCTTGCCCCACGGCAAATCCATCGCAAAGGCGGCAGAGGTGGCATCGCAAATCGTCAGCCCTGCGCGGGTGGCCGGAATGGCATCGCCATGGGGTAGGCGGCAGCCCGAAGTGGTGCCGTTCCATGTAAAGACAACATCGCTGTCAAAATCCACGGTCGCGAAATCGACGATCTGGCCATAGGGTGCGATCTTGACCTTGGCCTCCAGCTTAAGCTGCTTGACCACATCGGTCACCCATCCTTCGCCAAAGCTTTCCCATGCCAGCATCTCTACCGGACGCGCGCCAAGCAGCGACCACAGGGCCATTTCCACGGCCCCTGTGTCAGATGCTGGCACGATGCCAATGCGGTAATCGGCTGGAACGCCCAGAATTTCACGGGTGAGATCAATCGCCTCGGCGAGTTTGGCTTTGCCGATGGCCGCGCGGTGCGAGCGGCCTAGGGGCGCATCACTCAGCATCGACAGGGAAAAGCCGGGGATTTTGGCACAAGGGCCAGAGGAAAAACGCGGATTCGCCGGCAGCTTTGCCGGTACTTGCAGATCAGACATGGTATCCTTCCAGATAAATGCCCCCCGTTGGGGAGGGGTGTCCCACCGCTGGAATTACGGGGCAGTGGTGGCTGGCGCAAGGCGCAAGATCGGCGTAAAGCGCCCCATCTGCACGAAAATGCGACCCCGTCCTTCACTATCGGAAACTTGCCCATGTATGTTGCCACCCTGCTGACGCATCCCGACCATCCCGTGCTGGAGCGTGTCACGGTGGAATCCTTGCGCAACGCTTGGGGTGGCGGCGATGCGGTGTGGCTGGACCCTGGGGTGGCGGCGGAATTCCCGCTTCAGGCGGTGCCAGCCAACCAATGGGATGTGTGGGCGACGTTGCAGGCGCTGCGGGTGGATCTGATCCTTCAGCCAGCCCAGGGGCGCAAAAAGCGGCTGCTGCTGGCCGATATGGATTCGACCATGATCCAGCAGGAATGCATTGATGAGCTGGCCGACGAGGCGGGCGTGGGTGCGCTGGTGGCGGGCATCACGGCACGGGCGATGAATGGGGAATTGGATTTTGAAGCAGCGCTTATCGAACGGGTTGGGCTGCTAAAGGGGTTGAACGCCCAAGTCATCGACCATGTGATCCGTGACCGCATCACGCTGATGTCGGGCGGCAAGACCTTGCTTGCCACGATGAAAGCTGATGGGGCTTACTGCGCCTTGGTGTCGGGTGGGTTCACAGCCTTCACCGCCAAGATCGCGGCCGTCTTGGGGTTTGACGAGAACCGCGCCAACACGCTGTTGGTGGCAGAAGGTAAGCTGACGGGGCAGGTCGCGCTGCCCATTTTGGGCAAGCAGGCCAAGGTCGATGCTTTGATGGATATTTGTGCTCGGTCGGGAATAACGCCTGCGCAGGCTTTGGCCGTGGGCGACGGCGCGAATGATCTGGGGATGTTGGGGCTCGCGGGCACGGGGGTGGCGCTGCATGCCAAGCCCTTGGTCGCGGCGCAATGTCAGGTGCGGGTGAACCATGGGGATTTGACGGCTCTGTTGTACCTGCAAGGTTATGCGCGCGAAGAGTTTGCCCGATGATCCGCCCGGCCTGGCCAACCGATGTGCCCGCGATGACGGCTCTTTTGAACGAGATTATCGCTGCAGGCGGTACAACGGCCCATCAAGAACCCTTCTCGGAGGACGATTTCCGCAACGAATACATTGATGGGCCGAATGCTGTCTGCTGCCATCTGGCTGAGGTCTCGGGGCGGGTTCTGGGGTTTCAGGCTTTGGGGGCTTATCCCCTCTTGCCAGAGGGTTGGCTGGATATTGGCACCTTCGTCAGCGCCTCGGCGCGGGGCGTGGGGGTGGGGGCGGCACTGTTTTCTGCTACAAAAGGGGCGGCACAGGGCAAGTGCAGGCTGATCAACGCCACGATCAGATCAGACAATGGGCTGGGTTTGGCCTTTTACAGTCGCATCGGGTTTGAGGATTATGCGAATGATCTAGACTTTGCCTTGAAGGATGGGCGCAAGGTGGGCCGCGTGTCCAAGAGATTTGCCCTTGTTTGAAATCGCCCCCCACCTTGCGCTGATCCTGATCGGTGTCGCCTTTCTGGCGGGCTTTGTGGATGCCATTGCGGGCGGCGGCGGGCTTTTGAGTGTGCCCGCCTTGCTCTTGTGCGGTGCATCGCCTTTGCAGGCTTTGGCGACCAACAAACTGCAAGGCACGGTCGGGTCGGGCACGGCTTTGGTCAATTACGCGCTTGCAGGGCAGATCAAGCCGCGCGGGCATTTGGGCATGGCCTTGGTAAGTCTTGCCTTTGGCGCGGGCGGCGCGCTTGTGGCGGGTTCCATGCCCGCGGGCCTGTTGCGGCTGATCATGCCGTGGGTGCTGATCGCAATCGCGCTATTCTTTGCGTTCAAGCCGGGGCTAAATGACCAAACCCGCGTGGCGCGTATGTCGAGCACGGCGTTTGGCGCCCTGATTGTGCCGCTGATTGCGGGCTATGACGGCTTCTTTGGGCCCGGTACGGGATCGTTCTTTATGACGGCCTTGGTGATGCTGACGGGGCTTGGCGTGTTGCAGGCCACGGCACAGACCAAGATGCTGAACTTTGCGTCCAACTTAGGGTCGGTGCTGGTCTTTGCCTTTTCGGGGGCGACATGGTGGTGGGTTGGCGGTGCTATGGCTTTGGCACAGGTGGCGGGGGCCACTTTGGGCGCGCGCTTGGCGGTGAAGGTTGGGGCGCGGTTGATCAAGCCTTTGCTGGTTCTGACATCGTCTGGCATGGCCTTGCGCCTGCTTTGGCAGGCTTGGGGCGCGTAAGGGGCTTTTCGCATTGCCTAGGCTTTGCTACACGAGCCCATGCGCGAAACCCTGACCGACATCTTGGACGAACGAGTCGCGAGTGGCGCGCTCAAGGCCGACCCGCACCAACGCGAGGTGGCGGGCTTGCTAGAACCCATGCGGGTTTGGCTGGAAGCCGAGGGCAATCGCCGCCCGAAGTTGCTGAAAGGGTTGCTTGGCAAAGCCCCAGTTCCCCCCAAGGGGATGTATTTGTGGGGCGGGGTTGGGCGTGGCAAATCCATGCTGATGGACCTGTTTGTTGAGGCCATTGAGACAAAGCGCAAACGCCGCGTACATTTTCACGCCTTCATGCAAGAGGCGCATCACGCCATGCACGCCGCCCGTCAAAAGGGCACCCCGGATGCTTTGGCCCCCTTTGCCGCCCAGATCATCGCCGATGTGCGGCTGTTGGCGTTTGATGAAATGCAGATCAACGACATCACCGATGCCATGGTGGTCGGGCGGCTGTTTGAGATGCTTTTGGCGGGGGGCGTGGTGATTGTGACCACCTCCAACCGCCCGCCGGAAGACCTGTATAAAAACGGCCTGAACCGCGCCTTGTTTTTGCCCTTCATCGACCTGATCCGCGACAAGTTCGTGGTGCGTCAGTTGGAAAGCCCATCAGATTATCGCCAACACAGGCTAGAGGGCGCGCAGGTGTATTTTCATCCTGCGGGCAAGGCGGGGCCTGCGATTGATGCGCTGTGGCAAGACTTGGTGGCGGGGGCCTCGGTTGGGCCTTTGCAACTGGCGGTCAACGGGCGGATGATCGAACTGCCGCTATACGCCAATGGCGTGGCACGCGTGACGTTTTGGGACCTGTGCGCTAAGCCCATGGGCCCTGCCGATTACCTTGCCATCGCGGGATCTGTGCGGCTGTTGATCTTAGAGGGCATCCCGCAGCTTTCGTCATCGAACTACAACGAAGCCAAGCGTTTTGTGACCCTGATTGACACATTGTACGAGGCGAAGGTGCGGCTGATCTGCTCTGCCGCCGATACGCCCGAACGGTTGTATATCGAAGGCGAAGGGTCGTTTGAATTCGCCCGCACCGCCAGTCGCCTGCGCGAAATGCAGGCGGCGGATTGGGGGGCGTGACGCCTTGGCCACCGCTTAACGCTTGCATTTTGACCCCCTCTTGCCCGATCAATCACGGGCGCGCTATGAAAGAACCGCCATGTTTAGCCCCGCCGCTATGTCTACCATCACCGCCGCCTTTTTAGGCTCTTTTGTCGAGGTGGTAGAGGCCTTCACCATCGTTTTGGCCGTGGGCATCACCCGCAGCTGGCGACCGGCCTTGCAAGGAACGGCGCTGGCCTTGGCGATCTTGGTGGTGCTGGTGCTGGTCTTTGGCCCGCTTTTTGCGCTGATCCCTTTGCATCTGATGCAATTTGGCGTGGGGGTCTTGCTGCTG
>Ga0114966_10003879_pt1 | contig 12977 bp, 12 predicted proteins | sample M_130207_XF_Meta_FD_87029 | JGI IMG/M metagenome (GOLD analysis project Ga0114966, IMG submission 87029) | Freshwater microbial communities from Lake Montjoie, Canada to study carbon cycling - M_130207_XF_MetaG | ecosystem: Environmental > Aquatic > Freshwater > Lake | place: Lake Montjoie... | reverse complement strand
TGCGCCACGCGTGCTGCGCGCTGTGCGTTGCGGTCAATCACCGCCACCTCATGCCCCGCTCGCGCCGCGAGCAGGGCGACCAAACCGCCAATCGGCCCGCATCCCACCACCAGTACCAAAGCGGCAGGCGCGGGGGACAGTCGGCGCAGGGTGTGCAGGGCCACCGCCAAAGGTTCCGCTAGGGCCAAGTGGCGATCGGGCACGCCATCGGGCGCGCGCTGCACGTTACGGGCGGGGAGTGTGACGGCCTCAGCAAAGCCGCCGTCAATCACCTCACCCACAAAGCCCAAACTGTCACAAACCTGCCCGCGCCCCGCCTTGCACGCAACGCAGCTGCCACACAGAACCCGACTGTCGACCAAAACCCTGTCGCCCAGCGCCACATGGTCAACCCCCGCACCCAAAGCCGTCACAACGCCCGAAAACTCATGCCCCGCCACCGAAGGAGATCGGCTGATCCAAGCGCCAGTTTTGTAATTGTGCAGATCAGACCCACAAATCCCCGCCACAGTGACCGCCAAAGTCACTTCGTTTTTTGACGGAGGTTTAGGATCCGCAATCTGTTCTACCCGCAGATCGCCCTTGGCATAAAGTCGGACAGATTGCATGGCGGGATCCTTCTTGAAGGCAGTTATCTCAAGCGAATTACGACAGCCCCAGCGCCGCCGCAACGCCGCAAGCGCAGGCCCCAGCGAGGGTGGCGAAGACGACCGACTTGCGCCATGCAAAGGCCAGTATCACCACCAAGACACCGACCCCTGCCCTGCCCTGCGCCGCCTGCGTACCCTGCAGCACCGGTAGCATTTCGGCGACAAACAGTGTGGCAATGGCTGCGGGGCCGGTGGCGGATAAAAAGCGCGACAGCAGGCCGTCTTTGGGCATATCGCCCAAGCTGATGCGAAGCGGCAGGTAGCGCCACAGATAGGTCAGCCCTCCCGCCATCAGCGCCAATTGCAGCACATCAGCCCGCATGGTTTGCCCCCTTTGGCCCAAACAGCCCAGCCACGGCACCCGCGATCATGCCCGCAAACAGGCCCAGCGTGGCCGACCCATACCACGTGCCCAGCACAGTCGCCGCCGCCGCAATAAGAATGGCCGGCACCTGCCGCGCGTTCAGGATCGACAGCAACAAGGCCAAAAACAGCGCTGGCAGCATAAAATCCAAGCCCGCGCCAACGGCAGGCCAAGCATCCAAGGCCCCGCCCCCCGCCCAAGCGCCCACCACCGTGCCAGCCAGCCAAGTGGCATAAGCCCCAAAGCCTAAGATCATCATAAAGCCTTCCGAAAAGCGCTGCCCCTTGGCCAAGGCCCCAAGGGCTGCGCCAAACACCTCGTCCGTCAGGGCAAAGGCCCATAGCCAGCCTAAGCGCGTGGCGCGGTGCGCGCCTGCGCGTTGCAGCAGGGTTGGCCCATAAAGCACATGGCGCAGGTTCATCGCCGCCAAGGTCAGCCCCGCCACCAGAACCGGCGCGCCGCTGGCAAGCAGGGCTATGGCCAAAAACTGTGCAGCCCCCGCAAAGACGATCAGCGACAGCGCAAACGCCTCAAGCGGGGTCAACCCCGTGCGGGTGGCGGCCACACCAAAGGAAAAGGCTATGGGGAAATAGCCCAGTACCAAGGGGATTACGGCCTGAACACCAGCCAGAAGGGGCGATTTTTCCTGCGACATGGGCTAGCGGTATCCACCCTGACCAGTGCCTGTCAAGCGCCCCGGCTCCAAAGGCGCTTACCCCGCCTTGATCACTTGCAACAGCGGCATAACATCGGCCATCTCTGGCCCCGCATCACGGCCCGTCAAAGCGCGGCGCAGCGGACGGTATAGGCCCTTGCCCTTACGTCCCGTGGCGGCTTTGACGCTATCGGTCCACTCGGCCCATGTAGAGTGCGTCCAAGGTTTGGGCGGCAGCATGGCGATGGCGTCGGCGACAAAGGGCGCGTCTTCAAGGTCGATCAGCGGATCAGCCCCATCGCGGAACATGGCCCACCACGCATCCAAATCAGCCAGTACGGTGATGTTTTCGCGCGTGACGGCCCAGAAGGCTTCGGCTTGATCCGCAGGTACGCCCAAAGCAGCAATCCGCTCTGCCACAGCGGCGAAGGGCAGGGTTTGGTTGTACGCGCGGGTAAGCGGCAGCAGATCATCGGCGTCAAGTTTGGTTGGGGCCGCGCCAAAACTGCCCACATCGAACCCGTCAATCAGGTCTTGCATCGTATGCGCCAGCTCCACAGGCTTGGAAGATCCAAGCCGCGCCATCAGGCTCAGCAGCGCCATGGGCTGAATGCCATTGGCGCGCAGATCGCGCAGCGCCAGCACGCCCAAACGCTTGGACAGCTCTTCGCCTTTGGGCCCGGTGAGCAGCGAGTGGTGGGCGAAATCGGGCGGAGTGCCGCCCATGGCCTGCATGATCTGAATCTGCGTGGCGGTGTTGGTCACATGGTCCGCCCCGCGCACGATGTTGGTCACACCCATGTCGATGTCATCAACCGACGAGGCAAAGGTATAAAGGATCTGTCCATCCGCCCGGATCAACACCGGGTCCGACACCGACGCCGCATCAATCGAGATCGGGCCCAGAATGCCGTCGTTCCATTCGATCCGCTCAAGATCCAACTTGAAGCGCCAATAGCCTTCGCGGCCTTCTGCCCGCAGGGCAGCTTTCTCGGCCGCAGATTGGTGCAGCGAGGTGCGGTCATAGACGGGCGGCTTGCCCATGTTCAGCTGCTTTTTGCGCTTCAGATCCAGCTCGACCGGCGTCTCGAAGCATTCGTAAAAGCGGTCTTTGGCTTTCAACTCTTCAGCCGCCGCGCGGTAGCGGTCAAAGCGCAGGCTTTGACGTTCCACCCTGTCCCAATGCAGGCCCAGCCATTCCAGATCTTGCATGATCCCGTCACAGTATTCCTGCTTAGAGCGTTCCTGATCAGTGTCATCCAACCGCAGAATAAACGTGCCGCCGGTTTTGCGAGCGATCAGGTAGTTCATCAGGGCCGTGCGCAGATTGCCCACGTGGATAAATCCTGTGGGAGAGGGCGCAAAACGGGTGACAGTCGGACGTTGGGTCATAGGAGCCTCCAGCAACGGGCACTCCCTGTCACGGCAGGGGCGAAATGTCCAGTTGGGATGGTTGGGTGTCAGCTGAGAAGCGGGTTAAGGCGGGGCCTTTCGGGCAAGGGTCGCTTTCCCCTTGGCCTTGGCGCGATTTTTTGTCTAACTGGCTAAACTGTCTGTGGCGAAATAAAGGCAAAACCAAGGTGAAGATATCTGCACTGCTGTCTGTCTTGATGCTGGCCTCGGCTGGTCCTGTCTTGGCGGGGCCTATTGTAGATGCAGCGAACGATGTGGAAAGCAAGCTGAACACCGGCGATGCTGCAGGGGCGCTGCTGGCCTTGGGGGAGCTTTACAGCCAAGTTTGGGCGCAGAATATGACCATCGGCTTCACCCAAGGGCTTTTGGTCGCGCAACCCTCGACTGGCTACGGCGTCTATAACCCGCGTCCGACCAATGTCTTTAAATCGGGCGAACCGATCTTGATCTATTGCGAGCCCTTTGGCTTTGACTATGGCTCGCCCGGCGAGGGGCTTTATTCGGTCAATCTGTTCGTCGATTTGCAGGTTCTGGATGCCTCGGGCAACCAATTGGCCAATGCGCCGGAAGCGACCGAGTATAACATGCCCTCGCGCCACAAAAGCCACGAGGTGCCGGTGAACATCACCTACAGGCTCGATGGTTTGCAGGCGGGTCATTACACCTTGGTCACGACCCTGCGCGATAAGAACTCGCTTAAAGCGGGCAGCTTTCAGACGGCCATCGAAATCAGCCCGTAAAGGCGCGCACTTTTGCAAACGCCCATCGTTACCCTCACCCTGAACCCTGCGCTCGATCTTGCCAGCGATGTCGAAACCCTGATCCCCGACACCAAGCTGCGCTGCACCGCCCCCTTGTTGGATCCGGGTGGCGGTGGGTTAAATGTCAGCCGCGCTATCGCGGCTTTGGGTGGAGAAAGTCTGGCGCTGGTGGCTTTGGGCGGTCTTACCGGTGACAGGTTGGCTGGCTTGATCCGCGACGAAGGCGTGCCATTTTTGTCTATGACAGCCCCAGGAGAGTCGCGCCAAAGCCTGACCGTGACCGAAACCTCAACTGGCCGACAATACCGCTTCATGCTGCCAGGCCCGATCTGGAGCGCGCAAGACCAAGAGCGTGTCTTCGCCCTTCTGCGTGCCTCAGCCCGACCCGGTGCCTTTGGCGTGATCTCGGGCAGCCAACCGCCGGGCGTGCCGGTTGATTTCCCCGCCAGCCTGGCCCAAGCCATGCCGGGTCTGCAGGTGGTGCTTGACACATCGGGCCCCGCCTTGGCGCAAGCCGTGGCTCATCCCATCCCAAACCTCGCCATCCTGCGCATGGACGGGGACGAGGCTGAAACACTCGCAGGCCACCAGTTGGTCACCCGCAGCGACACGGCAGACTTCGCCGCAGGCTTGGTTGCGCGCAGCGTGGCGCGCCGGGTGGTGGTGGCGCGCGGGGCAGATGGGTCGGTGATGGTCGACAAAGACCGCCGCATCTTTGCTAAGGCGGCCAAGGTCAAAGTCATAAGCACCGTGGGCGCGGGCGACAGCTTTGTCGCTGGCCTCGTGCTGTCCTTGGCAAGAGGGGATGCGCCCGAAACGGCGCTGGCTTGGGGCGCTGCTGCAGCCTCGGCCGCCGTCATGTCTGACGCCACGCAGCTGTGCAAAAAGGCCGATGTGCTGCGCCTTTTGCCCGAATGCGTGATCACCCAAATCTAGGACCCCCGCCCCCCCTTTCATACTTGCCCAAATATCCCCGCCGGAGGCGAAGCTTTCAGCCGCGCGGCACCAGCAGAATAACCGCCGCCCCTGCGAGGGCCAAAGCCGCCCCGCCCAGATCGGCGCGGTCAGGGCGCACGCCCTCCACTGTCCAAAGCCAAAGCAGGGACGCCGCAATATAAACACCGCCATAGGCCGCATAGCTGCGCCCCGCGTGGCTGGGCGGGGTCAGCGCCAAAAGATAGGCAAAACCCGCAAGGCATGCCGCCGCAGGGATCAGCCACAGAACCGAAGCCCCGCGCCACCAGCTCCATACCGCAAAGCAGCCCGCAATCTCCGCCAAAGCAGCAAAGGCATAAAGCGTCCAGCTCATGACAGGTCGCGCCAGCGGTTGGCGATGGGATAACGGCGGTCTAACCAGAAGGCTTTCTTGGTCAACCGCGTGCCGGGGGCTGATTGGAAGCGTTTGTATTCGCTGATATAAAGCAGATGCTCGATGCGCTTGACGGTGGCAGCGTCATAGCCCCGTGCCACAATCTCGGCCACTGACAGATCCTCTTCGACCAACCCGTGCAAAATGGCGTCCAGCACCTCGTAGGGCGGCAGGCTGTCTTGGTCGGTCTGGTTGTCGCGCAATTCGGCCGAGGGGGGCTTTTCGATCACGCGGGGTGCTATCACGGGGCCACTTGGTCCCATCATCCAAGGGCGGTGGTTGGCATTGCGCCACAGGCAACTCGCAAAGACCCGCGTTTTATACATATCTTTCAGCGGATTATACCCGCCGTTCATGTCACCGTAGATCGTGCAATAGCCTACGGCCATTTCTGATTTGTTGCCCGTGGTCAACAGCATCTCGCCAAACTTGTTCGACAGCGCCATCAGCAGCAGCCCGCGCAGACGTGATTGGATGTTTTCTTCGGTGGTCCCCGTTTCAGTGCCAGCAAACAGCCCAGAAAGCGCTTCGCCCACAGCCTCTTGCGGCCCAGTGATCGCAACGGTGTCCAACTTTGTACCTAAAGCGCGGGCCACGGCTTCAGCGTCCTGCAAAGACTGGGCTGAGGTGAAGCGCGAGGGCAGCATCACACAGCGCACCTTATCCGCCCCCAGCGCATCCACCGCCACCGCCGCCACCAAGGCGCTGTCCACCCCGCCCGACAGGCCTAGCAAAACCTTGCCAAAGCCCGTCTTTCGGCAATAGTCGCGCAGCGACAGCACCATGGCATGATAGTCCGCCTCATGAGCGTCATGCAGCAGCGCAAGGCGGGCGGGCACGGCGCGCCAGCCGTCCTCGGTCAGCACAAAGTCCAAATGCTCCACCGCCGCTTCAAACTGCGGCAATTGGCACGCCAGCGCCCCGCCCGGGTTCAGCGCAAAAGATGCGCCGTCGAAGACCTGATCGTCTTGACCACCAATCATGTTTAAATAGACCAAGGGCAGACCCGTTTCGACCACGCGGTTCAGCATCAAGTTCAGCCGCACATCCGGCTTGCCGCGATGATAGGGCGACCCGTTGGGCACCAGCAAAATCTCGGCCCCCGTTTCGGCCAAAGTTTCGCAGACATCCGCGTGCCAAGCGTCTTCGCAAATGGGAATGCCAAGGCGCACGGGGCCAATGGGAATTGGGCCGTGAATATCCGCTGCAGAAAACAGGCGCTTTTCGTCGAACACGCTGTCATTGGGCAGATCGTGCTTCAGGATCGTGGCCGCAATATGGCCGCCTTGTAGAATGTGATAGGCGTTAAAGAGCTTTCCGTCACGCAGCGCAGGTCCGCCGATCCCCAAAGCTGGACCATCAGCGCAATCGCGCGCCAGTTGTGCCAAGACCGCCAAGGCCGCCAAGGCAAAGGCGCGTTTCACGATCAGGTCTTGGGTTTGATAGCCGGTGATGAACATCTCGGTCAGCGCCACCAGATCAGCCCCCGCAGCCTTACCCGCAGCCCAAGCCTGCTTGGCCAAGGCCGCATTGCCCGCCAAATCCCCAACCGAAGGGTTGGCTTGCACCAAGGTCAAACGAAAGGTTGCGGGCATGTCACTCTCCATCACTTGGGGTGGTTCTAGCAGGTTGTGGGGCAAGGAAAAGCCCAAGGCCGCACCCACACGCTTGTCAGACCTTGGGGCGGACGGTAGATTGGATGAAATATATTTTGGAGAATAGGTATGACGTCTGGCGCTTGGGTCTTAGGTCTGGGCTTGGCGCTGGCGCTTGGCGCGGCGGGGGCCCGCGCGCAAGAAGTTGTACGCAAACAATATGACGATGGCTCAATCTATGAAGGCACGTTCAAAGACGGGCGTCAGGATGGCACGGGCACCTACAAGCTGCCAAACGGCTTTGAATATACGGGTGATTGGGTGGCCGGAGAGATCGTGGGCACGGGCAAAGCAACCTATCCCAACGGATCGTTTTATGTGGGCCAATTCGTCAAAGGAAAGCCCGATGGTATGGGCAAGATGACCTTCTCTGATGGCAGCACTTATGAGGGCACTTGGATCGACGGGGCCATGACAGGGCAAGGCCAATCAACCTATGCCAGTGGCGCGTCCTACACAGGGGGCTTTGTTGGGGGCAAGCACGATGGCCAAGGGGTGATGACCGACCCCGATGGCACAGTTTACGACGGCGCTTGGCTGGATGGGGTCAAAGAGGGCCAAGGCAAGATGACCTATGCCGATGGCACGCTGTACCAAGGCAGTTTCAAAGCGGGCGCGCCCGATGGCCTGGGCAAATTGTCGATGCCAGACGGTGTGGTCTATGATGGCCAATGGCAAGCGGGGCAGATTAACGGCCAAGGCACGCTGACAAAAGCCAAAGGCGACACCTATGTGGGCGCTTTTGAAAACGGCCAACGTGCGGGCAAGGGCAAACTGACCTATGCCAATGGCGACCTCTATGAAGGCTTTTTCGCAGCAGATGAGCGCAACGGTGCGGGCACTTTTGTCGCCAAAGACGGCACGCGCTATGCGGGGGTCTGGGTTGCGGGGCATATGGAAGGGGCGGGCCAGATGACCTATGCCGACGGGTCCGTCTATGCTGGGACCTTTCTGGCCGATGACCCCCACGGGCAGGGCAAGATGACCTATGCGGATGGGTCCACTTATGACGGCGCTTGGGTGGCCGGCCAAATGGCGGGCCTTGGCAAGGCGGTTTATGGCAAAGACCAAACCTATCAAGGCCAGTTTGCCGCCGGAAAGCCTGAGGGCATGGGCCGCATGACGCAGGCGGATGGCTTTGTCTATGAAGGCCAATGGCACGATGGCCTGCGCCAAGGTCAAGGCCGCGCCACCTATGCGGATGGATCAGTCTACACTGGCCAGTTTTCAGCCGGGTTGCGCGATGGCAAAGGCACTTTGACCACCCTCACCGGCTTTGGCTATGTGGGCGATTGGAAAGCTGGCGTGATCGAAGGGCAAGGCATCGCCACCTATCCTGCAGGCGAGGTCTATGAAGGCGCCTTTGTCGGCGGCGAGCGCGAAGGTCAAGGCAAATTGACCTATGCCAGTGACCAGATCAGCGAAGGTATCTGGCAAAAAGGCCGGTTGCTGACACCAAACCCCACAGCCAACGGCGACTGACGCGCCAAGCTTGGGCCAAGTGCCACGATTTTTCTGCGAAAAATCAAAACCCCTGACCCAAAGCCTTAGATCTTCATGTCAAAGCCCAAGTGCTTGGCCACGGTGAAGATGTCTTTGTCGCCGCGCCCGCACATATTCATCACGATGATATGCTCGGCAGGCAGGGTCGGCGCAATCTTCATCACATGGGCCAAAGCGTGCGAGGGTTCCAAGGCGGGAATGATCCCCTCCAACTGGCAGCAAAGCTGAAACGCTTCCAAAGCCTCGGCATCGGTGATCGAGACATATTCGGCCCGACCAATATCGTGCAGCCACGAATGCTCTGGCCCGATGCCGGGGTAGTCGAGGCCCGCGCTGATCGAGAAACCTTCAAGGATTTGCCCATCAGGGTCTTGCAACAGATAAGTCCGGTTGCCATGCAACACGCCTGGGCGACCACCGGTCAGGCTGGCGCAGTGTTGCATCCGGTCGTCAACGCCTTTGCCGCCCGCCTCGACCCCGATGATGTTGACCGATGGGTCATCTAGGAAGGGATAGAACAGCCCCATGGCATTAGACCCGCCACCAATCGCCGCCACCAGTGTGTCGGGCAAACGGCCCTCACCCTCTTGCTCGGCCATTTGCCAGCGCACTTCCTTGCCGATGATCGACTGGAAATCGCGCACCATGGCAGGATAGGGATGCGGGCCAGCAACGGTGCCGATGCAATAGAAAGTGTCGCGCACATTGGTCACCCAATCGCGCAACGCGTCGTTCATAGCATCCTTGAGCGTGCCGCGACCGGACGTGACGGGTATAACCTCGGCCCCCAACAAACGCATCCGAAACACGTTGGGCGCCTGACGTTCCACATCATGCGCACCCATGTAAACCACGCATTTCAAGCCAAACTTTGCGCAAACCGTGGCCGTGGCAACCCCGTGCTGGCCAGCCCCCGTCTCAGCAATGATGCGCGTCTTGCCCATGCGGCGTGCCAAAATGATCTGGCCCAGCACGTTGTTGATCTTATGCGCGCCGGTGTGGTTCAACTCATCGCGCTTCATATAGACCTTGGCGCCGCCCAAATGCGCCGTCAGGCGCGGCGCGAAATACAAGGGAGAGGGGCGGCCGACATAGTGCTTCCACAAATCCTCCATCTCGGCCCAAAAGGTCGGGTCTGTCTTGGCGAACTCATAGCGCGCTTCCAGATCAAGGATCAGCGGCATCAAGGTTTCCGACACAAACCTGCCGCCAAACAGGCCAAAACGTCCCTGTTCATCGGGGCCGGTCATGAAGCTGTTGGGTCCATCCTTGGCCATGGCGCATCTCCTGATTTGTGCTTCAACCTACCTAGCGCCAAGCCTTGCCCAAGGAAAGGGGGGTAGCCATGCGCTGCAACAAAGATGAGTTTTTGGCGAAGAGCAAAGAGAGCGATCTTGCCTTTGCCCTTTGCCCTAATACGCCCCGCCGCGCATGCTCGAGCCGGTTGGCGGCACGTCAGAGGTGCGAAAAAAGACTGCGCTCAACGCGCTCTTTCAAATCAGCCAGCGGCGTCGATGAAGGCTGCGATTTTGGCGGGGTCTTTGATGCCGAGCGCAGATTCTACGCCCGAGGCCAGGTCGACCTGCCGCACATTGGTCAGGCGCACCGCTTCGGCCACGTTTTGCACCGTAAGCCCGCCTGCCAGCATCCACGGCCGCAGCCAGCGGCGTTGGGCCACCAGCCGCCAGTCAAAGCTTAATCCGTTGCCGCCGGGCAAGACGGCGTCTTTGGGGGCTTTGGCATCGATGAGCAATTGGTCAGCAACCAAGGAATAGTCCATCAAAGCCGCCAGGTCGCCCTCTCCGGCAACCCCAACCACCTTCATCACCGGCAAGCCATACCGCGCGCGCAGGTCTGCCACGCGGTCCGGGCTTTCTTTGCCATGCAGTTGCAACATATCCAGCGGCATCGCATCGACAATGGCGTCTAGAGTTTCATCCCCGGCATCGACCACCAGCGCCACTTTGGCCAAGCCGTCCGGGGCTGCGAGCGCCAGCGCACGGCCCTGATCCAGCGTTAGGAACCGAGGCGAGGGCGGGAAGAAGTTCAGCCCAATGTAAGCCGCCCCTGCCGCCGCACAGGCCGCGACATCGGCCGTTGTCCGCAGACCACAGATCTTAACGCGCACCTGCCCCATCAGCGCGGCTTTGGCTTTTCCAGCAGAGCCAGCACAGGATCTTCGGGTAACGAGGTTTGGTCCTTCATCGCCGCCAACTCGCGTTCTAGCTTTGACACCGCACGGGTTTGCACCCGGGCTACCTTGCGGTGCTTGTGTTCGCGCAGCCATTCCCAGACAAAGCCCAGCGCAAGTCCCAAAACCACGCCCAGCGCCAAAACCAAAAACAATGGCAGCTCCACGCGCAACTGCCAGTTCAGTAAGCCGGCCAGATCATCGGGGAGTAGGCTTAGGGTCACAGGGGCGCGATTGGCCATGGCGACAATCAAGCACACCAGCGCCACAGCCAGCAGCCAAGCATATCGAAAATATCGGCTCATCGTTCACCCTCGCCCAAGCGGTTTGCCCTATATCTGCGGACGCGCCATCCCTTGCAAGCGGGGCTTGGGTCAGGCCTTGCCGTTCAGACGGTCGCGCAGAAGTTTGCCTGTCTTGAAGAACGGCACTTTCTTGTCTTCGACCTGTACCGCTTCTCCCGTGCGGGGGTTGCGGCCCAACCGCGCATCGCGGGCTTTGACCGAAAACGCCCCAAAGCCGCGCAGCTCGACCCGATCCCCTTTGGCCAGCGCCTCGACGATCTCCTCAAAGACCGTGTTGACGATACGCTCAACGTGTTTTTGCGTTAAATGCGGGTTTTCGTCCGCAATCTTCTGGATCAGCTCAGACCGGATCATCGCATTCCCCCCGTTGTCGGCCCAACCCTGTGCCGGGTTGTTGTCACGACGCTGTTGTTCACATCTTGATGACTGTAGCGGAAATTCTGGGCCTTACAAACGAAAATAAACTGCGATTACAGACGCAAAGAAAAAGGCCCCGCGATCACGCGGGGCCTTTTTTAAAACATGGTCACGCTTAGGTGCGGTCAGCCTTCAGCGCGGCACCCAGGATATCGCCCAGCGAGGCGCCCGAATCAGAGGAGCCATACTGTTCGACGGCTTCTTTTTCTTCGGCAATCTCGCGCGCTTTGATCGACAGGCCCAAACGGCGGGTCTTAGGGTCGATGTTGGTGACGCGCACGTCGATCTTGTCGCCCAAAGCAAAACGCTCTGGCCGTTGATCGCCGCGATCCCGCGACAGGTCAGACCGGCGGATGAACGACTTGGCGCCGTTGTAGTCCACTTCGATCCCACCCTCTTCGATGGCCGAAACCACGACCGAGATGATCGTGCCACGCTTCACGCCATCGACCGCATCGGTGAAGCTGTCTTCGCCCAAAGCCTTGACCGACAGAGAGATACGCTCTTTTTCAACGTCCACTTCGGTGACAGAGGCTTTCACCATGTCGCCTTTGCGGTAGTTGGCAATCGCCTCTTCGCCACGCTGGTCCCACGACAGGTCGGACAGGTGAACCATGCCGTCGATGTCGCCGTCCAGACCCACGAACAAACCGAATTCGGTGATGTTCTTGACTTCGCCTTCGATAACCGACCCAACCGGATAGGTTTCGACAAAGACTTCCCACGGGTTGCGTTGGGTTTGCTTCAGGCCCAGCGAAACGCGGCGCTTGGCGCTGTCAATTTCCAGAACCATAACTTCGACCTCTTGACTGGTCGAAACGATCTTGCCGGGGTGAACGTTCTTTTTGGTCCAAGACATTTCCGAGACGTGCACCAAGCCTTCAACACCGGCTTCCAGCTCAACGAATGCGCCGTAATCGGTGATGTTGGTGACGCGGCCCTTATGGACCGATTCCAGAGGATAGGCCTTTTCAACCGCATCCCACGGATCTGATTGCAGCTGCTTCATGCCAAGCGAGATGCGGTGGGTATCTTTGTTGATCTTGATGACCTGAACTTTGACAGTCTCACCGATCGCCAAGATTTCTGACGGATGGTTCACGCGGCGCCACGCCATGTCAGTCACGTGCAACAGACCGTCCACGCCGCCCAAATCAACGAACGCACCATATTCGGTGATGTTCTTAACCACACCGTCCACGGTTTGGCCTTCGTGCAGGTTGCCGATAACTTCAGCGCGCTGTTCAGCACGCGATTCTTCCAAGATCGCCCGACGCGAGACAACGATGTTGCCACGGCGACGGTCCATCTTCAAAATCTGGAACGGCTGCTTCATGCCCATTAAGGGGCCCGCATCGCGCACGGGGCGCACGTCAACTTGAGAGCCGGGCAAGAACGCCACAGCGCCGCCCAGATCGACCGTGAAGCCACCCTTGACGCGGCCGAAGATCGCGCCGTCGACGCGGGTTTCGGTGGCATAGGCTTTTTCCAAACGGTCCCACGCTTCTTCGCGGCGGGCTTTTTCGCGCGAGATTTGCGCTTCGCCACGGGCGTTTTCGACGCGGTCCAAGTAAACCTCGACTTCGTCGCCCACGTTGATGTTCGGGGCTTCGCCGGGATTTGCGAATTCTTTCAGATCGATGCGGCCTTCCATCTTGTAGCCGACGTCGATGATGGCTTGGCCTGCTTCAATC
>Ga0114966_10003878_pt1 | contig 12980 bp, 9 predicted proteins | sample M_130207_XF_Meta_FD_87029 | JGI IMG/M metagenome (GOLD analysis project Ga0114966, IMG submission 87029) | Freshwater microbial communities from Lake Montjoie, Canada to study carbon cycling - M_130207_XF_MetaG | ecosystem: Environmental > Aquatic > Freshwater > Lake | place: Lake Montjoie... | reverse complement strand
TACGGAGGTCGGCGCCGTTGCTCAGCAGGTGCGTGGCGAAGCTGTGGCGGAGGAGGTGCGGATAGACATTGAGGTCGAGCCCGGCAAGGCGCGCGGCGTTTTTCACGATCTGCCAGATGCGCACGGTGGTCAGCTTGGTGCCGTTGCGGGAGAGGAAAATCTCACTGCCGGTGCGCTTCTTCACCATGCCGGGGCGCTCCTTTTCCAAATACGCGTGCAGGGCGTCGCAGGCTTTCTGGCCGACCGGCACGAGCCGCGTCTTATTGCCCTTGCCGACGACGCGGATGATGCGGTTTTCGAGGTCGAGAAACTCCAGCCGCGCCCCGACCAGCTCCGAGACGCGCAGGCCGCTGGCGTAAAGCAGCTCCAGGATCGCCCGGTCGCGCAGGCCGCGCGGGGCGGTCGCGGAGATGCCTTCCAGAAGCTGGTCGGTCTGGAGCTCGTTCATCGTCTCGGGCAGGTATTGTTCGATGCGCGGGAGCGGGAGGTTTTCCGCGACATCGTGCGGGATGCGCCGCCGTGCGTGCAGCCAGCGGATGAAGATTTTCACGGCGACGACGATGAGTTTGATCGAGCCCGCCGAGAGCCCGAGCCGCTTTTTGTGCCCAAGGTACGCGCCGATCTGGTCGAGCGTCACGGAGCTGGGATCGAGCGTCACCGCAGGCGGCTCCTCACCGCGCTGGATCAGCTCTTCCAGCGCGGTTTCGCCCAGCGCTTTCACGAGCTGGCCGCGCTCGAGCCAGAGCGCGAAGCCTTCCAGCGAGAGTCGCGTGGAGAGCTGGTAGTTCACCGACAGCCCGCGCTCGGTGGCGAGGTGGAGGATGAAGTCTTCGATGGCAGCGCGCACGGTGCGCCGACCATGCCGCGCTGCGCCTCCGCCGGCAATGCTCCGCCGCCTTCTTTCGCTGCTCCGCGGCGGGCTCGCCGGAGGGGCGTGCGAGGACGCTGGATGACCAGTATTCGATGAGGTCGAGCGTGGCGAAGCGGAACACGATGAGCAGCGCGGCGTTGAGCGAGATGCCGATGCGTTTGGCGATGGATTGCAGCGATTCGGAGCCGTTGATCGCCGTGGCGAAGCGCGCTTCCACGTCGTTGACCTTGAGCTTTTGCACCAGCTCGTAGCCGCGGCGGGTGTAGGCGGGGCGGCCGTTGGGGTCGGGCCGCTGCGCGCTGAGGAGGTTTTTGAAACGCACCTGGCGCAGGCTGCCGAGCACCCAGTGGTCGGGATCCTCGGTGCGGACCGGAAAGTTTTCCACGTAGTCGGGAAACTCCTCCAGCTCTTCAAACTCGAAACGCCCGCGACCGGCGGTCCAGAGGTGGGCAAAGACGCGCTGCCCGAGGCGGTCAGGCAAACTCCCGGCGGCTCACAGGTTCCGGGCCATGCGTTCGGCGAGGCGGCCGAGGGCGGCGCTTTTGTCGAGCGGGTCGAGGCGGACGTCGAGGAGGCAGTAGCTGGAGGTGTGGCGCGCGGCGGCGTCGAGCGCGGCGTCGAGCTGGCTTTCCGTCTCGACGAGAAACGTGCGCCCGACGCCGAGCAGCTCCGGGAGTTTGTGGTAGCGCCACGCGAGGACGTCATTGAACGGCCCGTCGTGCATGTGCCGCTCGGTGCCGTAGCCGGCGTTGTTCAGCACGATGACCACGGGGTTCAGGCCAAAACGCGCGATGGTGCTCAGCTCCATGCCGGTCATTTGAAAAGCGCCGTCGCCCACGAGCACGAGCGGGCGCACTTCGGGCCGGGCCATTTGCGCGCCGAGCGCGGCGGGCACGGCGAAGCCCATGGAGGCGTAGTAGGCGGGGCCGAGGAAGGCGGTGCGGTTGCGGATGAAAAGGTCCGCCGCGCCGAAGAGCGCGTTGCCGACATCGGCGATGACGACGGTGTGGTCCGTGAGGTATTCGTTCACGCGCTCGAAGAGCCGCGCGATCGTCACCGGCGCATCCGGCGCGGCGGGGACAAACTCGCGCGGCGGCGGTGGGGCGGGGCGCGCGCCGTCGGCGTGCGGGCGCAGCCCGGCGGCGAGCAAGCCGTGGACGAAGTCCTTGAAGCGGACGTTTTCAAAAGTGTGATGCCGGATCGCGAGCTTTTCGCTGGTCGCGTAGATGGCTTGGCCGAGGTCGAGTTGCGCGGTGTAGATGCCGAGATTGATGTCGGTCATGAACGCGCCGAGCAGGATCACGCAGTCGCTCGCCTCCACGTAGGCGCGCACGTCGTCGAGGCCCATCGCGCCCTCGTAGACGCCGAGGTAAAGCGGGTGCTGCTCGCTGAGCACCGACTTGCCGAGGATCGTCGCGGCAAAGGGCAGGTGGGCGCTTTCGATGAGCCGCAGGACGTCGTCCTGCATGCCGAAGCGGTGGATCTCCACGTCGGCCAGCACCACGGGGCGTTGCGCGGCGTTGATCATCGCCGCCGCCTCCGCGAGCGCTTCCGCCAGCACGCGCGGATCGCTTTTCTCATGCACCTCCGGAGGGCGATGTCCGCTCCGCCCCGGCTGGCCGATGATGTCGCGCGGCAACTCCAGATAGACCGGCCGCTGGTAGCGCAGCGCGGCGTGCAGCACGCGGTCGATCTCCGCGCAGGCGGTGTCGGGATCTTCCAGCGCCGCATGGGCCACGGTGATCTCCGCGAAGACGCGCCGCTGCGTGTCGAACTCGCGCACCTTGTGGTGGAGCAGGGGATTGCGCTCGCGCTCATTCATCCCCGGCGCGCCGCTGATGACCACGACCGGCGATTTTTCCGCAAACGCCCCGGCGATCGGGTTCACCACTTTCAACCCGCCCACGCAATACGTCACGCACACCGCGCCCAGCCCGCGGACGCGCGCATAGGCATCCGCCGCGAAGCCCGCGCCTTGTTCGTCGCATGTCGTGATCGTCTGGAGCGGGCTTTGCCGGAGCTGCTCGTAAAAGCCGAGGACGTAATCGCCCGGGATGCCAAAGACGTGGCCGACGCCGTGCGCCGCGAGCCGTTCGATGAGGTAGCCGCCGATGGTCATGGCCGAAAGGATGAAGGATGAAGGCGGAGGGATGAAGCGGATTCCACCGCTGCGCGGTGGGCGCGGCCGCATTCGGCTGTTCGTTCCGCCGTCGAAGCAGAGCTTCGCATCCGGGGAGCGCGCGCGTCTCGCGTGCTCCCCGGAACTCAGAAAACCCGCGCGCGGCGCGTCAGCGTTTTGGAGTGCGGCGCTGGTGCGCCGCTTTGGGAGGACGGGATTCTGCAGCCGCGCTCCGTTTGGCCACCAGGAGGCCACTTCCGGCGCCACCGATGCGCGGCGGATGGTCGAGACGCCGCGGCTGGCCGACTCACACCTCGCCGACGAACGGATTCGTGCGCCGCTCGATGCCGATCTTGGTGGCGGGGCCGTGGCCGGAGAGGACGGTGATGTCGTCGCCGAGCGGGAAGAGCTTCGTGCGGATGCCGGTGAAGAGCAGGTCGGTGTCGCCGCCGGGGAGGTCGGTGCGGCCGACGCCGCCGGCAAAGAGGACGTCGCCGCCGAAGAGGATGCCCGCGCCCTTTTCCAAAAAGCAGAGGCTGCCGGGGCAGTGGCCGGGGACGTGGAGGATCTGCCAGGTGACGCCCTCGATGGTTTGCGCGGGGGTTTCGTCGAGGTGAAAGCCGGGCGTGATCGGCTCGATGTCCCAGCCGAAGCCGAATTTCCGGAAGAAGTCCGGGGTGGTGACCATGGGTTCGCCGTCGGCGTGGTAGCCGACGCGGCAGCCGTGCTCGCGCTGGATGCGGGCGGCGTCCCAGACGTGGTCGATGTGGCCGTGGGTGAGGAGGAGCGTTTTGACGGTGTAGCCGCGGGTGGTGAGCCAGGCGGCGGCGTCCTGCGGGGCGTCGATGAGGATGCCGTGGTCGCGGAGGAAGAAGCAGTTCGTGGCGAAGATGCCGCCGGTGAAGGTGTCGAGGTTCATGGAAAACAGGGGCGCAATGGAGCGTGCGGCGGGCGCGAGGGCAAGCCGGCGGTGGGCGGGGGCGACGGAGGCTTGACGCTGGCCGGCACGGCCCAGACGCTCGCGCATGCTTCCGTTTTCCGCCGAAAAAATCCCCGCTTCGCCCGATGTACTCGCCGCCGCGCTCGCGGGCGGTTTTGCCGCGCGGGGGGTGGTGGTGAAAAGTGTGCGCGCGGAGGGCGCGGGGCTGGCGGCGCTCGCGGAGTTGCGGATCGATGTGAGCGGGGCGCGGTGCGGGCGGGATTTCCGGGTGGCCCCGGCGGCGGGCGAGGAGGAGGCCGTGGTGGTGGTGCGGGCGGAGCGCTTCGCGCTGGTGGGCGAGCCGCTGGAGTTTGAAAGCACGCCGGTGCGGCTGCGGGTGGAGGCGGCGGGCGCGGAGTTTCGCGGCACGGGGCCGGCGGCGGATGGGGTGCTGCGGTTGGCCAGTGCGGAAAGCGGGGCGCTCGAGCTCGCGGTCGCGCATGCGGATCTGGAGGCGCTGGTGCATCAGCTCGCGCGGGGCGTGGCGGAAAAGCAGGGCGTGGAGGTGCGCCAAACGAAGCTGACGCTGACGGCGCACGGTCCGCGGGCGCTGTCGTTTCGCTGCACCGTGACAACGAAGGTCTTTGTGATGACGGCGGAGCTTTCGCTCTGCGGCGAGCTGGCGGTGGATGAGGAACTCAATGTGCGCCTCTCGGGCTTGACGCTCGGCGGCGACGCGCTGATCACGAAAATGGCCGCCGGTTTCGCGCGTCCCTACCTCGACAAGCTGGAGGGGCGCGTCTTCCCGCTGCTCGCGCTGGGGTTGGGCGGCTTGCAGGTGCGCGATGTGGAAATCACCACCGCCGCCGGCCTCGAGGTCCGCGCGAAATTCGGGCGCGCCTGAGGAGCCGCAGCCGCTTACTTGGCGGTGCTGGCCGTCGCCGGTTTCGGGGCGCGGGAGAGGCCGATGAGATCGTTGAGGACGTTCAGCGTCTCGTGCTTGATGGTGTCGCGGCCCGCGGCTTTCAGGTCGCCTTCGGCTTCCAGTTCAGCGTCTTCATTCTCGTCGTTCGCGTCCGGCTTCGCGGTGTCTTCCGCGGGCTTCTTCTCAGCCTTCTCCGCCGTCACCAGCTTCAACTCCGGCTTGCTCACGTTTTCGAGCGTCACGGTGTAGACATTGGCCTCGGGCTGCTTGAGTTTCGCGCGGGCGGCGGTGCGGGCTTCCTTGCGCACTTTGTCCTGCTCGATCTCGGCGCGCCGGGCTTTCTCATTGAGTGAAACCTTGTTTTCCGCCTGCCGCTTTTTCGCCGCCGCAAGATCCTCTGTGATGTAGCCGAACTCGGGATCGGCGGTCACGCGGGCCGCGGAGCGGGCGCTCAACTCGGTTTTGAACAGCGGACGCTCCCATTTCTCGAAATCCGCCGGCGGAACGGTGTCGTAGGGCAACGGGCCCTTGAGCGCGCTCTCGCCGATCTCCGCTTGGTCGAAGATCGACGGCAGCCGGATGTCGGACTCCACGCCCCGGAGCTGGGTGGAGCCGCCGGCGATGCGATAGAATTTCTGGATGGTCAGCTTGAGCGCGCCGGCTTCGTTTTTTCCGCTGCCGAGGAACGGCATGATGCGCCCGATTTCGAGCATCGTCTGGACGGTGCCTTTGCCAAAGGTGCTGGTATCCCCGACGACCAAGCCGCGTCCGTAATCCTGAATGGCCGCGGCGAAAATCTCGCTCGCACTGGCGCTCAGACGGTTGGTGCAGACGACGAGCGGTCCGTCCCAGGAGATCGTGGGGTCGCGATCCTTGGAGACGTGCTGGTTGCCGTTCTGGTCCTTGGATTGGACGACCGGGCCTTTCTTGATGAAGAGCCCGGTGAGGTTGACCGACTCTTCAAGCGAGCCGCCGCCATTGCGCCGCAGGTCCATGACGATGCCCTGCACGTTTTCCTGCTTGAGCCGGTTCATGAGCGCGAGCACGTCCTTGGTCGTGCTCTTGGCTCCCGCCGCTCCGCTCTGCTCCATGTCGGCGTAGAAAGAGGGGAGCACGATCCAGCCGAGGCGGATCGGGGTGCCGTCGGGGCCGATCCGCTCGATGATCTCGGCTTTGGCTTCCTGCTCCTTGAGTTTGATCGCCTCGCGCTTGATCTCGATGATCTTCCGCACCGAGGTGTCGGCGGCGTTCGCGGGGATGACTTGGAGGCGGACGATGGTGTCCTCTTTGCCGCGGATCATCTCCACGACCTTGTCGAGCTTCATGTCCACGGCATCCACGAATTCCTTTTCTCCCTGCGCCACTGCCGCCACGCGGTCGCCGACCTTGAGCCGCGCATCTTTCGCCGCGGGACCGCCGGGGACGAGTTCGGTGATTTTGGCGTAGCCATCCACGGATCGCAGGACCGCGCCGATGCCCTTGAGTCCGAGGCGCATACTGATCTGGAAGTTCTCCAGCTCCGAGCGGCTCATGTATTCCGAGTGCGGATCGTAAGTCTGCGCGAGGATCGAGAGGAACCCCTTCATCATGTCGTCCTTCGTCTGCTCGCGGAGGTAGCGCAGCACTTGGTCGTAGCGCTTGGTGAGCGTCTTCACCGGCGGATTGAGCGCATGTTTGCTCAGCGCCTCCTGAAGCAGTTCGCCCTCGATCCGGTCGCGCCAGAGTTGGTCGGCTTCGGCCTCGTCCTTGGGCCACGCCGCTTTCTGGCGGTTGATCTGCACGGTGCGGTCGCTGGTGAAGTCGAACTTCTGCTTTTCGAGCAGCGCCTTGTTCTTCGCGATGCGGTCCTCGACGCGCTTTTTGTAGGTGCTGAAAATCGTGAACGGGGGCTCGGTGTTGCCGAGGAGCACATCGTTGCTCAGCGTGGAGCCATATTTCGCGTTAAAACCGTCCACATCCTTTTGCGTGAAGTAGAGGCGGTTGTAGTCGAGCCCTTCGAGGTAGTTTTTGAGAAACGTCTTCGAGATTTTCTCGTCGAGTTTCATGCGGCTGAAGTGCCCCTGCTCGAGCAGTCGGCCCACGGAAATTTCCACTTGCGCCGGATCGGGCTCCTTTCCACAACTCACCGCGGAAAGGGTAACCAGCGAGGCCAGCGGGAGCGCGAGAAAACGGAACAGTTTCATCAGGTTAAAAGAGGCGGATGCGGCAGCGTTCGGCATGCTGACAGAATTCGCTTAAAGCGCAAACCGGACCTTTCCATCGGCGAACTAGCGCGGGGCCTTAGCGTTTTGTTCACGCGCCAGTTCCCCGAGCAGCTTGGTAAATTTTGCCGACTCGTTCGCATAGGCTGGATACGGCCGGGCGGCGTCGCGCGGGCGGTAGCGGAAGTGTTTGTAGGGCCAGAGCCAGAGCTCCGGACGCGCGCGGAGGATGGGCTCGAAGGCGTCCCAGCAGCGTTGCGCGATCTCCTGCAGGCTCGCGCCCTCGGGCCACTCCACGGCGGGGTGCGCGATCACCCGGCAGGTGCCGTCGGGTTGCGGCTGCGTTTCCACGGGCACGAGGAGCGCTTTGGCCCGCTGCGCGAGGACCGCGTGCAGCAGGGGGACGCACATTTTCAGGCCGAAGCCCTCGATGACCGTGGCCGCCTGGCTGGGGCGCAGATTGAGGTCGATGAGCATGCCGGTGGTGCCGCGGCGTTTGACGATTTTGAGCATGCGCAGCAGGGAGTTTTCCTGCGCGATGAGGGTGTGCCCGCTGATCTCGCGCAGGCTTTGAAAAATGCGCGTCAGCCGCGGGTTCTTGAAATTCTCCGCCACGATCGTCGTGGGCAGTCCCGCGAAGCCGAACGCGAGGCTGGCCCATTCCCAGTTTCCCTGATGCACGCAAAACAGAATCGCCCCGCCGGGACTTTGCGCGTGCCGCTCGCGCAGCCCCTCGAAGCCCTCCAGCCGCAGCCACTCGTGATGGTTCGCGGGCGTCAGGTTCTGCGCCCAAAACAGATCGAGCATGGTGCGCAGAAAATTCCGATACGAGGCCCGTGCGAGGGCCCGCCGCTCGCCCGGCGAATAGCGGTCGCCAAAGACCCATTCGAGATTGGCCAGCGCTACGCCGCGCCCGCGCGCATCGAGCAGGTAGGCCAGCGCGCCGAGTCCATTCGCCAGCCGCACGCAACTCCGCCGCGAGAGCCGCGGCAGCCCGCGCCGGAGCAGGCGGCAGCCCAACTCTTCGAGGCGGTAGCGAAATTCTTTCCAGCGGGACATGGCGGAAAGGATGAAGGACGAAGGCGGAAGGCGGAAGAAAAGAGCGCGCGGAACGGAAGGTTCTTCTTCATCCCTCTTCCCTCCGGCAGCGCGCGAAGCCAGCGCCCCACGCCCTGCGGAGCCGCAGCGCGGGCCGGACCGCCTTTCCTCGAAAGAAAAGAGAAAATTCTATTTACAGGAGATCCGGAAACCGAAACCATCCGCACCGGAATGAGCCCCAGGAACGTACGCGGCGCGGTCGGCGAGCCGGACTCCCCACTCGGGAGCCTTGGCGCGGGAGAACATCGTCATGGGAACCGTCGCTTCCGACGGATGCACACCGCTTTCAACGAACCATCCCTTGAACCCATAAAAATCCCATGAAAACCCTGCTCTTCTCCCTTCTCTGCTGCGCCGTGGCTTCCGCGGCCCTGGCCAATACCGCTCCGACGCCCGTGGTCGTGTCGGCCGCCATGCGGCCCGGCACCACGTTCATGGACGTGGTTTACCGGGTCAATGATCCGGACGATGCCACGGTGAAAGTGCGAGCCCTCGCGTTTGTGGACGGCGTGCGTTCATTCGCCAACGTCCTGCGCCCGGTCACTTTCGTCGAGGGCACGGCGGCCAAGATCGGGGACGCCATTCCCACCAATGCGAATCACACGCTCACTTGGAATGTGGGAGCGGATTGGAACATCGCCCTCGGGCAGGTGAAGTTTGAAATCCTCTGCCGCGATGGGCGTGGGTTGCTGGCTTTCGATTGGATCAGTATCCCGGCGGCGGGAGGCAATGCCGCGGTGTCTGTGAGTAAAGACACTCCCTCGGCGGCTACCGCGCTCAGCACCTTCTTCTGGCAGTATGCGGCGGGCGACCCCGGACTGACCCTCACGAGCGGCCTGCTCAGCGGCAGCGCGAGCAGCGGAAACTTCTCCGGACTCGCTTTGGTTAGCGGCACGTCGATTCAAGGTTACGGGCCGCCGTATCTTTTTAAGCAGATGAACCTCGATCTGGCCTCATCTTCCGACGTGAGCTACGCCGCAAACACGGCCCGCGCCGGTCTCCTGAATACCGGGAGCTGGCACGCAGCAAACCGCCCTTATGTGGGGATCGCGGTTGTGCTGGCCTAGGGCGAAACCACCATTCCGGCCGGGCTCACCGGGGTCACCGCCATCGCCGCAGGCTTCTACCACAGTCTCGCGCTTAAGAACGATGGCACGGTGGTGGCGTGGGGCATCGACCAAGGCTTCGGTGCGACCACGATTCCAGCCGGGCTCAGCGGTGTTACCGCCATTGCCGCCGGCATCTTCCACAATCTCGCGCTCAAGAACGACGGCACGGTCGTGGCATGGGGCAACAACAACGAGGGCGCGACCACGATTCCGGCCGGACTCACCGGAGTTACCGCCATTGCTGCCGGGCGAGAACACAGTCTCGCGCTCAAGAACAACGGCACGGTCGTGGCATGGGGCAACAACAACGCTGGCGAGACCAATGTTCCAGCCGGGCTCTCCGGGGTTACCGCCATCGCCACCTGGGGCTACCACAGTCTTGCGCTCAAAAACAACGGTACGGTCGTGGCGTGGGGCTCCAACGCCGATGGCCAGACCACTGTTCCGACCGGGCTCACCGGTGTTATCGCCATCGCCGCCAGCTTCGGCTATAGTCTCGCGCTCAAGAACAACGGCACGGTCGTGGCGTGGGGCTACGACGGCTCTGGCCAGACCACCATTCCCGCCGGGCTTTCCGGGGTTACCGCCATCGCCGCCGGAAGTACCTACAGCTTCGCGCTCAAGCCCACGGCTCCATGACAAGTGAGCCACCATCTTCATGCACCGCGAACCCTGCGAGGCGGAGAAGGCCACCCGTACCCACGCTTGTCGCCGCAGCAGACCGGCTAGGTTTCAGCCATCCCCTCGCTGGCGCGTTCTTCCTTCTGATGAAAGCTCTCCGTTTCATGGCTGGGTGGCTCCTGCTGGCCGGCGCGGCGCAGGCGGCGACGGTCAATTTCCTCCAGACCTCGGTCAACGATGTGGATGGGGCCACGATAGGCGCGGTGGCCTCAAGTCAGTTTCTGGAAACCGGAACTGCAATCTCCACGACCGCCGCGCCCGCCACCTTCAGCAGCTACCGCTTCACGCACTGGACGGTCAGCAGCTACCCCGCGGCCACCTACCGGGATGGGTGGGGCCGGTCGTTGAACCCCAGCTCCTTTATCCTCCTGGAAGCCGTTACCGCCACCGCGCATTACCTGCCCGCGGCCCGGGACGCCGATGGCGACGGTGTGCCGGACTGGTTTGAGGTGGAGTATTACGGCAACCTCTCCCACCCAGCCAGCTACGACGGAGATGGCGATGGCAGCTCGCTCCTCGCTGAATCCGTCGCCGGCACCAATCCCCTCTACGGGAACAGCAGCCAGGAGGGCGGGGTGGCCTGGGTGGACTCGGGGACCGTGGTGGTGAATCTCGCGGGTTACCCGACCTACACCCTGCGCAGCGTACCGGCGGGGACGGTGAACCAATCGGCGGTGGCACCGCCGGGCACGGTCGTGACCACGCCCAGCTTATCCGCCAATGCATCGTTTGGTTATTGGACGCTGGATGGTGTGCGCCAGCAGGACGCCTGGGGCGTGGCGCTGCCGCAAATCAGCTTCACCATGGCCACGGTGGACCGGGAAGCGGTGGCGTATCTTTTCACCGGAGACACCGATGGTGATGGTGTGCCGGATGCCTACGAGCAGTATTACTACGGCACCCTGGCCAACGGGGCGGCGTCCGACACGGATGGCGATGGGATTACGTTGCTGGCGGAACGCAACGGAGGCATGAATCCGCTTTACGGGAACAGCTCGCAGGAAGGCGGCGTGGCCTGGGCGGATTCCGCATCGGTCACGGTGAACCTCGCCGGTTTCTCCCGTTACACCCTCAGCAGCGTGCCCGCCGGGACCGTGAACCAGTCGGAGATCGTGGCCGGTGGCACCGCCGTCACCACGCCGAACATGCCCCAGCTTACCTTTGGCTACTGGCTGCTCGACGGCGTGCGGCAGCAGGATGCGTGGGGCGTGGCGGTGCGGCAGTTCACGTTCACCGTGAATGGCGCAGACCGGGTGGGCGTGGCCTACCTGTTTTCCAGCGATACCGATGGCGACGGCATCAACGACGGCTTCGAGCAGTATTACTACGGCACGCTGGCCAACGGGGCGGCGTCGGACACCGATGGCGATGGGGTGACCCTGCTGGCGGAATACACCGGCGGGACGAATCCGCTCTACGGGAACAGCAGCCAGGAAGGCGGGGTGGCCTGGGTGGACTCGGGGACGCTGGTGGTGAACCTGCAACCCATCCTCACGGCACCGCTTTCCAACGCCGCGACCGGCAACCCGGTGACCGTGGCTTTCACCCTGCTCCGGGTGGCACAGGCGGGGTCTGTGACCCTGATCTTTGACGACGGCGTGACCTCGCGGGTGCTGACGCTGGCCGGTTCGCAGGCGAGCAGCGGGGCGCACAGCTTCACCTTTGCACCGGCCAGTCCGACGGCGACCGCCGCGGTCGCCAGCGGCCCGGTCATCCCGGATGGCACCTACGTCGTGACCCTGAGCTATCTGGACACGCAGCTCAACGCCGTCCTGAACGCGGCGAGCGTGGGCGTGGTCGTGAGCGCGACGAATCAGGGTGCCATCGAGCTCTGGCGGCAGACCTACTTTGGCAATGCCACCGTGGACACGGGCAACGACGAGGATTTCAACCACAACGGCATCAGCAACCTGCTGGAGTTTGCCTTTGGCACCAATCCCGTGACCAGCACCGCCGCCGCACTGCTCTACAACGGCACCCTGGCCGGCGGCGGCACGATCACCGCGACCGGTCAGCCGACGGTAGTCTTCGAGAGCGTCCCCGCGGGGGTGGACTTTCGGGCGCTCTTTGTCCGGCGGAACGATTACGTGGCCGCCGGGCTGACCTACACCGTGCAGTTCAGCCCCGACCTGGGTGCCTGGACGCCGAGCGCCGCGCTGCCCACGGTGCTGGCCAACAACGGCACCCACCAGATTGTCAGCGTTCCGTTTCCGGGCTTTCTGAACGGCAAGAAGGCCCGCTTCTTCCGCGTGCAGGTGACGATCTTTCCCTGACGCCGCTGCCACCATGAAAACCCCATCCCTTCTCCTGCTCTGCGCCCTCGCCGTCGCCGTGGCCACGCCGGCCAGTCGGGCAACCATCATTTACAGGGGCGTGCAGGATTTCCCGATCCCGTTCGATCTCGAGGGTTCGTATCTCCGCATCGACACCGGGGCGACAGCCGGCGCTCTCCCCGGTGACTGGTCCACCGCACCTTGGATCAATCCCTTCTTCGGCGGCGTGAAGATCGCCAACAGCCCGCTACTTCGCCCCATCATCACCGGCTCGTCTCAGATCCTCAACCTGGCCGTGGGCACCGTGATTGACGGCACGAGCAACTTTGTAACGGGCGAAAGCGGTTCGGAAACGCACTTCGGTGTCGGCGTCGGCCAGTTCGCGCTCAACGTCCCCGGCTACCTCGGCGTCACGTTCCGCCCGACGGTGGGCGGGCCGGACTACTACGGCTGGATCGAGTTGCAGGTCAGCAACGTCGGGCCGGGGAAGATCATCTCGTGGGCTTACGAGAACGTCAGCGCGGTTCCCATCCAGGTCGGGGCCACCCCGGAGCCGGGGTCGCTGGCGCTGCTGGGCTGCGCGGGCGCTGGCGTGTTGGCGTTGCGGAGGAATCGGCAACCGTGCCGGTTCAGCAGGCGGTAGCCGAGCCGCAGCCGCCGGGGCTCCGCGATCCGGTGCGGTTACGCCGACCAGTCTTCCACGATCAGGCCGGGGACGCGGTTGAATTCAGCGGAGTTATGAGTCACCACAGTCAGGCCGTGCGTCAACGCGATGGCGGCAATC
>Ga0114966_10003877_pt1 | contig 12983 bp, 14 predicted proteins | sample M_130207_XF_Meta_FD_87029 | JGI IMG/M metagenome (GOLD analysis project Ga0114966, IMG submission 87029) | Freshwater microbial communities from Lake Montjoie, Canada to study carbon cycling - M_130207_XF_MetaG | ecosystem: Environmental > Aquatic > Freshwater > Lake | place: Lake Montjoie... | reverse complement strand
CTGTCCAACTTGGCCTTTGTCACCAGGCGCGCGCTCGCGAACTGATACGTTGCGTAAGACGTCTGATAGTCGTTTGCCCACGAGGGCAACGGCTTTCAGCTCAATATCGCTTTTTGTTGCCGTCTCGGGATTGAACTCAACTAAGTAGTTCATAAGCATTCTTTTTAGGTGGCGCAGGTACAATCAAGCGGAGAGGCTGCGCCTGCTTCAACCAAGCGACTTGTTTAGGAATACTAGCGGGCTCGGGTGGTGCGGTGAGTGCTAGTGTCTTTCTCCTTTCACCGACACAAACGCTAACGTAGGGGTAGAGCGCCCCCCCCCCACCCGTCCGTCTCGTGGAAGGCTCTACACGGTACGCGCGGGCGTTGCCAGCAGTCCGGTACCAAACAGGGGGCCAGTGCGCACCGCGCACCGCCCCCCGCTCACATCCATCCAAACCCAAACCCTACAACTGCACCAACTGCTTCACCCCCACCCCCTCGGCCTCAGCCTGGAAGTTCAACACCACACGGTGCCCGAGCACATTCGTCGCCACCGCCTTCACATCATCAAGGTCCGGCACGCTCCGCCCGTCCATCGCCGCACGCGCCTTCGCGCCAAGCACCAAATACTGCGACGCACGCGGACCCGCACCATAACTCACATACTTCTGCACCGCCGCACTCGCACCAGGCTCACCGGGACGCGTCGCACGCGCCAAACCCACCGCATAACTCACCACACTCGGCGGTACCGGCAACCGACGCACCAACTGCTGCATCTCAATAATCTGCGCTCCACGCAACACCGGCTCAATCACGTTCGTCTTGCTGCCGGTGGTCGTGTTCACAATCCGCTCCTCCTCCTCCTTGCTCGGATAGCCAAGGTTGAGCTGATACATAAACCGATCAAGCTGCGCTTCCGGCAGCGAATACGTACCGTCGTGCTCAATGGGGTTCTGCGTGGCGAGCACGAAGAACGGCTCCTTGAGCGTGTACGTCTTGCCCGCGGCAGTCACACGGTGCTCCTGCATGGCCTCCAGCAGTGCGGCCTGCGTCTTTGGTGGGGCGCGGTTGATCTCGTCGGCCAGTACAATGTTCGCAAAAATCGGCCCCTTCTGGAACACAAAGCTCCGCTTGCCGGTGCCGTGGTCCTCCTCGAGCAACTCCGTGCCCGTGATGTCGCTCGGCATCAGATCCGGCGTGAACTGCACGCGGCCGAAATCCAAGTCGAGCGTCTCCGCGAGCGTCTGAATCAGAAGGGTCTTCGCGAGTCCCGGGACCCCCACCAGCAGCACATGGCCGCCGGCAAGGATCGCCGCAACAAGGGAATCCACAATCTCGTGCTGCCCCACGATCTTTCGCCCGATTTGTGCGGCAATGTCCTTGCGCGCCACGGCGAGCGTTGCAAGAAGTGCCAGATCGCGTTCGTCTGCTGCCGACTGAGGAGTGGCCACTACTGCTGCTCCGTGCGCAAGATGAAAAACCCGCCAGCGGGCGGGCCGCCAAGGGCGGGGACAAATCCCACGCCTCAAGGTAACGAAAAGGGCGCCGTTCGTGAACGGCGCCCGGCAACAAAACGCTGAACTCATCACCTGCCTTGGCCTGCCGCCCACTCAGCGACCAGCTACTTCACCACGAATGCGGCGCGCTGTTCCATAGGGTAGTTCGCCGAGGCGAGACGCGCGACCGCGGTGTACGTGCCAGGTGTGGCGTGGTTCCACTCATCATTGAAGGTGAGGGTGTCGTGCTCGCGCATCACTTTGTTTTGCAGCGCGGAGGTGAACATGCGCTTGGAGCTCCAGCGCCAGACTTCGCGGCCGAGTGAGTCGAGCACGATCATGTCGTGGGTTTGCCCAGAGGGAAAACTCACTTCGAGTTTCTTGTTGCCCGTGTTGCTGACGACAAAATCGAAACGCACGGCTTGGTTGGTGCCGTGTGTGTTGACCGCGAGTGTTGGCGTGAGAGCAGGGCCATGTGATTTTGTGGTGCGCACCTTGGACAATGTCTCGGCTGCACGCGGACGTCCGCATGCAAATGCGAGGACGCCGATGCTGAGCAATGCGAAGGTGATTTTTCCGTTCATCCGTGGGCGGCGGCGTGAAGGGGCACTCGGAATGTTACAAATATAGGACCGTTATTTTCCGAATGCGGAACTTATCAACAAGGAGACGATTCGTCAAATCGGTAGTCACGCGTAAGTAGAAGTGGGGGGCGAGGTTGAGGGTTTAGCGTCAAGTTGTGTGCCGGCTGGTTGGCGGTGTTTTTGAGAAGTTTCGGTGTGTGTTCGGTGTGGATAACTCCGAACCTTGTGGGGAGCGCGAAAAATGTGGGGGTGTTGGGTGGATCGTGGACCCCCTTTTTCAGAGCGGAAAGTTCGCTTGCGAAATATTTCACAAGCTCCTAACTTTCAATGCTTACCATGGGATTTTCCGAGCCTCCTGCGGGACCAGCTGGCGAGCCTTCGACGCCGGAGTCACGGGAGCGCGCCAGGGACATTGCGCGGCGGCGTGACGAGCTGCTGGCTGCGGCGCGCGGGGAGCGGGCGAACGACGACGGGGGGAGTGCCGCGCGGTTGGGCGGGTTGGGGGTGCAGTTTGCGGGCGCGATCCTCCTCTTCCTCTATGTGGGCAACTGGGCAGATAAAAAGTTCGGCAGCGGACCGTGGGGAGTGCTGGGCGGGCTGTGCGTGGGCTTTGCGAGTGGGCTATACCTGATGATGCGCGCGCTGCATGACGAGAATCGGCGTGAGGACGAACAGCGGACACACGGGAAAGGGTCGTGAAACAGATCGGCATTTTCGCGCTGTTGCTGGGCCTGGTGACCGTTGGGGGCGGGTTTGCCTTCGCGGCGTTGTATCCGGGCGCTGAGGGGGCACGGGCGGTCTGGACGAGCGCGGCGATCGCGGCCGTGGTGCAGGGTATTGGATTCGGCTTCGCGTTCTACCTGCGCAAGGAGAACGTGATGGCTGGGTGGGGGGCCGGAATGTTGCTGCGGCTACTCACGGTGGGATTGTACGGAATGGTTTTTATCAAAGTGTTGGGACTTCAGTCGGCACCCGCGTTGATCAGCATGGTCTCGTTCTTCTTCGTGACCACGCTCTTCGAACCACTACTGCTTAAGCCATGAGATTCGCTGCACTGTTGACCGCCCTCGTGTTGGCCGCCGCTCCTGCGCGCAGTGCTGCGCAGGACGCCGCGCCGAAGAAGGTGGATATCATCACTCCGCATATCACCGACGCGCACGCGCTCGATATCCCAGCGGGATTCGGGCACGGGCTGGTGCAGGAGATCGAGCTGCCGCACTGGGCGCCACTCCATATCGGACCGCTCGAGCTGGATATGTCGCCGACCAAGCATGTGGTGATGCTCCTGCTCGCCGCTACGCTCGTGATCGTGGCTCTCACCTCGGCGGCGCGCGGCGTGGCCAAGCGGGCCGCTACGGGACGGCCGCCCACGGGGTTCAGCGGCGCTATGGAAGCCATGGTGCTGTATATCCGCAATGAAGTGATCCTTCCGAACGTCGGCCATCACGGCGAGGCGTTTGTGCCCTTTGGGCTCACGCTCTTCTTTTTTATTCTGACCTGTAATCTGCTCGGCCTTATTCCGTACGGCAGCACCGCGACCGGCAACATTGCCGTCACCGCGACGCTGGCGATCGTCACCTTTGTGGTGATCGAGATTGCGGGCATGAAGGCGCTCGGTGCGGGCTACATCAATACGATCATTTTCTGGCCGCACGACATGCCGCTCGCTATGCGCATTCCGATGTCGCTGATCGTGAGCCCGGTGGAACTGATCGGAAAGTTCACCAAGCCCTTTGCGTTGGCCCTTCGTTTGTTTGCCAACATGACGGCCGGTCACATTGTGGTGCTGGCGCTCATTGGGTTGATCTTCTCGTTCGGCTCGTATGTGCTCGCCCCGCTGCCGCTCGCGATGGCCGTGGCGATCATGTTTCTCGAGCTGATGGTGGCGTTCTTGCAGGCGTTCATTTTTACGCTGCTGTCGAGTGTGTTCATTGGGTTGGTGCGCGAGTCGCATCACTAGGATGCGGTGCAGGACGCGGGCACTCCACGCCGGAGCGCTCGTGCGGTAGCCGAACCTCTTGTTCGGTGATGTCCGTTGAGGCTCGTGCGTGTGGCGAGCATCGGTGACGGATGGCGGTGCAGGACTGGGGCAACCCATTCGCAGGCGAGACTGCAGGACCACGGTTTTCAGGAGTTTTTCAATGACGATGTATCCGCTGTTCCAGGCCGCCGCAGAAGTGGCCGGCTACAACAAGAGCTACATGGGTGCGTGGGCGCAGATGGGCGCCGGCATCGGTGCCGGTCTCGCGATCATCGGCACCGGAATCGGCATCGGCCGCGTCGGTGGCCAGGCCGTTGAGGGCATGGCTCGTCAGCCCGAGATCGCCGGCAAGATCCAGACCGCCGCGCTGATCTTTGCCGCGTTCATCGAAGGCGCCGCGCTGTTCGCCGTCGTTGTCGCGTTCCAGATCCAGGGTAAGTTCTAAGCAGCAGTCGGTTGTTTCGCTCGCGGTCGCTCCTTCATATGAAGGGGCGGCCCCGAGCACCCCAACTTTTCATATTCGGATATCCTATGCGTTCCCTGCTCTCGCGCGTCGTTGCTCTGTCGCTGATCGCTACTCCCCTCCTGGCGCAGGAAGGCGAGGCGGCTGGCGGCTCCGTGAACCTGCTCTCGCCCAGCACCGGGCTGATGGCATGGACGCTGATCATTTTTGCGATTGTCTTTGTGGTGCTCGCCAAGTTCGCCTTCGGCCCGATCACGGCCGCGGTGCGTGACCGCGAAGCCGCGCTCGAAGCCGCCATTGCGTCGGCCAAGGCTGACCAGGAAGCGGCGGCTGCGCTGCTCGCGCAGCACAAGGCGCTGATTGAAGCGGCCAAGGGCGAGGCGCAGAAGTTCATCTCCGAGGGGCGCGCGACGGCTGAGTCGATGCGCGCTGAGCTGCTCGAGAGCACCAAGAAGCAGCAGGACGAGATGCTAGCGCGCGCGCGGCGCGACATCGACGCCGAGAAGGGCAAGGCGATTGACGAGATCCGCCGCGAGGCGATTGATCTGGCGCTGGCCGGCGCGAGCAAGGTGATCGAGAAGAATCTCGACGACGCGCAGAACCGGAAGCTCGTGGAGAGCTACCTCGCCTCGATTGGCACGCGATAAATGAACAACGAGTCGATCGCCAAGAACTACGCCGAAGCGTTGCTCGAGTTGGCCACCAAGGCCAACGCGCGCACCGAGTGGGCGGCGCTGATCAATGGCGTGGCCGGCGCGGTGGGGCAGGACGTGACGCTCCAGCGGTATCTGGCCGCTCCGCAGGTCACAGAAGCGCACAAGATTGCGATGCTCGGCAAGGCACTCGGCGAGAAGGCGCCGAGCACTTTTGTGAAGTTTTTGCAGAAGCTCGTGACGAACCGTCGTCAGACGCTGATTCCTGAGATTGCCGTGGCGTATGGTGATTTGCTGGATTCGGCCGAAGGGCGTTTGCATGCGCGCGTGACCGTGGCGCGTGAGACGTCGGAGGCCGATGTGCAGGCTATTGCAGCGTCGCTGAGCACGGCGATTGGGAAGGTTGTGGTGCCGCATGTGGCGGTGGACAGCCGGATCCTGGGCGGCGTGATTGTGAAGTTCGGCGACACCGTCATGGACGGGTCGGTGCGCCGTCGTTTGGAGCGGTTGAAGGCGCGGATGGTGAGCCGGTAAGCACCGGTTCGCCGCACCGCGGGGTGGGCGGTCGCGGTAGTGACCCACAGGAGCAGGCCCTGACGCCTTATTTTTTGGTGCTCCGTATCGCAGATTATCCCGATGGCCGATTCAGTCGACCGTCGGGCTTTTTTTACCCAGGGGTTCCGAAAGGTCCTGGGGAAAGCGGTGGACGTCGTATCGGCCAAAATCGGCGGTGGGATTCACATTCGGCCACCGGGGGCGTTGCCTGAGGCCGCGTTTTTGGCCGCCTGTACGCGGTGCGGGGCGTGTGAGCCGGCGTGTCCGGTACATGCAATCCGTGCGTTGCCGACAAGCGCCGGGTTAGCGGCTGGTACGCCCGCGTTGCAGGTGGCGAGTCAGGCGTGCGTGATGTGTACGGATATGCCCTGCGCGGTGGTGTGTCCCACGGCAGCGCTTGAGGTGCCGTTGGATATGTGGCGCAGCGTGAAGATGTCGTTGATTAGCATCGATACCGAGCTGTGTATTGCCCACCGCGATGTGGAGTGCGGGGTGTGCGTACGTGTCTGCCCTGTGGGAGAGGATGCGTTGCGTCTTGATGCGAAGGGGCGCCCTGTAGTGGGCGCTGCGTGTACGGGATGCGGAATCTGTATTAATGGCTGCGTCACGAGCCCAAGTTCAATTACGGCACGACCATTGGAGAGCATGCGATGAGTGGAAAGACACCGGTGCAAGTGGTGCAGAAGCCCTGGGGGCACGAAACGATCTGGGCGCACACGGAGCATTACGTGGGAAAGGTGCTGCATATCAAGGCAGGGGAATCGCTCTCGTTGCAGTACCATAATGTGAAGGACGAAGTGATCCACGTCCTGAAAGGGGAGATGATTTACCGCGTGGCCGATGCCGCAGGATCACCGCTGCGTGAAGTGCGGCTCACCGAAGGGGAGAGCTACCGCAACGAGCCCGGGCATGTGCATCAGATGCAGGCCGTGACCGACTGTGATTTGCTCGAGGCGAGCACGCCACACTTGGACGATGTGGTGCGCCTGACCGACAAGTACGGCCGCGAAGGCACGAGCGCGCCATGAAGGTGATTATTCCGTTGGCAGGCAAGGGAACGCGGCTCCGCCCACACACGCACACCGTGCCAAAGCCCATGCTGCGCGTCGCCGGCAAGCCGGTGATGGATTACGTGCTCGACGACGTGCGGAAGCTCGGCGATGTGAGCGAGGTGGTGTACATCACCGGGCACCTCAAGGAGACGGTCGAGGCGCACGCACGCACGGTCTACGCGGATCTTCCTGCGACATTCATTGAACAGAAGGTGCAGGACGGCACCGCGGGAGCGGTTGAGCTCGCGAAGTCGCGCGTGAAGGGCGAGCCGGTGCTGATCATTTTTGTCGACACGATTTTCGATGCTGACTTGTCGATTATTCCCACCAGCACGGACGACGGAATCATCTGGACCAAAGAGGTCGAGGACTACCAGCGCTTTGGCGTGGTGGTGACGGACGCTGCTGGCCATATGACGCAGATTGTCGAAAAGCCAAAGACGCCGATCAGCAAGCGGGCGAATATTGGGCTCTACTACATCAGAAATTCGGCGCTTCTCTTTGAAGGAATCGCGCACACGCTGTCGCAGCCGGCAAACAATGGCGAGTTCTATCTGACGGACGCCTTCCAGTACATGATCGACCACGGCGCCAAGTTGCAGGTAGTTGACGTCGCGGGATGGTACGACGCCGGGAAGCTCGACACCTTGCTCGATACGAATCGCGTGATGCTCGAAAAGGGACGTGCGCGTCGTCCGGCGGATGTGCAGGGGGCGACGATCATTGAGCCTGTGTATATCGAGGACGGGTGCACGCTCACCGGTTCGACGATCGGGCCGAACGTGAGCATCAGCGCGGGAAGCACCGTCACCGGAACCACGGTGCGTGACGCCGTGATCGGCGCGAAGTCGCGCCTGATTGACTGTGTGTTGCATGATTCTCTGATTGGTGATGCTGTGCTGTTGGAGCGGGTTCATGGGTCTACGACGGTCGGCGATAACTCCGAGGTCCGAGGCGAACAATGAGCGATCTGAGTCGGCGGGACATGTTGAAGGGGGCGGCGCTCGCAGGGGCAGGATTGGCCGCGAGCGGAGCATTTACGCGTGGAATCGCCGAGGATATTTCGGCGATCGCACATCCAGATCAGCAGCCTGCGGCTCCCAAGGCGCGCAAAACAATGAAGGGCGTTCCTTTCGAGCGCATGGCGAATGTGCGCGTTGGGATCGTCGGCACGGGGCTTCGTGGACGCTCGGTGCTCAACGAACTGCTGGGCATTGACGGGGTGACGATTGTCGCGATCTGCGATACCGTGCCTGATAAGTTGGCCCGCGCGACCAAGATGATTACCGACAAGGGGCATGCCGCGCCGGCGACATACACCGGCGGCGATCATGCCTTTGAGCAGTTGGTGGCACGCACCGATTTGGACATCGTGTACACCGCGACCCCGTGGGAGTACCACGTGCCGGTGATGCTCGCGGCGCTTGCGCACGGGCACCATACGGCAAGCGAGTGTCCCTTTGGCACGACGCTCAGAGATCTGTGGGCGTTGGTCGACGCGAGTGAGAAGGCGCGCAAGCATTGCCTGCATCTCGAGAACTGCAACTATGGCTACAATGAGATGATGGTGAACCGGATGGTGCATGAAGGGGTGTTCGGCGAAGTGTTGCACGCCGAGGCCGCGTATCTGCACGATCTGCGCGGGATTTTGAATGAAGGGCGGGACGAGGGGCTGTGGCGCCGTGCGTGGCACACGCGGGCGAACGCGAACTTGTATCCCACGCACGGGCTTGGGCCGGTGAGCTGGTACTTGGACATCCACAGCGGTGATCGCTACGACTATATGGTGAGCGTCAGCGGGCCGGAGCGCGGGTTGTCGATGTTCCGCGAAGAGACCGTCAAGGACAAGACGGATCCGAAGTGGAAGGAGCAATACATCACGGGCGACATGAATACGTCGATCCTCAAGACCGTGAAGGGGAAGACCGTGATGCTACAGCACGACGTGAGTAATGCGCGCCCGTACACGCGCCACAATCGCGTGTTGGGGACCAAGGGAACGTTCGAGGATTATCCCGCGCGGATTTATGTCGAAGGGAAGTCGCCAAAGGAGCAGTTCTATCCGATCGACGACTGGAAGAAAGATTTCGAGCATCCGCTCTGGACGCGCGTGGGCGACAAGGCGCGGAGCGGTGGTCATGGTGGCATGGACTATGTGATGGCTTTCCGGTTGATCGAGTGCATGCACGAGGGGCTCGTGCCAGACTCTGACGTGTACGATTCGGCAACTTGGAGTGCGCCCTTCCCGCTGTCGCAGATGAGCGTGGCCAAGAGCGGCCAGCCCATGAAGTTTCCTGACTTCACCCGTGGCGAATGGAGCAAGAAACACTCGTGACCTTTCCTTTGATGCAGGCAGCAACTGCTGCGGTGGCGACCGCGTTCCACTTCGCCACGATCGACTGGGTGATCATCGGTACGTCGATCGTCGTGAGCTTCATTCCTGCGCTGTTCTTTTGGCGCCGCGCGAGCGAGAGCACCAGTGAGTTCTTCACCTCGGGGCGCGCGGCGCCCTGGTGGCTCGTCGGTATTTCGATGGTGGCGACCACCTTCAGCACCGATACGCCGAACCTCGTCACCAACATGGTGCGACAGAGTGGCGTGGCGGAGAACTGGCTCTGGTGGAGCTTCCTGCTCACCGGCATGATGACGGTGTTTTTCTACGCGCGGCTCTGGCGCCGTTCGGGAGTGCTCACGGATCTGGAGTTCTACGAGATCCGGTACTCGGGGAAGGCCTCGCGGATCCTGCGCGGCTTTCGCGCGGTGTATCTGGGGCTCTTCTTCAACTGCGTAATTATGGCCACGGTGAACCTCGCCGCCGCGAAGATTGGCAACGTGGTGTTGGGGTGGCCGATGGAGCGCACGCTGCTCGTGTGCGCGGTGATGACAATTTTCTTTGCCTCGGTCTCCGGACTGTGGGGCGTGCTTGTCACCGATACGATCCAGTTCGGCATCACCATGACCGGCACCTTTGCCGTGGCGTACTACGCGCTGCAGCAGCCCGAAGTTGGTGGACTCGCGGGACTCTTTGCGAAGGTGCCAGCGAGCAAGCTGGCCATGCTTCCCGATTTTGGGAACTGGAGTGTTGCGGCCACCGTGTTCATTATTCCGCTCACCATTCAATGGTGGAGCGTCTGGTACCCAGGGGCTGAGCCCGGCGGTGGTTCGTACATCGCGCAGCGCATGCTCGCGTCCAAGACGGAAAAGGACGCGGTGATCGGCACGCTGCTGTTCAACGTGATGCATTATGCGTTGCGTCCGTGGCCATGGATTATTGTCGCGTTGGCCTCGACGATCATCTATCCGCAGCTCAGCGATATTGCTACGACCTTCCCGCACCTCGACCCCAAGCTCATTGGCGACGACATCGCGTATCCGGCGATGATGCGGTTCCTCCCCGCGGGCTTCCTCGGCCTGGTAGTCGCTGGGACATTGGCGGCGTATCGGTCGACGATCGAAACGCATCTCAACTGGGGGACGTCGTACCTCGTGCACGACTTCTACCGCCGCTTCCTGCGTCCGGGGCTCACCGAGAAGCACTATGTGCTCGTGGGCCGTCTTGTGACGGCGGCGCTGATGGTGTGCGCCGCGCTCATGACCTACGCGCTCGGAACGGCCAAGGAAGCCTTTGACCTGATCCTCTCGATCGGCGCAGGCACGGGCTTGCTCTACCTGCTGCGCTGGTTCTGGTGGCGCGTGAGTGCCTGGAGCGAGATCTCGGCGATGGCGTCGTCGTTTGTCGTGGCGCTTGGATTTTTCATTGCGCGCAAGAACGGTTTGGTCGTGGCCGAGCATGTCTCACTGCTCGTGACCGTAGGCGTCACGACGGTGGTGTGGTTTGTGACCACACTTGTTGCGGCACCGGCCGATGAAGAGACGCTCCTCAAGTTCTTCACGCTCGTCCGTCCGGGCGGCCCGGGCTGGGGCCCGATCCGTGCGAAGTCCTCGGTGCAGCCGGCGGCCAACGCACTCCCGCAGGCCATGTTGGGCTGGGTGCTCGGCTGCTCGTTCGTCTACTCGGCGCTCTTTGGCACCGGAAGTTACCTGTACGGACGGATGCCGCAGTTCTATGCCTGCCTCGCCGTCTTTGTCATCAGTGGCTTCTTTATGCAGCGCGTGCTGTCGGGCTTCTGGGCGCAGAGCGAAGGATGACCACGGGAGGGCCCGCGGCTCAGGCAGTCATCCTGGCTCGCGGGCTTGGCACGCGGATGCGGCGTGCGAGCGGTGATCACGCCGCACACAGTCTCGATGCGGCGCAGGACGCCGCCGCATCGAGTGGGGCGAAGGGGATGATGCCCTTCGCTCGTCCGTTTCTGGACTATTCGCTTTCGATGTTGGCCGATGCCGGGATCCGCGAGGCGGTGCTCGTGATCGGGCCGGAGCATCAGGAGATGCGACGCTACTTCGAGGATACAGCGGATGGGCGTCGGGTGACGCTTCGGTTTGCCGTTCAGGCCGAACCGCGCGGAACAGCAGATGCTGTGCTGGCAGCGCAAGACGCCGTTCGTGATGCACCATTTCTCGTGCTGAACTCCGATAATCTGTATCCCGCGCGGGCGTGCAGTGCAGCCTCAGCCATTGGGGGATGCGGACTCGTGGCGTTCGAGGCAGAGGCGCTGGTGGCGCTTGGCGGAATCGAGGTGGAGCGCGTGCTGAAGTTCGCGCTTGTGGATGTGGATGACACAGGCATGCTGCGAACGATACGTGAAAAGCCGTCGGCTGACGATCCGCTCGCGCTTCGCGCAGAGCGTTGGGTGTCGATGAATCTCTGGTCGTTCACGCCGGTGATCTTTGACGCTTGTGCTCGGGTACGGCCCTCGCCGCGCGGCGAGTTGGAGCTACAGGATGCTGTGATGACGGCGATTCGGGAGCTCGGGGAACCTTTCCGCGTGGTGCAGACGCGTGCGGGTGTGCTCGATTTGTCGAGCCGCGCTGACGTGGACTATGTAGGGCGCCAGTTGGCGGCGATGGATCCGCGTCCATGAGAAAGCACTACCTCATTCCTGGGCGCGTCGAGCTGGTGGGCAAGCATGTGGACTATGCTGGTGGCCGCTCGATGACCTGTGCGGTGGATCTCACGATTGAAGTACGTGCGACGTCGATGCCAGAGCCCGTGGTTCGCGTGCGTGACTCCCAGCGCCGCGGCCTTGTGGTAGTGCCGCTCAGTGCGGCTGCTACGCGTCACGGTGCGATGTGGAGCACCTATGTGGCCGCAGTGGCGCGGCGATTTGCCCGTGATTTTCCGGACGCCCGTGTGGGCGTTGATATCCAGTTGACGAGTGGACTCCCCGCGTCGGCTGGGCTGAGTAGCTCGAGCGCGCTCGTAGTGGCGATTGCTACCGCGTTGGCGGATGCGAACAATATGCAGGACGATACGCGCTGGCAGGAGGTAATCCCGAGTGACATTGCGCGCGCGGAGTACTTTGCGGCGATGGAAACTGGGGCGCCGTTTGGGGGCTTTGCCGGGGATTCGGGGGTCGGGGTGCGCGGTGGTGCGCAGGATCATGTGGCAATCGTGTGTGCGGCGGCTGGGCACTGCGGTGTGTTTTCCTATCTGCCCGCGGCACTTGAGCGGCGTGTGCCGTGGCCGTCGGATCATGTGCTTGCGATTGGTGTGAGCGGCGTGCGCGCCACCAAGACGGGCAACGCGCGCGGAGCATACAACCGCGCGTCGGACGCCATGCGCGCATTGGTGCGCGCGTGGAACGCGAAGAGCGGTCGATCCGATGCAACGCTTGCCGACGCGCTTGCGAGCGGTGCTAGCGCTGCTGCGGAGATTGCAGTCCTCGCGGAGCGCGGCGCCGAAGGAATCGCTGGCGTTTATCTTGTGCCCCGATTGGCACAGTATCGCGCTGAGGTTGAGGAGATTGTCCCGGGGGCTGCGGACGCACTCGTGGCGAGGGAGCTCGAGCAGTTTGGGGCGATTGTGGATCGCTCGCAGCGCTTGGCGGAGGATGCGTTGAGGAATCAGGTACCGGAAACGATTGCGCTGCAGCGGATGGCCCGCGAGCAGGGCGCGATTGCGGCCTCGGCGTTTGGCGCCGGCTTTGGTGGCGCGGTGTGGGCGATGATTCCTCGCGATGAGGCCGCCGAGTTTGTGGTGTCGTGGCGTGACGGGTATGTAGCGGCCTTTCCTGAGCACGCGGCATTCGCGAACGTCGTACTGACCGAGCCCGCTGGACCCGCGCGGGAAGCGCATGAGGGCCAAGACGGGCGCG
>Ga0114966_10003876_pt1 | contig 12985 bp, 7 predicted proteins | sample M_130207_XF_Meta_FD_87029 | JGI IMG/M metagenome (GOLD analysis project Ga0114966, IMG submission 87029) | Freshwater microbial communities from Lake Montjoie, Canada to study carbon cycling - M_130207_XF_MetaG | ecosystem: Environmental > Aquatic > Freshwater > Lake | place: Lake Montjoie... | reverse complement strand
TGCAAATAGATAGAAGTAAAAAGAAATCAATAAACACTCTGAAAGAGTCGATAGTAAATAGTTTTGTGTGATTAATTGTTATTTAACCGCATATACTAATACGGTGGTTACTTTCCGATACAAAACTTAGAAAAAATAGTAGCAAGCAAGTCGTCGGATGAAATTTCGCCAGTAATAGTACCTAAATGATTTAATGCTTGGCGTATGTCCATTGCTAGGAAATCTCCTGTAATATTATCGTTTAAGCCTTCAAGTACTTTTATAAGAGCTGTATTGGTGTGGGTTAATGCTTCTACATGGCGAGCATTGGTTACAATAGTTTCGGTAACATTTACTATTCTGCTATCAAATAAATTAATTAGTTGCTTTTTTAAGCCCTCAATATTAGTGCGCTCTTTAGCCGATATAAAAAACATTTCCGGAAAATCTATAAACTCTTTTTTTATATATTCAATATCTTCTTTATCAATTTTATTGGCCACCAATAATAATTGTGAATTATGAACTTTGTTTTTTAGCTCTTCTACAATTATTTTTAATTCAGCTGAAGTTATTTCGTGCGCATCAAATAAATAAATAGCAATAGAGGATAATTTAATTTGTTCGAAAGTTTTTTCAACTCCTATAGATTCAATTAAATCTGTAGTTGCACGTATTCCTGCTGTATCTATTATTCTAAATAATACGCCATCAATATTTATTTCATCTTCAATAACATCACGTGTAGTGCCTGGTATATCTGATACGATAGCTCTGTCCTCGTCTAATAAAACATTTAATAGGGTTGATTTTCCTGCATTGGGCTTACCCACAATAGCAACCGGTATTCCATTTTTTATTACGTTACCCACTTCAAACGAATCTATCAACTTTTGAATAATTCGTTGAATACTGTTCACTAATTTTTTTAAATCACTGCGGTCAGCAAACTCTACATCCTCTTCGCTAAAATCAAGCTCTAATTCAATTAGGGAAGCAAAATCCATTAAATTTTGACGCAGTAATTTTATTTTACTTGAAAATCCTCCTCTCATCTGCTGCATTGCAATTTGATGTGAGGAAGCCGAATTGGAGGCTATTAAATCAGCAACACCTTCCGCTTGTGATAAATCAATTTTACCATTCAAAAAAGCACGTAAAGTAAATTCACCGTGGTTGGCCATGCGAGCACCTCGGTTTATTAGCAATTGAATAATTTGTTGTTGAATAAATTTTGATCCGTGACAAGATATTTCAATGGTGTCTTCACTTGTATAGGAATGAGGGGCTTTAAAAAGACTCAGTAGCACCTCGTCAATAATATTTTCTCCATCATGTATCACACCAAAACAAATAGTATGGGATTTCCGATTTTTTAAGTTCTTTTTTTTGAGTTCTTTATTTCCAAATAGGCTATCACAAATGGTAATAGCCTTATTGCCTGAAACTCTGATAACACCAATTGCACCAATTCCTTGAGGAGTAGCAAGGGCTACTATGGTGTCATTGTTTAATTGTATTGTATTCAATTTTATTATCGATGATTATACATAGGAGATTTATTTTCCTATATAAATTTGGTTTTTATTTTATCGATAATAATACGAAAAATTTGAGACATCCAACCATAGATTATGTGAAATTTATTAAAAATAGTAAAATGTTTTGCTATACTATCATAAAACTATACTTTAGCAGACTTAAAATTAATATTAATATATAGTTAACGATTTTTTTTAACAATTTTATTTTCAATAATATAAATTATGAGTGTATTAGTAAATAAACAATCAAGAATAATAGTTCAAGGTTTTACGGGAAATGAAGGGTCGTTTCATGCTGAACAAATGATTGAATACGGAACCAATGTTGTTGGTGGTGTTACACCAGGCAAAGGCGGAACAGTTCATTTGGAACGTCCTGTTTTCAATACAGTAAGTGATGCGGTTCGTATTGCAGGTGCTGATGTTTCTATAGTTTTTGTTCCACCTGCTTTTGCAGCGGATGCCATTATGGAATCTGCCGAAGCTGGTATTAAAGTTATTATTTGTATCACAGAAGGTATCCCCATTAGGGATATGATTGTTGTTAAAGAGTATTTAAAAGGCAGAGATTGTAGGTTAATTGGACCCAATTGTCCTGGTGTTATTTCTGCTGAGCAAGCCAAAGTAGGTATTATGCCTGGCTTTGTTTTTAAAAAGGGTAGTGTAGGCATTGTATCTAAATCGGGTACATTAACGTATGAAGCTTCCGACCAAACGGTAAAGGCTGGTTTAGGTATTTCTACTGCTATTGGTATTGGTGGCGATCCTATTATCGGCACTACTACCAAAGAAGCTGTTGAATTATTGATGAATGACCCAGAAACCCATGGAATTATAGTTATTGGTGAAATTGGTGGTAATTTGGAAGCGGATGCCGCACGTTGGATAAAAGCGGATGGCAATCGTAAACCTGTGGTTGGTTTTATTGCTGGTGAAACAGCTCCTAAGGGTCGCACAATGGGCCACGCTGGGGCTATAGTAGGTGGTGATGAAGATACTGCGGAAGCCAAAAAGAAAATTTTACGCGCATGTGGTATTATTGTAGTAAACTCTCCTGCCGATATAGGCATTGCAATGGCTAAGGCATTGGCAGAGGAAAAGCGTAAGGAAAGCCCCCACCACCATGCTAATAGAGTAGACTAATTAAATCATTTTTTTTTGAAATATTTATAAAGGCTGTGTGAAAATTTACACAGCCTTTTGTACTCAAAATTTTCTGATGAATTTGATTAATAGCCTTCTGCTTTTCCTAAGTAAAGCTTTCAAAATAGTTTCGACAAAACAGATGTATCAATACAAAAAAAAAACACACCGTTTTTGAACCATTCAATTTGCGGATTTATTTCGAAAAATTCAGTAATGGAAACAAATAGTTTGATATTTTTAAATCTTTATATAAGTCAGGCTGCTATTTATTATATTAATTTTGAATTTGTTTTAATAAATAATATTTAATTATATTTTATCATGAAATTATTAAAGGATAAAAATGCTATCATTACTGGTGCTTCAAGAGGTATTGGGCGTGGCATTGCATTGAAGTTTGCCGAACAAGGTGCAAATGTAGCTTTTACCTATTTGTCGTCTGTTGAAAAAGGGCTGGAACTTCAAATAGAATTGGAATCATATGGTATTAAAGCCAAAGGTTATCGCTCTGATGCCGCTGATTTTAAAGCTGCTGAAGAACTTGTTAACGCTGTAGTTGCTGATTTTGGTGCTGTAGACGTTTTAGTAAATAATGCCGGTATAACCAGAGATACCCTTCTTATGCGGATGAGCGAACAGCAATGGGATGAGGTAATAAATGCAAATTTAAAATCAGTATTTAATTTAACCAAAGCTATTACCAAACCTATGCTTAAACAACGCAAAGGTTCAATTATTAATATAAGCTCTGTTGTTGGTATTAAAGGAAACCCCGGACAATCAAATTATGCGGCATCAAAGGCTGGAATAATAGGTTTTACTAAATCTATTGCTCTGGAATTGGGCTCTCGCAATATACGCAGCAATGCCATTGCCCCAGGTTTTATTGAAACAGAGATGACTGCCGCTCTCGATCAAAAAGTGGTGGAGGCTTGGAGAGAATCAATACCTCTAAAGCGCGGCGGAACAGTTAACGATGTGGCAGATACTGCCGTTTTTTTGGCCTCCGAAATGAGCAATTATGTTACCGGTCAGGTAATTAATGTTTGTGGTGGCATGCTCACTTAAAATTGCTGTTAGCCCCCTAAGGGTAATTTATTTATTGATCTGTTTTTACATTATTTCTTGATTATAGCATCATGGTTAGGATTTAATAAATAGTTTTTCTTATAACATTCTAATTAATGAATGAATGGTGGCTCTTAAATAGTATTTTATTTAGAAATAAAAAGTATCAATGAATTTAATATTTGAATATCCATTATGGTTCCTACTATTTTGCATCGCTGCAGGTATTATTTACTCTAGTGTTTTGTATTTCCGTAATAAAAAACTAAAAGAATTTTCTCATTTGACAATACGGTTGATGGCTGTATTTCGTTTTTTTGTTATTACAATTTTAGCATTCTTTTTGCTCTCTCCATTATTAAAATCAGTGATTCGTGAGGTAGAAAAGCCCGTAATTATCATTGCTCAGGATAATTCCGAATCAATAGGCGTTGGTAAGGATTCTATCTTTATTAAAAATGAGTATAAACAAAATGTGCAAAAACTCATTGATGAATTAGAAAGTAAATATGAGGTGCTTTTATATTCCTTTGCCGATAAGGTAAAAGAATATAATAAAATAGATTCACTAATGTTTAATGAAAAACAAACAGATATTTCTGCATTATTCAGCGAAATTGAAACACGGTATTCCAATAGAAATATTGGTGCCCTTATACTTGCCAGTGATGGATTATATAATAAAGGTGCAAATCCACTCTATTCTTCCGATAAATTAAGAGTTCCTGTTTATACTATTGCTCTAGGCGATACAACAGTTAAAAAAGACATAGTCCTTTTAAAGGTGGAACATAATCGCCTGGCTTATTTAGGAAATAAATTCCCTATGGAAATTATTTTTAGTGCTAAGCAGTTAAAAGGTAAATCTACTAAGCTTGAGATTCAAAAAGGGGGTATAACACTTTTTACACAAGCTATTATTATTAATTCGGATGCATTTAACATAAAAATCCCTGTTCTGTTGGAGGCAAATGAAATTGGCTTACAGAAATATAATGTTAGACTTTCAACGCTTGCCGAGGAAAATAATATTAGTAATAACAATCTAAATGTTTTTATTGATGTTTTGAATGCGAAACAAAAAGTGCTGATTTTAGCTGATGCCCCTCATCCGGATATAGCAGCTATTAAAGCATCTATAGAATCGAATCAAAACTATGAAGTGGAAAGTTATACTGCCGATAATTTTGATAAATCGTTCAATAAATATAACCTCGTAATACTGCACCAATTGCCAAATATAAATAACCCGGCCAGTAAAATTATTAGTGAATTAAATTTATCCAATATACCAGTTTGGTTAATTTCTGGCGCAAGCACAATCTTAAAAAGTGATTTGTCTATTGTAGCTTCCGACCAAAAGTTTAATGAATGCGAAGCAGTATTGGACAATAATTTCCCCCTATTTACCATCAGCGACGAGCTGCGCAAAGCAGTGAAAAGATTCCCTGCTGTGGCAAGCCCTTATATTAGTTCGGCTCTTGAAAAAAATTCTTCATTATCAGTTTTGTTTTACCAACGAATTGGAATTGTAGATACAAAAACACCATTGCTTTTTTTTAATACTGTTGGCGAAAATAAATCAGCAATTTTTATGGGTGAAGGATTATGGAAATGGCGATTACAAAATTTTGCCTCTCAAGGTAATCACATTTTATTTGATGAACTTATTTCAAAAATTGTTCAAGTCCTTTCAGCTAAAGTAGATAAAAGCTTTTTTAAAGTTATCGTTAAAAATAATTTTTTTGAAAACGAACTTATCGAAATGGATGCTGAAGTTTATAACGAAAGCTACGAATTGATAACAGAGCCCGAGGTAAATATTGTTATTAGCAATTCGGATAATAAAAAATTTCTGTTTACCTTTAGTAAAACAAATAACTCCTTTCGCTTAAACGCCGGAATTATGCCTACAGGGGAATATAAATTTGAAGCAAAAGTTAAAGTGGGCGATAAAATATATTTACAAAATGGTGTATTTACCGTTAGTGCTTTGCAAGTGGAACTTATGAATACAATCGCCGACCATCAATTACTTTATAGCATTTCTGGAAAATACGATGGCGAAATGGTTTACCCTAATAATTTAGCTGTAATTGCTAAAAAAATAAATAATCGTACCGACCTTAAATCGATAGTCTATTCACAAAAAAAACTTTCTGATTTAATTAATTTAAAATGGATATTCTTTTTGTTGATTAGTTTTTTAAGCTTCGAATGGTTTATACGTAAACGCAGTGGCGCTTATTAAAAAAACAACTATTTGCCAAAATTAAATGTATTAAAAATATCCATAAAACAATTTTTACCCCATTGATTTTATTCGTTTCTTATATTTTAGTAATCATTTTTTTTATAATTTAAAAATATTTTTTTTGTTGTTATTCTGAAATATTTTAACGTTATTGTCAATTAAATTAACCATATTGAAAATTAAAATTAAATAAAATGAAGAATTTTTTTATTGCTATTCTATTAGTTGTTTTTTCTGAAGTATTGGTAATTGCTCAAAATACTAATGTAGCACTCCAATCGCAATTAAGTTATCCTAATCAAACCTGCGCTAATATTTGTGGTTATGTGGATTTGTCGGGTAACGAATATGCTTTGGTGGGTGCATCGCAAGGAATGTCAATAGTAAATGTTACTAATCCTGCTAATCCTTTTGAGGTCATTCAAATTCCAGGTCCCAATAATTTATGGAAAGAAATTAAAGTAAGAGGAAATTATGCTTATGTAACATCCGAAGGAGGAGGTGGTCTACAAATTGTAAATCTTAGTAGCTTGCCCAATGCAAGCGGAATAATATACCATAACTGGACTGGTGATGGCACTATTGCAGGCCAATTGAACACCATTCATGCTTTGCACATTGATGGTGATTTTGTTTATTTATATGGTAGTAATTTATTTAATGGAGGTGCTATTGCTGCTAATTTAACCGATCCTTGGAACCCTACATTTGTTGGGGAATATCAGGTGGGTGCAGGCAATTCGGCTTATGTGCATGACGGATTTGTAAGAAATGACACCTTGTATGCAGGGCATATCTATTCGGGATATTTTTCTGTTGTTGATTTTACCAATAAAGCCAATCCAATTGAATTGGTGAATCAATTTACTCCCAATAATTTTACGCATAATACTTGGTTGTCAACTAATAGCAAAATTTTATTTACAACCGATGAGGTTGATAATTCGTATTTAACAGCATTTGATATTACTAACCTTGCCAATATTACGGAATTAGATAAAATACAATCCAATGCTGGATCAAACTCAATGGTTCATAATACCCATATTATTAAAGTACTAGGCAATGATTATGCAGTAACATCTTGGTATAAAGATGGTTTTACTATTGTGGACGCAGGCCGTCCCCAAAATTTAATTCAGGTAGGGAATTATGATACCTTCTCTGCCAGTGGAGGCGGTTCCGAAGGCGCTTGGGGCGTATTTCCTTATTTACCTTCAGGTACTATTGTAGTTTCTAATATTGATGAGGGCTTATTCGTTTTTACCCCTTCTTATGTTAGGGCTTGTTATTTGGAAGGTAACGTTACCAGCGTTTGTGGCGAACAACTAAATAATACGCAAGTTGCTATAACAGCTCTTAATATTAATGAAAATACGGATATTGCCGGCCAATATAAAACAGGTACATCCATAGCAGGAACCTATACTGTAGTGTTTTCAAAAGCTGGTTATATAAGTCAAACAATTTCTGGTGTTATATTATCGCCAGGTGTTGTTAACGCCCTTGATATTCAATTAGTCCCTGTAAATGTTTCATTTACTTTAACAGGTCTTACTGTTGATTCATTAACAGCAACTCCTCTATCCAATGTTAATGTGAGCATCAGTAACCAAGTGGAGTCATATAATTTTATTTCTGACGGATCGGGTAACTTTTCCGACTGTAATATATTAGCTGGTGCTGATTACGATGTAATATTAGGTAAATGGGGGTATAATACTTATTGCACTTCTAATCAACTTATAGATTTGTCAAATAATACTTTTACTTATCCTTTATCAAAGGGGTATTACGATGATTTTGCCCTCGACCTCGGCTGGACAATTAACTCATCTGCATCTACTGGTGCATGGGAGCGAGGTGTTCCGCTAGGTACAGTTTATAATAATATTTCTGCAAACCCCGGTTCGGATGCTACAAATGATTGTTCTGACAAAGCTTTTGTAACAGGAAATACTGGTGTTACAGGTTCCGATCAGGATATAGATGATGGTGCCACAACTTTATTATCCCCTATATTCGATCTTACAAATTATGTAAGTCCATATTTGGAATATTCACGATGGTTTTTTAATGATGGAGGGTCTGGTAGCCCAAATGATTCATTATGTATTTACCTCAATAATGGAACAACAACTTCTTTAGTGGAGTTTGTTATTTCAACTACCTTAGGTAATTCAACTTGGGTGCATAAGTCTTTTAAAATTTCAGATTTTATTAGTCCTTCCTCCACCATGCAATTGAGGGTGAAGGCTGCTGATAATACTCCAGGACATATTGTTGAAGCAGGATTTGATAAGTTCTCGATAAAAGAAGGGCCAGCCGCTATTACAGAAAATATAATAAACAATAAAAATTTAATTGAAGCTTTTCCAAATCCATTTACGCATGAAACAATAATTTCATATCAAATAAAAAATAAACTTTTCCCTGGGGCTTCTATTTCAATTTCTGATATTACTGGTAGAACAGTTTATAGTTTAGCTTTAACTAAATTAAATGAATCTGTTGCAATTCATCCAATATTAAATGCCGGAATTTATTTCGTTTTATTAAATAATGGTAGTGAAATATCCGAACCATTAAAAATAATAAAGTATAATTAAAAATTTCAAAATAATTAAATATTTATTTTTAAATCCCCATAAACAATATTTCTCCATTGAATACTTTTTCAGCTAAAAACCGAGCTTCAGTTATAAAGGAGATGAGCAGCAGCCATTTCGACCTAATAGTAATAGGAGGTGGAATTACAGGCGCCGGTATAGCATTAGATGCAACAGCAAGAGGTCTTAAAGTGGCATTGGTTGAAATGCAGGATTTTGCTGCCGGCACTTCCAGTCGCTCCACCAAACTTATTCACGGCGGATTAAGATATTTAAAGCAACTCGAATTTAAATTGGTGGCCGAGGTTGGTAAAGAAAGAGCAATTGTTCATAAAAATGCTCCGCATCTTACTAAACCAGAGTATCTACTTTTACCTATTATAACAGATGGGTCACTAACAAAATTTACTGCACGTTTGGGGATGACTATTTATGAGTGGCTTGCTGGTGTAAAAAAACAAGAAAAACACCGTGTTTTAAATAAAATGCAAACCATGGCTGCCGAACCTTTATTACGAAGCGATAATCTGCTGGGAGGAATTCTGTTTTATGAATATCGTACCGATGATGCCAGGTTAACCATTGAAGTGCTTAAAGAAGCTGTTAGCAGAGGTGCTCTTGCCATAAATTATATGAAAGCAGAGTCATTCATTTATTCGGATGCTAAAATTACCGGACTTAAAATGCGCGATCAGCTGAATGATCAAACTGTTGAATTAAAGGCTAATTATATTGTTAATGCTACCGGACCATGGATAGATGAGGTGGATATAATAGATAAACCTCAAAATCAAGATAAATTACATATAACTAAAGGAATTCATATTGTGGTAGATGGAAATAGACTTCCTTTGAAACAATCTTCGTATTTCGATACTTTTGATAAACGAATGATATTTATTATCCCTCGTGAAGGTAAAACTTATATAGGAACTACGGATACATCCTATTCTGCAGATTTGATTAATCCTAATGTAACAATGGAGGATGTTTCCTATCTTTTAAAATGTGTTAATGCTGTTTTTCCAACAGTTCAACTTGTTAATACCGACATCAAATCAAGTTGGGCCGGCTTAAGACCTTTGATCCAAAAGCCTGGTAAAGGCCCATCAGAAATATCGCGCAAAGATGAAATATTCGAATCCGAATCTGGTCTTATTACTATTGCAGGAGGTAAACTTACTGGTTACAGAAAAATGGCGCAACGCATTGTTGACCTTATCGCAAAAAAAAATAAAGGTGTTAATGCAAAGAATATTAAAGACTGCAGCACCCATAATATAATACTTTCGGGAGGAAATGTGTTGAAAGAAAGTTTTCCGAATCTGTTAATTCGTGCTCAAGCAATTGGAATAACTGAAATTGAAGTTGAAATGCTATTAAATCGTTATGGTTCTAATATTGATTCTGTTTTAAGTATGATGGAGAAATTGAAAGAACCATCCTCAAATATCAATAGGGAAGGGGAGGAGACTCATATTCCTTTATTACTGATTGCCCAATTGCATTATTGTATAGAAAATGAAATGTGCTTTTCTCCTTCCGATTTTTTTATTAGGCGTACCGGCGCTCTTTATTTTGATATTGAAACAGTCATATTATGGGAAAAACAGATTGTTTTATACATGAAAAATATTTTAAACTGGGATGAACAACTAACTTCAAAATTTTGTGCAGACTTAACTTTGGCCATTAAACAAGCGGCTATAGCTGAGTAGAGAATATTTTTTTGTTTTACACAAGGCGTAAGGGAAATTTTTTTCATACGCTTGCAGCCAACTTAAAAATAATAACCTAAGCTAAAACCAGGGATTAGCGCCCTGCTTTTATAGGTACCACCAAAATTGGTTTCTATATTTGTGTCAGTTCGTTTTATCCCCTCAATAAAGAGTAGCGATAAATCCAAATGAATCTTTTTCGTTACTAGAAATGTAGCACCAGAAGTGATGCCAATTTTGTTTACATCTGGTGTTTCTGGTGTGAAATATCCTGCTCTAACAGGAGTCATATCATAATAGCTGCCTAATCGAACAGTCCATTTATTTGTTAACTGATATTGACCACCAATCCGAAATATAAATACATTTTCATACATTCTTGCAGAATGAATATCGGCAAGCTTTTCGGTGTTTTGTTTGAAATCAATTATTAGTGAATCATAGGATTTCCAGCCGATATAATTTATATCTATGGCCAGTTTTATTTTTTCGTTTAACAAATAACCAAAGCCCAAGGTAACTACCTGAGGTAATTTTAGTTGGGTTGAAAATTCTGTAGATGGAAAATATTCTGATAGGGATGATGGTACTGTGAAATTTGCTTCCCCCTCTTTTACTTTTACATTTACTTGTGATCGGTAATTAATGCCAATGGATAATTTTTCAGACCCTTTGAAATATATCCCAGCATTAAATCCTACGCCACTTGCTTTGCCATTGAGTTCCGCTTCACCATAATTACCTATACTATCTTGTTTCGGAAAACCTTTACTTAAATAAAAATCTCCGGTAGCAAATACAAAACCCAAACCAATGCCTAATTTCTCATTTACTTTATACGATATTGTAGGTTGAATAAAAAAAGTTTTTAAATTAATTTCACGTATTAAAAATTGCCCTTTCCAGTCCTTAGCCCATTCTAATCTACTTCCAAAAGGGTTGTAGATACCTAAGCCCCCACTTAGCTTCTTGTGTTTTTTAAACTTAAATACAGCATATAAAGTTATAGGTGTTCCCATGTGTGGCTTTATTGCGGCTGTGTATGTTCCTGGATACGGCTCTAAATAAGTTGTTCTGGGAAATATTAAGGAAACGCCAAAGGATACGCCGCGCATCGAATCTAAAAATGAAACAGCTCCCGGATTAAACAATATACTCGAATTGTCGAGCAAGAGCCCTGTTCCTGTATGACCCATCCCTGCTTGTTTTTGACCTTGCAAATTTATTTGAAACCCTCCAGCAATTAAAACTGTTGAACTAAAAAAAAGTAAATTAAATATATGTATGTGTATTTTCATGCTGTTGTTTTATTTTTTTTGAACAACAAAACTACGTTATCATTATGAATATAACAAAGTAAATATTTTAAGGAAAGGTATTCTTTATACCAGGATTTTTTATTAAATGTTTTAAATGAAATTGTATGTTTTTATGCTATTTATGCTAGCGGAGCAAATTAATTAATTGTTTTTTTATCGGCGATAGTTCAAAAATATTGGTGTGATTGGAATTTAATTACTATTTTTAAAATCTAAGTAAAGTATTATAACAGTATAAAAATGAAAAAATCAATTGTTTTTGCATCCTTATTAATTTTCATATTGTTTTTTTCATGCCGTAAGGAAATCCAAAAACCATCTTGGGATGTGGATGTATTAGCCCCTTTGTTAAATGTTTCCCTCGATATTAATAATCTTCTTACTTCATCTAATTTAATTGCAAATGCTGATAGTTCATTGAAAATTGTCTTTCAAAATGATATTTATAAATTTTCTTTGGATACCATTTTTAAGATAGCTGATACTACAATAAAAAAAGTTTATATTATTCCCTTTCCAATAACTTTTACCCCTGGGCAAATTGTAGTAAATAATAGCTTATCTGAAACAACCTATAATTTAAATGCTGTTCAACTAAAGTCTACTACTGTTAAATCTGGCTTTGTTCGGTATCAAATTAAAAGTTTAATTAAGGAAGTTACTACCTTTATTTATAGTATTCCTTGTGCCAAATTAAATGGTGTTCCTTTTTCAATAAATGTTTCAGTACCAGCTGCCGTGGGACAAATCCCTGGTGTTTATGATCAAACTTTTGATTTATCAGGTTATGTAATTAATTTAACGGGCATCTATAATAATAAAGTTAATACGCTATATACCTCATTTACTGCTTCCGTTGATCCTGCAGGACACCCTGTTTTAATAAATAATACGGATAGTTTGATTATTAGCAATACATTTTTTGATATTTCCCCAATTTATGCTAAAGGTTATTTTGGTCAGAACATTTTTGAAATTGGAGCTGCAGAGTCCAAATTTGCAATATTTAATAAAATTACGGATGGCACCCTGCAGCTAGAAAATGTTGATTTTAATTTAAAAATTGAAAATCCAATAGGTTTTGATGCTCGTATAAATTTCAATAATTTAAGCTCTATTAACTCTCGTACTGGAAACATTGTTAATCTGAGTAATGCCATCATAGGGTCGCCAATAAATATTAATCGTGCTTCAGAAAGTGGAGGTAATGTTTTCCCTTACGTTGCTAATTTCACACTAACAGTGAATAATTCAAATATTAAGCAAATGATAGAAAATATGCCCGATAAATTTGGATATAGTATGAATATTGTTTCAAATCCTTTAGAAAATATTTCTGGGTCCAACG
>Ga0114966_10003874_pt1 | contig 12987 bp, 17 predicted proteins | sample M_130207_XF_Meta_FD_87029 | JGI IMG/M metagenome (GOLD analysis project Ga0114966, IMG submission 87029) | Freshwater microbial communities from Lake Montjoie, Canada to study carbon cycling - M_130207_XF_MetaG | ecosystem: Environmental > Aquatic > Freshwater > Lake | place: Lake Montjoie... | reverse complement strand
CCTGGGCGCCGAAGGTCATGGTGCCCATGCAGATGTCGGACACGGTGATGGCGCTCTTGCCGAGGCGTTTGGATTTCATGGAGGTTCCCGTTTCGATGTGTGGGGCACAGATAGCCGCACACTACACCGCCGTCATCCCCGGACTTGTTCCGGGGATCCATCGGCGTGCGCCTCGACAGGTTGCGTGATCGACGCGCGCGCGGCGATCAATCACCGCATCGCGCGTCTGGACCATGGATTCCCGGAACCAGTCCGGGGATGACGGCTTGGTTTGGTGCGTTTGGGTTAGAGCGCCTAGAGGATGTTGTAGGGGTAGCTGTCGATGATGCGTTCGCCGAAATAGTCGGTCAGGCTTGGCGAGTCGCAAAAAGCCCGGTGTACGGCGGCCGGGACGCCGACGAAGACGTATTCCTCGCCGTTTTCAAAGCGGATCATCAGCTTGGTGTGCGGCTCGTCGTAACCGATTTCCGTGATGGGATGATCGCTGGCCATAGGCGCGCCTCCACCGAATCCTATGCATCAACACCGCAAGAGCGCAGGCCGTTCCCTATTGCCGCGCTGTGGCGCAGGATGCGCGCTCAACATCAGGGGGAATCACCACGCCATGCAAGATCACAATCTCGTCGCACTGGTCACGTTTGGGGCACTGCTGGTCTTCACGGCCTCGGGCATCGGCGTCGGCCGGGCCCGTTACAAATATGGCGTCCAGGCGCCGGCGGTGACCGGCCACGACATCTTCGAGCGCCATATCCGGGCGCAGATGAACACGCTGGAGCAGCTGGTGGTGTTCCTGCCGGCGCTCTGGCTCTACGCCATCTACTGGGGCGACCTGGTCGCCGCGGTGCTGGGGGTTTTGTGGCTGATCGCCCGGAGCATCTACATCATCGCCTATGTGCGCGAGCCGTCCAAACGGGGCCTGGCGTTCGCCGCCGGCTCGCTCGTCAACCTGGTCCTCCTGGTCGGAGCCGCGGCCGGGGCGATCCGGGCGCTGGTTAGCGCTGGGGCGGCCTAGCAACAAAGGCGCGCGTTCAGGCGTTCTGGATTTAATGGCGGGGGCCACCATCTGAGGATCTGAAGGAGGATCTCATGCAGCGGCTGACGTTCAAGACCTTAGGGGTCGCGCTGACGGGCGCGGCGCTCCTGCTGGCCTCGGCCTGCGAGACGGCGACGCCTTATCAGGCCCTGGCGGCGAAGAACGCGGCCTCGGGCGGCTATTCCGATCAGAAGATCAGCAGCGACCGCTACCGCGTTACCTTCCAGGGCAATTCCCTCACCCAGCGCGATACCGTTGAGCGCTATCTGCTCTATCGCGCCGCCGAGCTGACCACCCAGGCCGGCTATGACTGGTTCGAGATGGTCGACCGCGACACCGACCGCCAGACCCGGCGGATCGATGTGCCGACGCTCGACACCTACTGGGGCTGGCGGCCGACCTGGGCCTATCTGGGCAACAACCGCTGGACGGTGATCAATACCTATGAGCCGCTCTGGTACGAGCACTATGAACGCCAGGAGATCACCCGCTATCAGGCCAGCGCCGAAATCTTCTTAGGGAGGGGCGCAAAGCCGGCGAACGATCCCAGAGCGTTTGACGCCCGTGAAGTCGTGGCCAATCTCGAACCCACGATCCAGCGTCCGGAGGACAGGACATAGCCCGCAAGACCGCCGCGCCACAGGTTACTCCGCAGGCCGGAGACGAGGCCCTGGTCCGCACCGGCTTTCGCCGCAAGCTGGCCCGGGTGGCCGCGCGCATCCCGTTCGCGGCCGACGCTCTGGCGCTCTATTTCGCCGCACGCGATCCGGCGACACCGCGCAAGGCCAAGGCGATGATGATCGCCGCGCTCGCCTATTTTGTCATGCCGGTCGACGCCATTCCCGACGTCTTTGCCGGCATCGGCTTCACCGACGATGCGGCGGTGATCGCCGGCATGATCGCCCTCTTGGGCGCTTCGATCCGCAAGGAACACCGGCAGATGGCCAAGGCGATGGTGACGCACTTTCGGGGCAACTAGCGCGCCCCGCGCCTGCGGAGCGGTTGTGAGGTTCGGCAGGTTCACACGACGATCACGACGGATGCACAACGATCACTACGACGGCCGTGGCTCACATGACCTTGCGCTTGATGCCTTGCTTCAGCATCGCGACATTGAAATTGATGAGATAGCCAAGCTTTCGACGTGACAGCCGAAGGTAGGTCAAGAGCTGGGCCTCGTGCACGGGCAGGAGTTGTTCGACAGCCTTGATTTCGACGGGAACGAGATCGTCCACCATCAGATCCAGGCGAAAGCCAATGCCGACGCGAGCGCCCTCAAATATGGCCGGCAGCGCCAGCTGCCGGTCTACCTTGTGGTTGGTGCGCTCCAGCTCGTGCGCAAGAAAAGCTTCGTAGGCGCCCTCAAGAAGTCCCGGCCCCAAAGTTCTGTGCACCTTGAATGCCGCGTCCAAGATGGCGACACCAATGGCCTCAACGGCAGCCGGCACTTCGTTGTGATCGTTGTGCATCCGTCGTGATCGTCGTGTGAAAGACTTTTCTGCCGCTTCGCGGATTGGAGAACAAATAAAGAACATTCCGCGCGTGTCAAGCACCAGACCCGAGCCAGTTTTTCCTACTGCCCCTAGCTCAGCGGCGGCGGGGGATCTCGGCGGGCTATGAGGTGTTCTCGCCAGGTGATCACCAGGGCCGAGCCGACGACGATGGCGGCGCCTGCCAGGGTGAGCAGACCGGGCACTTCGTGGAAGATCAGGAAGCCAATGAGGGTAGCGAAGACCAGCCGGGTGTAGTCGATGGGGGCCATGGCGGCAGCGTCGCCCTCTTGCATGCCCTTGATGTAGCAGGCCTGGGTGATGGCCCCGATGACGCCCATGGCGACCAGCAGGCCAAAGTCTGGCAGCGTCGGCCAGCGCCAGACGAGCAGGGCCGGCGGCAGGATGAAGACAAAGCCCAGGGCCTGGGCCCAGACCAGCAGGGTGAAGGGCGAATGATCGCGGGTCAGGCTTTTCAGACCGGTGATGGTGGTGGCGAACATCGCCGCCGAGGCCAGCGCCGCCAGCTGCGGCAGGCCGAAGACCGTATGTCCCTGATCGGCCAGGGACTTGAGCATGAGCAGGACACCGGCGAACCCCACCAGGGCCGCACCGATGCGGGCGGGCCCAACCTTTTCGCGTAAGGCGAAGGCGGCCAGCGGCACGATCCATAGCGAGCGGGTGAACGACAGGGCGTTGGCGTCGGCCAGCGGGAGTTTCTGGACGGCGTAGAAGCTGAGGATCATGCCGACCGAGCCTACCGCCGAGCGATAGATGACAATCCAGGGGCGCGTGGTGTGAAAGGCCCCGCGCCAGTCGCGCGCCATCCAGGGCAGGAGCACAATGACGCCTGCCGCCTGGCGGTAGAAGGCCTGCAGGGCCGGCGGATAGTCGTCTCCGAGGAACTTGATCAGGGTGGCCATGACCGTGAAGGTCAGGGCCGAGGCCAGCATCCACAGGGCTCCGCGGACGTTGGACGTGAGAGCGCGTTGCGCAAAAGTGGTTTCCGGTTTTGCGATCACAACGCGCTCTGTGTCAGGATTCAACAGCCCGACAAAGTCGGGCTTTGGCTCACGGAGCGTAGGCGCGCACGAACCGGGTCGCCACGGTGTGGGCCAAGGCATCCATGCGGCGTGAATCCAGGTCGGTGGGCAGGCCGATCAGGCCGGCCAGCTGGCGGTGGCCGATGGCCATGCCGGTGAAGAGTTCGGCCGCTTCGGCCGGATCCTCGCAGGCCAGACGCCCGGCCTTGGTTTCGGCGGCGAGAAAGCGGGCGAGGCGCGCGCGCGCCGCTTTCGGGCCGGTATCATAAACATCGCGCGCCAGGTCCGGCATTTCGCCGGAACTCTGGATAACCAGCCGCATCAAACCGAGCCCTCCCGGGGCGATTATGAGGTCCAGCATCATCCGGGCATAGGCCTGCAGGGTCTCCAGCGGGTGGTCGAGCGCGCCGGGGGCATCGAGCGGGGCGGTCAGCACCCCGGCCCGGCGGGCGACGATGGCGCGCACCAGATCCGACTTGGCGCCGAAGTGGTTGTAGATCGTCTGTTTGGAAACGCCGGCGGCCTTGGCTATCGCCGACATGGGCGCCGAAAACCCTTGCTCGGCCAGGATGCGGCCCGCTGCATTGAGGATGGCTTCGCTCTTGGCGCGGTCGATCTGGCCTATGGCGCGGGGCATGTCAGTGTACTCCTGAAGAAGACTGGGGGGCTTGACGAACGGGATTGCCGAAAAGGGCCACGACCGCGGCGACCAGCGCCGAGATCGCGAGCCAGTAGAAAGCGTCAGCGAAGGCCATGACCTGGGCGTTGCGGCCGATCATGTGGCGCACCGCCTTGAGGGCCGCGCCGTCGGGATCGGTCAGGCCCTTGTCGGCCATGAAGCCGGTCATGCCGGCGATCAGCCCCTGGCCGTGAACCGAGCCGCCCATCGCCGCCGACAGCTCGGCGAAATGGACCCGGGTCTGGGTAATCAGGATGGTGGTGATCATGGCCAGGCCCAGGGCGCCGCCGACATTGCGGGTGAGATTGAGGATCGCCGAGCCGTCCTTCATCTGATCCTGGCGCAGGGTCGAGACAGTCAGTTGCTGGGCCGAGATCATCGCCACCATGATGCCGAAGGCGCGCAGGGCCTGCAGGGCGATGAATTCCAGAAAGCCCCAGTCGTCGGTCAGCCGCACGCCGAGGCCGAAGCTGGCGGCGATGATCAGGAAAGCGCCGAAGATGGTGTAGCGGACCGGGAAATGGATCAGGAACATGCGGCAGATGGGGCCGGTCACGAACATGGTGACGCCCGAGACCAGCATGGTCATGCCGACGTCGGCGGCTGAAAACCCGCGGATCTGGCCGAGATAGAGCGGCAGGATGAAGGTGCCGCCGAAGAGGCCCATGCCGGTGATCAGCGACACGAATATCCCGAGCGAAAAGTTGCGGTCGGCGAACAGGCGCAGGTTGATGATCGGCTGGCGATAGGTGAGCTCGCGCCAGATGAAGGCGGCGCCTGAAAGGACGCTGAGCACCGTCAGCCCAAGGATGAAGTCCTCTTCGAACCAGTTGTTCTTGGCGCCTTCCTCAAGCACGAACTGCAGGCAGAGCAAAGAGACCGACATGGCGATGAGGCCGAGCCAGTCGACCCCCTTGGCGAGCGACGGATCGCCCTTGTCGAAATTGCCCCAGCGGCCGACCAGGAACAGCACCAGGAGGCCCGGCGGCACATTGATGAAGAACAGCCAGCGCCAGGAGAGCGCCTCGGTCAGGTGCCCGCCGAGGGTCGGGCCGATGGTGGGGGCGATGGTCACGATCATGCCGACGATCACGGTGGCGGTGACCCGACGCTCGGGCGGGAAGGCGGTGAAGGCGGTGGCGAACACCGGCGGGATCATCGCCCCGGCCGCAAGGCCCTGCAGGGCCCGGGCGAAGATCATCATGTCGATCGAGGTGCAAAGACCCGCCCAGACGCTGGTCGCCATGAAGGCGACGCACGCCACCATGAACATCGGCCGGGTGCCCCACAGGCGGGTCATGTAGGCCGACAGCGGCATGATCATCACCTCGGTCAAAAGGTAGATGGTCTGGATCCAGGCGATCTCGTCGGAGGTGGCGCCGACGCCGGCCTGGATCTGGGCGATGGAGGCGGCGACAATCTGGATATCGAGGATGGCCATGAACTGGCCGATGACCAGGCCCGAAAACCCGAGGAAGAGTTTTACGAGGTCGTATTCGACCGGGGTAGCGAAACCGGCGCCTGCGGGTGCGGCCGCGACGCTCACGGCTTGGCCGGCCCCGCGGGGGGTTCGGCCGCGACCTGCGGACGGGCCGCGGAATCGGCGAAACTGGCCCCGCCGCCGCCCATGCTGACCTTGACGGTGACCGACAGGCCGGGCCGCAGGGCGCCGATCAGCGGCGATGACTTGTCGAGCGCGATGCGCACCGGCAGGCGCTGGGCGATCTTGGTGAAGTTGCCGACGGCGTTTTCGACCGGGATGAGGGCGAACTCTGAACCGGTGGCCGGGGCGAAGCTTTCGACGTGTCCGGTGATCTCCGCCCCGCCGAAGGCGTCGGCGCGGATGGTGACCTTCTGGCCGATGCGAAGGCGGGAGACCTGGGTCTCCTTGAAATTGGCCACCACATAGGTCTGGCCCAGGGGCACGATGGCGAGGATGGGCGCGCCGGGGCGCACGTACTGTCCTTGCCGCACGGTTCGCGCGCCGATGACGCCGCCGACGGGCGCGCGAATGATGGTGCGATCGAGGCTGGTGCGGGCCTGGGCGACGAGCGCCTGGGCCGCCTGGACCTGGGCCTGGGTTTGCGACTGGGTGGAGCCGAGGGCCGCGCGGGTGCGTTTTTCAGCCTCGAGGGCGGCTTCGGCCTCGGTGAGACTGGCGGCGGTCGAGGCGGCGTTGGCGGTGGCCAGTTGCAGCTGCTGCTGGGTGGCGGCGCCGCGGGAGACCAGAGCCTTGTATCGTTCGAGTTCCAGCCTTGCCTGCTCGACCGCCGCCTGGGCGCGCACGATGGCGGCCTGGCGCTGGGCGATCATGGCTTCTTCGGTAGCCGAGCGATCCGCGACGCTGCTGACGCCCGCGTGGGCGACATCGACATTGGCGGCGGCCTGGTTCAGGCGATTCTGGGCGTCGACCGGATCGAGGCGGACCAGCACCTGGCCGGGGATGACGGTCTGATTGTCGGTGACCAGGATGTCGGTGACATAGCCTTCGATCTGCGGCGCGACCTCGACGGTCTCGGCGGCGACGTAGGCGTTGTCGGTTTTCTCGAAGGCTTGTTTGTCACGCCACCAGTAGAGACCGCCGACGCCCACGCCCGCGAGCACAATCAGCGCAATCCCTATCCGCAGAAGTCTTTTGGCAAGCATGGACAGGAGCTGGACCGCCGAAACGAAGTTTGGACGGCCGGTCTAAGGAAAGGTCAGCTTTAGCACAAGTCCAAAAATCGCAAGTCGAATGAAAATAAGCCTTCGTGTGAATTCTACCGGTACCGCAGCTTCCCCATCGCCGCCGCGAAGTCGCTCATCGCTTTGGCGGGTTTGATGCCGGCCTTCCACTTTTCGAACGCCATGACGTTGTCGATCCTCGCGGAGAGTTCCGCGCTGGCGGCTTCAGGGCCGCTCGAGAGGCGGACGGCGAGGGTGGAGATCAGGATACCCGAGAGGATCGCGCGTTTGGAGTAGTGGTTTTCATCCGTCGCCACATCGCCGGCCCAGCGCCAGAGGTGGTCGGCGCTTTCCCAAACCAGGCGAAAGCTGAGCGGCAGGTTGGACGGCAGGGCGAGAAAGCCCATCCAGCGGCGAAGGGCCTGCTCGTCCTCGAAAGCGACGGCGAGGCGGGTTTCGACGCCGCGGGCGATCTTCTCGCGGATCTTGAGGGTGGATGGATCGATGAGCGACAATCTCTCCAGCGTCAGCCGGTCGTGGCGGCGCGAGAGCAGAGCCGCCAGATCCCTGGGCCCGTTGGGCAAAAGCAGCTCGGTTTCGGCGCGTGAGAGGCCAACGCGGCGGGCGGCTCTGTCCACCATGGCCGGTCCCCAGCCCATCTCCGGGGCAAAGGAAAGCGCGGCCTCGAGCATGCGCTGTTCAGTCTCGTCGGCCCAGTCGGTCATTTGCTCACTCTAGCCCTTGTGAGGCATGGACAGGAAGGGGGCGCTCTGCTATCAGCCCCGCCAATTCCGCCGGGTCCCCCGCGCGGTTCAGGTGTTTCTGTTTCCCGATCACTGGACCGGGCGACATCGGAGGATAGGGTCATCGTTCAGATTTTCGTCCGCGACAACAATGTCGATCAGGCGCTCAAAGCCCTGAAGAAAAAGATGCAGCGCGAAGGCAGCTTCCGCGAAATGAAGCGCCACGTGCACTATGAAAAGCCGTCGGAAAAGCGCGCGCGCCAAAAGGCCGAAGCCGTCCGCCGGGCCCGCAAACTGGCCCGCAAGCGCATGCAGCGCGAAGGCCTGCTGCCTCCGACCAAAAAGCCGGTCGGCGCGCGGTAGGGTTCGCCCCTTTCAGAGTTTCAAAAGCCGTCGGGAAACCGGCGGCTTTTTTCGTTTGCGGGAACAGCGGTGGCGCGCCTTGGGCGCGCAAGAGAGTAAGAAAACCACAAAGGCACAAAGGAAGATCAAGGCACAAAGAGACCTGTATCCTGTCTGCTTTCAGCGCTAGTCGCCGATCAAGTCTTACCGCGGCGTAGCCACCGCAAGAAACCGGGGTTCGCTCAGGCTTCGAGGATGGCCAAGACCTTTGTGCCTTGATCTTCCTTTGTGCCTTTGTGGTTTTCTTACTTGCGGCCGGCGCCGCATCCCCAGCCCCTCCTGTCAGACTCCCACCTGCGCGGGATGCCGCTGCAGGGCCCAGTCTATGGCTTGTTCGAGGTGGTCGTCGCCCCAGAAGAGTTCTTCGCCGACCATGAAGGTGGGGGCGCCGAAGATGTGGCGGGCGATGGCTTCTTCGGTCTGGGCTTTCAGGCGCGCCTTGATGGGCTCGGAGGCGGCGCGCTCGAAGGCGGCGTCTGGATCTGTCCCGGCCTTGATCAGAATGGCCTCCAGCACCGTCTCGCGGCTGATGTTGAGGCCGTGGGCGAATTCGGCCTCATAGACGCCGCGGGCGAAGGCCTCGCCCCAGCCGTCCTCCAGCCCCGCGACCGTCAGGCGGCTGGCCAGCAGGCTGTGCTGCGGGAAGGGGTCGGGCTGGACGAAGGACAGGCCATAGGCGGCCGCCCGCCGCTCCATGTCGCGCCACATGTTGCGGCCCTTGTCGGGATAGATGTTGAACGGCGAGGTCTGCCAGCCTTGCCCCGCAAAGATCGGACCGAGCAGGAACGGTTTCCAGGCGATGTCGACGCCGGCCTTTTCCGCGACCTCGTCGATGCGCATGGCCGAAAGGTAGGAGTAGGGCGAGGCGAACTCGAACCAGAACTCGATGGAAGGGCGGGTCATCCGAGATCGAGCCCGTGGGATTTCATGTGGGCGAACGAGCGGACGACGATCTCGCGCAGCACCGCCAGATCGATGTCGGTGAGCTTGTTGATGTGCACGCAGCCGCCGGACTTCTTGTATTTGCCAAGGCGGGCGTAGAGCTCGGGACCGCCGTCGAACCTTGAGTGCAGATAATACGTCATGTGCGGCTTGCGCGGCGAAAAACAGGCCAGCGGCACGTCGCCCTCGCGGCCGGACTCATAGCGGTAGTGACGCGTGCCGAAGCCGATGATCGAGGGGCCCCACATCACAGCGGGAAAGCCGGTCGCCTCTTCATAGAGTTTCAGAGAGGCCACGGCGTCCTCGCGGCGGCGCGGGTTTTCGAACCCGGCGATGAAGTCATCGACGGAAACGGCAGTAGGGCGGGTCTTGTTTTCCTCGGCCATGGGGCGAGATTTCCACGGAATGCCGCTTTTGGCGACGGCAGGATTTCTAGGCGCGTCTGAGAGTTTCGGTGACAGCTGAGAGTTTCGGTGACAGTGCACATAATTCGGGGTGCGACCTGCAATCAGCCAGCGTCGTCAGACAAGCGAATCAAGGGCACCGTCACCGAAACTCCCGCCGGCGCTTGGGGACAGGAGTCACCCCCGCCGCTATCAGGTGGTCGATGATCGCCTGGCGCTCCGCATCGCTGAACGCCGCGTCCGGCAGGATGAGATGAACGCCGGGCTGGGTGTAAATCAGCAGCATCCCGGTCACGTCCAACCAGCCGAAGAAGTTCGTCCACGGAATTCGGGTTTGGCCGAATTCGCTGCGCGCGAAGTAAGCCTCATCGCTCCAAGCGACTTCAAATTCTGCCTGCAAGACACTGCTGCGGTGGAAATTGCGACTTGCCGCCCGGCCTGCCAGCCACACTTGCAGGACGATGCCGAGAGCGATGATCAAGGCCACGGGAATGATCAACCAGACAATTCCACCGGCCACGAACAAGATTGCCAGGCCCGCCAAAATGCCAAACTGGTAGAAGAGGGCCATCGGTCGCAGGCGCAGTCGCCACAAGACCTGCCGGGTCGCGGTCGACGCAATAGCCTCGGTCAGATGGTAGCGCCGCCAGTTCTCCGGCTGGATCTCGCTCACCGGCCCCTCACAGCCCCTTCAAAATCCCCTCGACCATCTTCTTCGCGTCGGCCAGCAGCATCATGGTGTTGTCGCGGAAGAAGAGTTCGTTTTCTACGCCCGCGTAGCCTGCGCCGCCCATGGAACGTTTGACGAAAAGGACCGTGCCGGCCTTCTCCACATCCAAAATAGGCATGCCGTAGATCGGGCTTTTGGGGTCGGTTTTGGCGGCGGGGTTGGTGACGTCGTTGGCGCCGATGACGAAGGCGACGTCGGCGGAGGAGAACTCAGAGTTGATGTCCTCCAGTTCGAAGACCTCGTCGTAGGGCACATTGGCTTCGGCCAGCAGCACGTTCATGTGGCCGGGCATGCGGCCGGCGACCGGGTGGATGGCGTATTTCACGTCGACGCCGAGGGCTTTCAATTCATCGCCCATTTCGCGCAGGGCGTGCTGGGCCTGGCTGACCGCCATGCCGTAGCCGGGGACGATGATCACTTTCGACGCGTTCTTCATGATGAAGGCCGCATCGTCGGCTGAGCCCTGCTTGAACGGGCGCTGCTCGCCGCCCGCGCCGCCCGCCACCGCATCCTCGCCGCCGAAGCCGCCGAGGATGACCGAGATGAAGGACCGGTTCATGGCCTTGCACATGATGTAGCTGAGGATCGCGCCGGACGAGCCGACAAGGGCGCCGGTGATGATCAGGGTGGTGTTTTCCAGCGTGAAGCCGAGCGCCGCCGCCGCCCAGCCGGAATAGCTGTTGAGCATGGAGACCACGACCGGCATGTCGGCCCCGCCGATGGGGATGATCAGGGTGACACCGATCAGGACCGAGAGGGCGGCGATGGCCCAGAAGGCCCAGATGGCCGAGCCGTGGCTGATGATCAGAAAGACGACCAGGGCGACGATGGAGCCGGCGATGACGATGTTGATCAGGTGGCGGGCGGGCAGCAGGATCGGCGCGCCCGACATGTTGCCGTTCAGCTTGGCCGCGGCGATCACCGAGCCAGAGAGGGTGATGGCCCCGATGGCCAGGCCCAGCGAAAGCTCGATCAGCGACTGCATGTGGATCGCGCCGGGCTCGCCGATGCCATAGGCGGTGGGGGTGTAAATGGCGGCGACGGCGACGAGGCAGGCGGCCGCGCCGACGAGGCTGTGGAAGGTGGCGACCAGCTGCGGCATCTGGGTCATGGCGACCTTGCGCGCGATCACCGCCCCGATGGCGCCGCCGACCGCGATGCCGCCGACGATGAGGCCGAGCGTCGTGGGGTCGAGCAGGTTCTCGGTATAGAGGGTGGCGAGCGTCGTCAGGATGGCGATGGTCATGCCGATCATGCCGAAGGTATTGCCCCGCCGGCTGGTCACCGGGCTGGACAGGCCCCGCAGCGCCAGAATGAACAGGACGCCGGAGACGAGATAGAGAACGGCGGCGAGATTGGCGTTCATTACTTAGTTCCCCCGGTGGGCTTGGCGCCCTTCGATTTGGAGATGTGGAAGCAGACGATGATGCCCAGGATGGCGATGCCGACGACGCCGAACCAGATGTCGTTGCTGTCATAGCGGATCAGGCCGCGCGCCAGCCGCGCGCCGAACCATCCGAGCACAATGCCGTAGGCGAAGAGGAAGGCGGTGCGGGTCACTTGACCTCTGCCTTGGCCGCCGGTTTTTCCTTCTTCTTGTACATGGCCAGCATCCGCTGGGTGACCAGGAAGCCGCCGAAGATGTTGACGGCGGCGAAGGCCGCGGCGATGGCGCCGGCGCCCTTGGAGACCCACATCGAGCCGGAGGTTCCCTCAGCGCTGCCGCCGGCTGCGGCGGCCAGCAGGGCGCCGACGATGATCACCGAGGAGATGGCGTTGGTGACGCTCATCAGCGGCGTGTGCAGGGCGGGCGTGACGCTCCAGACCACATAGTAGCCGACGAAGATGGCCAGCACGAAGATGGCCAGGCGGAACACGGTGGGATCGACGGCTTCCATGGGTGTGGTCCTACTTCTTTTTGGGCGGGGTCTTTTTGGCGGGGGCGGCGGCTTTCGCCGGGGCTGCGGCTTTAGGCTTCGCCACGGCCTTCGGTTTCGCTGCTACGGGCGTCTGCTTCGCAGTGGCGGCGGGTTTGGGAGCCGCTTTGGCGCCTGCGGGTTTCTTCGCGGGCGCGGCTTTAGCGGCCGGGGCTTTTTTCGCCGCCGGTTGGGCCCCCGCCTGCGCGGGGGTGTTCGGTGATAAATTAGGATGCACCACCTTGCCGCCGCTGGTCAGCATTGCGGCTTTGAGGATCTCGTCCTCGGCGTCCGGGGCGATCTTGCCGTCCTTGATCAGCAGGCCGACGAAGGCCAGCAGGTTGCGGCCGTAGAGGTTGGAGGCGTCAGCGGCGATGCGACCGGGCAGGTTGGGGCTGCCCAGGATGATGACGCCGTTTTTGGTGACGGCGGTCTTGCCCAGCACCGCGCCGTCGACATTGCCGCCTTGTTCGATGGCGAGGTCGACGATGACGCTGCCGGGCTTCATCGAGGCCACCTGAGCGGCGCTGACCAGGATGGGCGCCTTCCTGCCCGGGATCAGGGCCGTGGTGATGACGATGTCCTGCTTCTTGATGTGCTCGGTGACCAGGGCGGCTTGTTTGGCCTGATATTCCGCGCTCATCGGCTTGGCGTAGCCGCCGGCGGTCTGGGCGTTCTTGAACTCCTCGTCCTCGACGGCGGTGAACTTCGCGCCGAGGCTTTCGACCTGTTCCTTGGTGGCGGGGCGAACGTCCGTGGCGGTGACCACGGCGCCGAGACGGCGGGCCGTGGCGATGGCCTGCAGCCCCGCAACGCCGACGCCCATGACGAACACCTTGGCGGCGGCGACAGTGCCGGCGGCGGTCATCATCATCGGCATGCCCTTGCCGAAGGCGGCGGCGGCCTCGATCACCGAGCGGTAGCCGGCGAGGTTGGCCTGG
>Ga0114966_10003873_pt1 | contig 12987 bp, 14 predicted proteins | sample M_130207_XF_Meta_FD_87029 | JGI IMG/M metagenome (GOLD analysis project Ga0114966, IMG submission 87029) | Freshwater microbial communities from Lake Montjoie, Canada to study carbon cycling - M_130207_XF_MetaG | ecosystem: Environmental > Aquatic > Freshwater > Lake | place: Lake Montjoie... | reverse complement strand
GTTGCATCGTCACCCAGATCCGTGTCGGCTTGCACATCGGTAGAGATACCGTAGGCCGTCAGGGACAAGGCGTTGATCTTATGCACAACCGACAGACCCATGCTGGTCGCGGTCGAGGACAGGTCGATGGCGTCGTGGTTGCGGACCAATGCCGTAGCTTCCGTTACCGTTGCGCCTGTCGCAGCGGTGAATGTTCGGGCCACATAGGCAACAGCGCTACGTGCTGCGGCAGTCGATTCAATAGTCTTCGACTGGTAGATGCCTTTGATCGTTGTTGCGCCAACGACATAAGACGCGGACAACGACATGTCGGTCACAGATGTGTCGAGGTCACGAGTCGGATAATAGCCGTGATAGCTTGCCGGCGTCGCTTCAGTAGTAACACCGCTCACGGTTGACGCCGAAGCTGCAGGGATATCTTGAGTATCGTAAGCGTTCAGCCCTTTGCTCGTGCCGCCGTCAACAAGGCCGTAGCCCACGCCAACAGTCAGCGCGCCAACAGCGTAAGAGCCGCCGATACCATAGGACGATGCGCCACCATCGGTCAGCTGTGCCGAAGATACGTTCAACGTCACGCCGCCAAAGGTGTTGGTGTACAAGACGCGTGCGCCCGAATAATCGGTCATCTCGCCCGGCAGGCCCTTGTCGCCGCCTGCGTCAGCGGCGTAGTTGATAGAGTTGCCCGAACCCAAGCCAGTGTAACCAACCGAAGCCAGTTGCCCAACCGCAGCGTTATCGCCGCTGTCAACATCGCCGAAGGTCACTTTGCCGAAAGCGCCCGAGATGAAGGTCGAACCCGAGGTGCCAGCTTTCGCACCAGCTGCATCGTTCGCGCGGAACGACCCACCGAACGACAGGCCGCCGTCGGTTGTGCCCGAACCCGAGAACTTGATGCGCATACGGTTCGAGAAGGTTGTCACGTTGCCCTTAGTGTCGTTGTTATAGGCGTTCACAACACCCATGCGGCCATCGCCCGAAACCGACACATCCGCTGCAGCATAGTGGCCCGCCGTGACCAACATGGTCGTTGCCAGAAGAAGTTTTTTCATAATCGCTCCACCGTTCAAATTACAGGTTTGCTCCAACCCGGGTCATCCGGACTGGATGGGAGCAGACCTATCCTTTTGGCGGCACATTTCAACTAAAGTTTAACACTTGGATATTTTTCCGGTGTAAGCGGTGCAAAAATGCGCCATTCGCGTTTATACCTACACTTTGGGATAGGTATCTGCCACAACCCGTTCTCAGCGCCCGCCCGCCACCGCCCCGCGCGCCCTTGCTTTGGGGGAAAGCCCTTGGCAGGCCCGCCGACCTCGGCTAGACACAAGGGCGTACCTGGGGGTTTTTGCATGGTCTCTCGTCGTCACATCGTTGCCATCACGGCTTTGGCCTGTTTGCTGTCTCTGTCTGCCTGTGGTGGCGGGGGCGTGGGTGGAATGTTTAAGCGCAAAGCCCCTGTGGTGGATGCCGAAGGCCATGTGCTGAACGCCAACGAAGCGCAGCGCGCGGCGATTGCCAAGTTTGAAGGCACCGATCAACCTGGCACCAAGATTTGGGATTTGCTCAACCAGAACACCGATCCCAGCACAACGTTGAAGGTGAACAAGTATATCTGGGCGGCGTCGCTGGATGTGCTGAACTTCTTGCCTATTCAGTCGGTTGACCCCTTTACCGGCGTGATCGTGACAGGGTACGGCACCCCGCCCGGCGGATCGCGCAGCTACCGCGCCACGATTTATGTGCAAGATCCGGCACTGGATGCGCGGTCGTTGAAGCTGTCGCTGCAAGGGGCGAATGGCGGCGCTGTGGCACCGGAAACCATCTCGGCCGTCGAAGACGCCATTTTGAACCGCGCCCGTCAGTTGCGGATTGCCGACGCCGGTCTGTAATCAGCCCCGTCAGGCTGGACCTTGCGCTGCGCGCAGGGTAGGTCATGCCCAAATGATCTTAAGAACATGGGCTGATGATGTCGCGCTACGACCCTTCTGATATTGAACCGAAATGGCAGCAGGCTTGGGACGCAGCGCGCGTCTTTGAAGCGCGGCGCGATCCGGCCAAGCCCAAGTATTATGTGCTAGAGATGTTCCCCTATCCATCAGGGCGCATCCATATGGGCCATGTGCGCAACTATACGATGGGCGATGTTGTGGCGCGCACCAAAGCGGCGCAGGGCTATTCGGTGCTGCATCCGATGGGCTGGGATGCCTTTGGCATGCCCGCCGAAAACGCCGCGATGGAGCGGGGCGGCCATCCGCGCGATTGGACCGAAGGCAATATCGCGGAAATGAAGGCCCAGATGAAGCCTTTGGGCCTGTCGATTGATTGGAGCCGTGAACTGGCGACCTGTCGGCCCGAATACTACGGCCAACAGCAGTCGATGTTCATCGACATGATGGAAAAGGGCTTGGTCTACCGCAAAGCCGCTGTGGTGAACTGGGATCCGGTCGATATGACCGTGCTGGCGAACGAACAGGTGATTGATGGGCGCGGCTGGCGGTCAAACGCCTTGGTGGAACGGCGTGAGTTGACGCAGTGGTTCTTCAAGATCAGCGATTATTCGGGCGAACTGTTGGCCGCGCTGGACGGCTTGAAAGATTGGCCGGAAAAGGTGCGCCTGATGCAGGCGAACTGGATTGGGCAAAGCAAGGGCTTGCAGTTTGCCTTTGACACCGTGGGCGCGCCTGCGGGGTTTGACAAGCTAGAGGTCTATACCACCCGCCCCGACACGCTTTTGGGCGCATCTTTTGCCGCCATTTCGGCAGATCACCCGCTGGCCAAGGCGCTGGAATCTGATCCGAAAGTGGCGGAGTTTGTTGCTTTGTGCCGCAAGGGCGGCACCTCGGCTGTTGAGATCGAGACGGCAGAGAAGATCGGGATTTATACCGGCCTGCGGGTGAAACATCCGCTGGACCCCTCGGTCGAATTGCCGGTGTGGATCGCCAATTTCATCCTGATGGATTACGGCACGGGCGCTATCTTTGGCTGCCCCGCCCACGATGCGCGCGATTTCGAATTTGCCACGAAATATGGGCTGACGATCAAGTCGGTCTTTGTGGCCGAGGGGGCCGAAGAGGCCGCGCTGAGCGAACCCTTTGTGCCGATGAAATCCGAACCCGTCCGCTATATTCGCGGCTTTGCTGGCCCCGCCTTGCAAACCGGTGAAGCGGCGGTGACCGCCGCCATCGCCCACGCCGAAGCCGCAGGTTTTGGCCACGGTGTCACCAACTACCGTCTGCGCGACTGGGGCATTTCGCGCCAACGCTATTGGGGCTGCCCTATTCCCGTGGTGCATTGCGATGTCTGCGGTGTGGTGGCGGAAAAGAAAGCGAACCTGCCGGTTGAATTGCCCTATGATGTGACGTTCGACATCCCCGGCAATCCGCTGGACCGCCACCCAACTTGGCGCAATTGCACCTGCCCAACCTGTGGCGCACCTGCGCGGCGCGAAACCGACACGATGGACACGTTTGTTGATTCGTCATGGTACTTCGCCCGCTTCACCGCGCCCCACGCCGCCACCCCAACGGTGGCGGAAGATGCGGAATACTGGATGAATGTTGACCAATACATCGGCGGCATCGAACACGCGATTTTGCACCTGCTGTATTCGCGCTTTTTCGCCCGTGCGATGCACAAAACCGGCCACTTGCCCGCGAAAGCGATTGAACCCTTCAACGCGCTGTTCACCCAAGGCATGGTGACGCACGAGATTTACAAGACCACCGATGCCAATAGCAGGCCTGTCTACCACCTGCCCGAAGACATTGTGCGCTCTGACGCTGGGGCCACTTTGGCGGATGGCACTGTAGTGGAGGTGATCCCCTCGGCCAAGATGTCGAAGTCGAAGAAGAACGTCGTCGACCCGATGAACATCATCAGCGCCTTTGGCGCGGACACGGCACGTTGGTTTGTGATGTCTGACTCGCCACCTGAGCGGGATGTGGAATGGACAGCCTCGGGGGCTGAGGCCACGTTCAAACACCTGTCGCGGGTCTGGGCTTTGTCGGTCCGCGTGGCGGAAATGCCGTTGAACCATCAGGGCGAAGGCGATGCCGACCTGCTCCGCGCCACCCACCGCGCCATTGCCGAAGTGACGGCGGGGATCGAAAGCTTTGCCTTTAACAAGGCCATCGCCAAGTTGTATGAACTAACCAATGCGATCGGGCGTGCGTCAGCCTCGACCATCGCCATGAAAGACGCGCTGCGGGTTTTGGCGCAACTGATGCAGCCGATGACACCGCATTTGGCCGAAGAGGTTTGGGCCGCCCAAGGCGGTGTGGGTTTGGTTGCCCAAGCGCCTTGGCCCAAGGCTGATCCGGCATTGCTGGAAGATGACACGGTGATCTTGCCCATTCAGATCAACGGCAAGCGGCGGGCGGAAATTAGCGTGCCCAAGGCCATGCCCGCATCAGAGGTTGAAAAGTTAGCGCTTGCCAACGAAGATGTGCTGCGGTTCTTGGCGGGGCAACCCATCAAGAAGCTGATCGTTGTTCCGGGGCGCATCATCAATGTCGTGGTCTAGACGCAGCCTGCTTTTGACCTTGCCCGCAGCCCTTGCGGCTTGCGGCTTTCAGCCCGCCTATGGGCCCAAAGGCACGGCAGAGGGCTTGATGGGCGCAGTGCGCGCCAATGATCCGACCGACAAGAACAGTTTTGACTTCGTGCAGCACCTGGAAGAGCGTTTAGGCCGGCCGACTACGCCTGCCTACAGCCTTGCCTATACGATCACCACCGCGGCCATCGGCGCGGGCATCACGCCCGATGGGGCCATCACCCGCTACACTGTAACCGGCGGGATGGATTGGACCCTAACGCGCTTGGCAGACCAGACGCGCATGGCGGGCGGGCATATTGACGCCTTCACCTCGTATTCCGCCACGGGCTCTACCGTTGCGGGCCAAACGGCGCAGTCGGATGCCTATTTGCGCCTGATGCGGCTTTTGGGCGATGACCTTGTGCTGCGGTTGATCGCCGCCTCGGCCAGTTTTGCGCCATGAAACTGGCGGGGGCCGAGGCGCGGCGCTATCTGGCCAAACCTGATCCGGCCAAGGCAGCGCTTGTGATCTTTGGCGAAGATGCGATGCGCGTGGCATTGAAACGGGCCGAAGTGGTGGTGGCCTTGGGCGGGCCCAACGCTGATGCCGAAATGCGCCTGACCCGCATTCCCGCAGCCGATTTGCGCAAAGACGGTGCGGCCTTGTTGGATGCCATCAAGGCCAGCAGCTTTTTCCCCGGCACACGGGTGGTGGTGGTCGAAGATGCCACGGATGGCCTGTCTGCCACCTTACAAACCAGCTTTGATGCGTGGCGTCCGGGAGATGCGAATATCGTTGTCACGGCGGGCAACCTCACGGGCAAATCTACGCTAAAGACGCTGGCGGAAAAGCATTTTGCCGTCATGTGCATTGGCCTTTATGATGACCCTCCAACCCGCGAAGAGATTGAGGCCGAACTGACCCGTGCGGGCCTATCCAAAGTGCCAAGCGATGCGATGGGAGAGTTGTTGACCCTGTCTCGCGCCCTTGACCCGGGAGATTTTCGCCAAACCTTAGAGAAAATCGCGCTGTACAAGTTCCAGGATCCGCAACCCTTGACCCCTGCCGAAATAGCCGCCCTTGCGCCTGCCACGATGGAAACCGAAGCGGAAGAGTTGCTCGACGCTGTGGCTGAATTGCAAATGGGTTCGATCGGCCCGATCCTGCGGCGGCTGGAAGGCCAAGGCGTCTTGCCCGTAACGCTTTGCATCGCAGGCTTGCGCCATTTCACCACGCTGCACTTGATGGCGACCGACCCTGAAGGCCCGGCTTCGGGTTTTGCCAAGGCGCGGGGGTTTTTCAAACGGCGCGACCGCATGATGAAACAAGCGGGCAGTTGGACATCAAGGCAGATCGAAAAGGCCCTGTCTTTGTTGGTGGAAACCGACATGACCCTGCGCTCCACCTCGCGCGCGCCCGCGATGGCTGTCATGGAGCGCACCTTGATACGCATCGCGCGGCGCGAGCGTTAGGGCGCAGCGCAGCCGTTGTATTCGACGGCCGTCCCTTCGGCCAGAACCGTGATCGTCACAGTCGACCTATCCAGTGTAAAGGGCGCGCCTGACGGCAACACAAGGTCTGTTGTGGCAGATAAAACTGCCCCCTGCCGCGACGTCTGCGCCTCGGCCACCCACACCTGCGGGTCGTTGGTTTCAAAGACCACGGTTTCTTCAGGGCCAAGGGCTGGCAGTTTCAGGTCAGCCTGCAAGCGCAGGCCATCAGTGATCGGTGCGATCTTGCAAGTGGCCCCTTTGGCTTGCTGGGGCATATCCGCCAAGGCGGCCGCAATCTTGCTGTCTTTCGCCCCCGCCCCCTGCAAGGCAGCGGCAAAGGTCAGGTGGGCGGGCATACAGATATCGTGGCAAATGCCCAGATCCATCGCCAAGGCCAGTGTCACGGGCTGCGTGGGGTCTTGCGCCAGCACTTCGACGGGCAGGACCAGTTCGTTCAAATAGCCGATGCTTTTCATCCCATTCAGGGTGATCACCTGTGGCTTGGGCCAATGAAACTGCACGCTTTTAAGGTTGGTGGACCCCGCCCAATCGAAGGTCGGCGGAATGCCCGCCTCACCAGGCGCACGCCAATAAGTCTTCCAATCGGGGGCAAGGTTCAGATCAAGCGCTGCCACGTAATGCCCATTGGCCAGCTGCCAGCCCGACAGAAAACCCGCCTGAACGAGGTCGTCTTGGTCTTGCGCCAGCGCGGGGCTGGCCAGACACAGGGCAAGAAGGGCATGGCGGATCATGCGGTCACTTTACGTAAGCGCATGCCACTTAGAAACCCCGTCCCGTTCACTTTACAGCGACAGTCTGTGATTGAGGGTTGAGCGTGGGGCCGCTTCGCCCCATCTTGGGTTTAGAGGACCAGATGAACCTGACCGGCCAAGTGATCATCGCCATGCCCGATATGGGCGATCCGCGCTTTGAACGTGCGGTGGTTTTGATTTGCGCGCATTCCCCCAGCGGGGCCATGGGGCTGATCTTGAACCAGCCCGTGCCAGAGTTGCGCTTTCAGGATTTGCTGGTGCAGTTGAAAATTCCGCGCGGCGATCAGGCCCGCGATATTCGGCTGCTGATCGGCGGGCCGGTAGAACGGGGGCGCGGCTTTGTGCTGCATTCCTCTGATTACCACAGCGCCAAAGCCACCATGGCCGTGGGCGAAACCTATGGCATGACCACCACGCTGGATGTGCTTGAAGCGTTAAGCGTTGGCTCTGGGCCTCTTCAGGCCGTGATGGCCTTTGGCTATTCCGGCTGGGGCGCTGGCCAGCTAGAGGCCGAGATTGCCCGCAACGATTGGTTGATCGGCGATGCGTCTGATGGGCTGATCTTTGGGGGCGAACCGGCGCGCAAATGGGCCTTGGCCTTGGCGGGCATGGGTGTGGACGCCATGGCCCTATCGCCCAGCGGCGGGCGGGCGTAATTGGGCGCAAGTTTCACGGCAAGGGATGATCGCCATGCGCCAAGATAGCCGCCCCACCCGCTGGGCAGCCGCCCATGCTTGACGCCTTGGTCATTGGGGCAGGTCCTGCTGGCCTTATGGCAGCGGAAGAGCTGGCCAAGGCCGGTCGCCGTGTTGTGATCTGCGAGGGCAAATCCTCGCCCGCGCGCAAGTTTCTGATGGCGGGGAAATCGGGGTTGAACGTCACCAAGGCCCAAGACTTGCCCGCCTTTATTGCTGCCTATCAAAGCCCCCCTATGGCACCGTTTCTGGCTGAATTTGGGCCACAGGCTGTGATGGATTGGTGCAATCAGTTGGGGGCGGATGTCTTTACGGGATCGTCGGGTCGGGTGTTTCCCAAGGCGATGAAAGCCTCTCCGCTGGTGCGGGCATGGATGGCGCGCTTGGCGGGGATGGGGGTGGAACTGCGCAGCCGGTGGCGGTGGGTTGGCTTTGATGACGGCTTTGCCTTTGACACGCCGCAGGGCCGCACGGTTTTGCACCCAGCCGTCACGGTCTTGGCGCTGGGCGGGGCCAGTTGGGCGCGGCTGGGGTCGGATGCGGCATGGGTGCCTTGGTTGGCAGAAAAAGGGGTGCGGATCACCCCATTTCAGCCTGCCAACATGGGCTTTCAGCTCGATTGGTCACCGCATATGGCCAAGGTTTTTGGGCAAGCCGTCAAAGGCGCAGCCCTTTGCGTGGACAAACGCCGCGAGCGGGGGGAGTTTATCATCTCGTCCAAAGGGGTCGAGGGCGGCGGCATTTATGCCGTCTCGCGCGCTCTGCGCCAAGGGGCTGCGTTACAGCTAGACCTGATGCCAGACGTCTCTATGGACGAGGTGGCGCAGCGCCTGTCCGCGATGCGGTCCAGCGAAACGCTGGTCAACCGATTGCGCAAGTTGGGCCTGTCTGCCCCCGCTTTGGCCTTGGTGATGGAATTTGGCCGCGCTTTATCCCCCCTTCAAGCGGTCAAAGCCCTGCCCATCCCCCTCGGCCCGCCCCGCCCGATGGACGAGGCGATCTCGGTCGCGGGCGGCGTAAGTTTCGCCAGTGTCACGCCAGACTTGGAACTGCGCGCCCTGCCAAAAACCTTCGTCTGCGGCGAGATGCTGGATTGGGAGGCCCCGACGGGCGGTTATCTGCTGACAGGATGCTGGGCCTCGGGCCGATGGGCCGGCAGGGCGGCCGCAACGGCGTAAGCCGCCGCGAAGCGCCCTAGGTCAGGTCTGCAACCCGACCTAGGCCTTTGTTTTGTTAGGCTTAAGACAGAAGCGTCACAACACCGGTTTCAAGATTGTACAGGGCGCCGACAATCTTCAACGCGCCCGAATCCACCAAGCCTTTCAACACGGGGCTTTTCTCGGTCAAAGCGGCCACGTTCATCCGCACATTCGCTTCGGCCACAGCCTCTACAAACTCATTGTTGTGCGAGGAGCGTTCGCCTGTCAGCGGCGTTGCGGCGACAGCGGGTTCAATCTCGTTGAGCAGGGTGGTCAAGGCGTCGCCAACGACCGCCTTGTCGACAGCACCTTTGACGGCCCCGCAATGATTGTGGCCCAAGACCATAATGGCCTTCGCGCCAGCCACTGCGGCCCCATATTCAAAGCTGCCGATAACTTCGGTCGTGGCCACGTTGCCCGCAACACGCGCAACGAACACATCGCCGATTTGCTGATCAAGCACTAATTCGGGCGACGAGCGCGAATCCATACAGGCCAGAACGCAGGCAAAGGGGGTCTGCTTTTCAGCTGTTGCATGGCCAAGGGCGACAAGATCGCAGTTCAAAGACCCACCCGCCACAAAGCGCGCGTTGCCGTCCATCAGCATTTGAATGGCTTGATCGGGCGAAGTGGCCGTCAGGGCTTCGGTATCAAAAAACACGCAGTCATCTGCCCGCGCCATGCCTGTCGACAGGGCGGCGGCAGCGGCGGCAAGGCCAAAGAAGTGGCGACGTCCGAAGACGGGGTTGGCTTGGGTGGTTTCACAATCAGTGCACATTTGGCATCTCTCCGCTGTTCAATTTGACCTCATCAGGCAGAATTTGGAGTGTATGCGGCAATTGGCATTATAAATTTATGAAAAAGTGACGGCCTATCCCAAAGACGACCCAATTCAACTTTAGAAAGGGCCTTGCGCCTTTTGAATTTGGAGCCTCCTTAAGTGATTACCCTCAAGAGGGCCGCATGATGGTGGGCGATCAAACCAACATAAGATGCCAGCTTATCTGGGGCGAAGTGGTGTTCTTCGGCCAACAGGTTGACCGTGCCCAGCACCGGGCCATCGGCTTGAAAAATTGGCACGTTGATACACGACCCAAGACCCAAAGAGGTGATCAGCGCATGGTCAAAGAAATAGCGCGCAAACTCTGGCGTGGTGTTTGCGACAAAGACCTGACGTCCGGCGATGCAAAGATCATACCAGCCATCCCGCGTGACGGGTTTGGTGCCTGAAACCGAGTATTCCACCGGATGCGAGGTATAGGCGCGGTGGGTGATAAGGTTCGCCTCGTCCATCACGGTGACGGTAAACAGGCGCGTGCCGAGTGCGGTGCAAGCGGTGTGCAAGGCGCCATAGGTTGCTAGAGCTTGGGGCGTTGGCTGTTGCATGGCGGCACTTTCGGGGCGCAGGGTTTCGGGGCAGCGGGCTTAAGGGCGCAGAATGCCGCCTGCGGGCGCAAGGGGCAAGGGGCGCGGCGACACGGGATAGGCTGTGCCAAGAGCCCGATGATAGGCCACCCCAAACCCCATCAGCAGCGCAGAGCCCGCAAAGACCGTTAGGCCCATCCAGATCAAGCTGGCCTGCATCCCCGCAGGGTCCGCCAAAACCGTGGCCAAGGCCACAGCCCCGCCGGGCGGGTGCAAACAACGCGCCCAAGCCATGGCGATCAGGCTGGCAAGGACCGCAAGGCCCAGAGTTGCCATGGGCGGTAAGCCCAATTGCAGCGCCATCAGCGCAAGGACTGCGGCCAGCGTGTTGCCCACCACCACCGACCAAGGCTGCGCCAAGGGGCTGGAAGGCACGGCATAGATCAGCACGGCTGAGGCCCCAAGCGGGGCCATAAGCAATGGATGCGCCAAAAGCCCAAGATCGGTCAAGCCAAACAGGCGGCCAAGGCCCCAAAGCGCGGCATGAGTGATCAAAAGTCCCGCCATGGCCCCAAAAGCCGCGCGCAAAGCCTGCGTCCGGTTGGGCGCAGACTGTGCTGGCCCAAAGGCGCGCAGGGTCAGACGGGTCATGGGCAAAACCTTGTCACGACGGGGGCGCTCCGTCCCATCTGCCATTGTCCAACAGGACCCAACCCTCAGCGGGCGTCGGGGCAGGCGGCGGGGGGGTGCCCGTCTCCCACACCATGACCAGCACATGATCAGGATCACGCCGCCCTTCGGCAGCTTCGGCCATGACCTGCCAGATCAAGCCAAAGCCTTCAACCAAAAGACCCTCGATGTAAAAGGGGATCTCTTCGGCATCCAGCATATCGGCGGTGTCATCTTGCACCTGCCAGCCGTCGTCGACCTCTGCCGCCCAAAGCACCTGCCCCTCGATACCGGGGTAGCGGGCGGCCAACCGCTTGAGCGGGGCTAGAAAGGCTTGAATGGCAAGGCTATCGCTCATGCCTAGGGTGTGGCCCATGGCAAGGACTGTTGCAAGGGGGATGGCGATAGGCAAAGTTGCCCTTCCCTTTGACCGCCCCCCTTCCCATATAAAGATCCTAACAGGAGGCGTTGATGCAAGTCGTATTGCTTTTGATCGTGGGCGCTGCTGCGGGCTTTTTGGCCACGCGGATGATGAAGATGCAAACCGACATCCCCACAACCATCGCGATTGGCGTGGGCGGGGCGATCGTGGGCGCACTGGTGATCCGGGGTTTGGCAGAGCTTGCCGGCTGGATGGCAGGCTTTGTGGGCGCTGTCTTGGGCGCCTTGGTGCTTTTGTGGATTTGGAAGACCTATTTCGCCAAGCGGTAGGGGTCTAGCCCAGCTTTTTGACCAAATCCTTCAGGCGGAAACTTTTCGTCTCCAGCCCTTCCCAAAGCACCTGCCCCTGCCATGCGGCAAAGACCATTGCGGCTGCATCGCGGTCACGCAAGTGGCGAGTGATCAGGCCTTCGACCTTGTCCTTCCACACCGCGGCGCGCGGGCGCAGGTGCGGATGGCGCAAACTGGCGGCCAAAAGGGCTGCCATCGGCAACGCATCGACCAAATCGGTCAATCCCTTTAGAAAAGCTTGAGCGCCCTTAGCTCCTGAAAGCGCGGCCGCTTCGGGTCCCTCTTGGGCTGCCGCAGCCATGCGGTCCAATTCGTCCCAACCCCAATTCAGCGCCGCCTCGACCATCTGGGCCAAACTGCCATAGCGCTGCACCAGTGAAGCCCCCGCCAACCCCGTCGCGCGGGATATCGCTGAAAACGCCACAGATTTTTCGCCCTCAGCCGCAATGCGCTGCAAAATCACAGCGAAAACGTCAGAATCGGGCAAGGTTCTTGGGCGGGCCATGCGTCAATTGTAAACGCACGGTCACAAACCGCAACAGGCAATGGCCTTGCATCTTTGCCAAGCCGGTTGGCCCTTGGGCCATAGGCGCAGAAGGCGCGCTTATGGATTAAGGGTCGCGAAGGATGCCCCCTTAGCCCGCTTTAAACGGCGCCATTCCCGCGCGGGCCAAGGCATCGGCGCGTTCATTTTCGGCGTGTCCCGCATGGCCCTTGATCCAGCGCCATGTCACCGCATGGGCGGCGCGGGCAGCGTCCAGCCTTTGCCACAGGTCGACGTTCTTCACCGGAGGCCCGCCCGCCGTGCGCCAGCCTTTGCGTTTCCAATTGTCCATCCATTCGGTGATGCCATTTTTGACATAGGCCGAATCGGTGATGATGGTGATCGCCACAGGCTTGGCCAGCGCTTCCAGGGCTGAAATGGCGGCCAAAAGTTCCATCCTGTTGTTGGTCGTCATGGCCTCGCCGCCCTGCAAGTTGCGCTCTTTGACCACTTGCGCGCCGTCGCGGGCGATCATCAAGACGCCCCAGCCGCCTGGGCCCGGGTTGCCCGAACAGGCCCCGTCGGTATAGGCAAAAAGATCAGGCATGGGTCGGCTTTCCTTGGGGATTGGCCGTTACATATAGATGCCGATGCCCAAAGTTACCATCACCACCGCCGTCAAAGGCAAGCGCAGGCGCAGCCACCATGGTGGTGCCAAGCCGGCGCGCCAAAAGTAATAATCCAGCGCCAAAAGCCCATAAAACCCGGGAATCAACGCCCCAAGCGCCTGCAGCGTCGGCCCAAAGGCTGTAAAAAACGCCCAAAGGGCTGGCAGCACCGAAAGGCCATAAGCCACCGAGGCCATCTTGCCGCTGGCATTGGTGGCAAAGCCCCACAAAACCCCCGACATGAACGCCAAGATGATGATGCCATAGCGCAGCATGATTTCATCTTCCGCCCCGCGCAGCACCACTTGGTTGCCCGAAAGGGTCACGCCCGCGCAGACGAGAAACGGAACGAGGCCCCCAAGGGCCAGATACAG
>Ga0114966_10003872_pt1 | contig 12989 bp, 10 predicted proteins | sample M_130207_XF_Meta_FD_87029 | JGI IMG/M metagenome (GOLD analysis project Ga0114966, IMG submission 87029) | Freshwater microbial communities from Lake Montjoie, Canada to study carbon cycling - M_130207_XF_MetaG | ecosystem: Environmental > Aquatic > Freshwater > Lake | place: Lake Montjoie... | reverse complement strand
CTTACTTTTAAAAAGATCATATAATAATTGCTGAAACCAAGTATCTAAAATAGATATACCAACAATGCCATTTTTACTGTCTAATAAACCAGGATATTGTTGTTTTGCTTTTAGTAAATTACTAGAAACAGCATCCCCATTATTAACCATTAATATTATTTTTGATGGTCCATCAAACTTTTGTTTTTCTTTATTAGTTCTATCTGCTAATGTATAAATACGTGTTACATCATAATTACTAATATTAGATTTTTCTTGATCATAATATTTATTTTGTATCATTATATATTCATTTTCATCTTCTTCTTCTTTACTGTTTTCTTTTTTAAAATTATAATTACTTTCACATGCCCATAAATTATCGTCTCTGTTATTTTTTTTACTTTTAAAGAATATATCTACAATGCCTGAAGCAGAACCTTCATTAATACGCATTTCTAATATTGTATCATTAATTTTATTTTTATTTCCATTTATAAAACCTTCTAATGATTTATAAAAATATTTATTTACACCTAATTCTCCTCTATCATAATTAAAATAAACTAACAAGCGACATAATGCTTCAAAAATATGTTGTCTTTTATAATTGGAACCTTTTACAGGCGTTTTTTGAGAAAACTTTTGTATAAATTCTTGCATACTCAATGTAAAATTTATATTTTTAGATTTTTCATCAATATAATATTTTTGAATACCAATTAACAAATCCTTATGATTTAATTTATCATCTTCTTTGTTAAAATATTTATTTATAAATTCTCCAAATAATGCCTCTTCACAATCACGTATTTTTTCATCATATTCTTTTCTTGCTTTTTTTAAATTATCTTTTATTTTTTCTAATTCATCACAAACATCTTTGTTATATGATTTAATTTTATCTTCATCAACTTGTATATTTTCTTTTGATAAAGGACTTAATGACTTTAAAAATATATTTTCTTTAATTGAAGTAATAGTTGAGTCTTCGTTTACTAAATGATTCTCTATATTTTCGTTTGATTTTGGTTTTGGTTTTTTTTGACACTTCTGATTTTTATTATATAAACAATCAGTTCTTGATAAACATTCTTCCATTTTTTTAATGTCTTTACATTTGTGGTTAAGTTTAATAGTCTTATTTTTATTTTTTTTTATCGGAATAAATTCAAAAATTTCTTGTTGTTTATTATCATTACCATTCATATCAATATTATTATAATGAGATTTAAAAAAATAATAAAAAATATATTTTTTTATTATGAGTTATTTCTTAAGTTTTTTTGACTTTACTTTTCTTAAAAGTAGATGAATGATATAGAAATTAACGATATTCGTGATCCAAAAGAATTCAAGGGAATTTCATTTTCGGAATTTAAAAAAACCGACGTTAAAAAAGAATTAATCAATAATTTATATAATGCTAAAATTGAGCCTGCTTGTTATTGGAGTGCGGAAATGATTTGTGCCGGTCATTATTCCGATTTATGGGATACCATAATTGGGTTTTATACAAAACATATTCATATTGGTAATCCAAAATTAATTACTTATTTAGAATTAAGAATCAATAATTTTAAAGATATATTATCTAACGGATATAGAGACCAAGAATTAAGATTAAGAAATAATGAAAAAATGAGAAAGTTGTTTTGTGAAGTTATGTGTGTTTTATGTGAATCTAGGAAGAAACATTGTTATTCTGAAGTAAAGGTAAAAAAAGAAGATTTTGATTTGACACAAATGACAGAAAGATTTAAAGCTCCCAATATTAATTATGCTGAGCCAATTTTTATGAAAGATGATCCAAAAGAATTATTTATTCCAATTAATGAATTTGCTTTTGATATTTCAGAAGAAGGTAAAAATAGTATTAGCGCATGTTATTGGATGGAATGGATAATAGAATTTGAATCAATTTGTAAACAAAGAAAGGACAAATTTAAATGTGAACGAAGACAATTTGCGAAGGTTGAACCAAAGTTCCAAATGGATATTATTTGGATTATTTGGGATATTTTCTTAAAAGAAGCCAAAAAACGTAGCACATTTGTTCAACGGATAGTTAATAGTGCTTTAACAATTTTTTGTTTACGTTATACATCTGGTTGTCATAAAAAACGTAGATTATTATTATATTTTGTTATAGAAGTTTTTACCGAACCTTATTCAGTTGAAGAAGAAATGATTAAAGAAAAAAATAAAATAATTGTTATTACACAAAATATTAATAAGATCTATAAACAAATTAAGAAAAATGAACACTCTCCAGGAACTGATTATTTATACAAAAATATTAACGCATCTAACTTGGAGAAAACAATAGCTAAATTAGAAACTATGAATAGTTTAGGAGCAGAATATATACCGCGTTTGGAATAATTTTTATCAGATTTTTTTATACATTTATTATATAATCAAAATGAAAATGACAAAACAAGTCTTAAAAAAGAGTAGAACTAACAAAACCAAAAAGTATCGTGGCCCTTTAAATCAATATACACAACAAAAAATTGTTACTATGTTTCTACAAATGCTTAATACTGTGAAATTATATCATTGGAAAACTACTAGTTATTCACAACATAAAGCAACTGATGAATTATATAGTAATTTAAATGAAAATATTGATTCATTTGTTGAAATTATGTTAGGTAAAAAGGGAGACCGTGTTAATCTAACAGGTCAAAAAACATTACCATTATTAGATTACACTAATCTCAGTGATTTTAAGAAAGAAGTTGAAAAATATAAGACATTTTTAATTAATATGAATAAAGATGCTGGAATAAATATAACTAACAACAGTGATTTATTAAATGTTAGAGATGAAATCCTAGGAAATTTAAATCAATTCACATATTTATTAACATTTAAATAAATTTGTATTGTTTATTTTATGATTAAATTTAAAATAAAAAAATTTAATATATTTTTTTATTATAATGAGCTCAATGATTAGATCAATTACTAGTGATTTTCCAGATGAATTAACATTAACACCTTTACCAGAATTATCATCATCCACTGTTTCTTCAACTTCTTCAAGTTTTTTATTCAATATCACTTGGCAAACCTGGATTATCATTATTTTAATATTAGCTTTAATTGGAATCAATATATTTTTTTATTTAGCAAAAGGAACTGAATTTGCTAGTTCTATATTTAATGATATTTTTGGTCCTATTCTAAAATTATTTGGTTACACTACATTAGAAACTACTAAACAAACTATTCAAACAAGTGCTACTGGAACCAAAGCTGGTGTAGATGTTGTTTCTAAAACTACTGTAGGAGCTATTAATGCTGGAGAAGATGTATTAAATTTACCTCAAGGACAAATGGCATCTTCCTCCCAACAAGGTACGCCTGTTCAACAAGCTATACAAACTTCAGATGGAAATGGTAGGGATTCATTAGAAAAAGCGTTAGAAAATGCTTCTTCTACCGTTAATCAAGGTCCTTCACCAGATGATTCTAGAAGTGTTTTCCAATCTTCCGGTAAATCGGGATGGTGTTTTATAGGTCAAGATGAAAGTGTTAGAACATGTGCTCAAATAGGAGTAAATGATATGTGTATGAGCGGAGATATTTTTCCAACTCAAGAAATATGTATGAATCCTAGTTTGAGACCATAATAATTTTAAAAGTAGTTTATTTTTTAAATTATTATTAAAAGAGAGTATTGTTTCTTTAATATAATTAAATACTCAATTAAAAAATAAAGTTAGAATTATAAGAATCAAAATATTCAGTATATAGTGGACTCATATTACTAAAATCAGAGTTTTTAGCGAATTGGAAATTGTATAAATAATTGCTAGTAACACTTGAGTTATTAAATCCAAATTGAGTAGTTCCAGAAGATAAGCGAATATTTAACGAATTTATTATACATTCAACATCATTTGGAACAAAAGTATTATATGTCTGTATCGCAAAGAATAAAACAGTATCATCTTGAGATACAATTGTTGAATCAATTTGTTGTAATGCTGTAACTGTATTTTTATTATTATTATTTACAGTCAATATCTCAGCCGTTGGTAGAGGAATTTTATTATATATATTAATTGGAACTTTATTACCTGTATATAAACAATATGATTTGTTTGCTGTAAGACTAAGCGATTCGGGATTAGTATCGGCTACAAAAGAATAACCAACTTTTGCGTTAACTATTCCAGTCCATAAATCACTAGCATTATTTTTTGCCTTAGTGAAAAAATGTATAGATGGTAAAGCTTTATTACTTTTTGCGAATATATTTAAGAACAATTGTTGTATATCTTTTACTTTCATGCCTTTATCAGCAGGAACATACCAATTAATTTTAAAAGTTTTATCGGAATTTGGATCGTGTCTTTTAAAATTCCTAAAATACCAACCATCTTCTACATTTTGAGACATTGTAGAAGGTATTGGCATTGGCGGAGATTCATCCTGCCAAACAGTTGGTAAACAAGCAATTGGAATAACATTATACGCTGTAGATACTATATCGCTAATTGAAACATTAATTTCGTTTGTCTTATCAATTACCAAACCATATTTGTCTTGAACATCGGTTAATGTTTTAACTACATCTGACTCTCCAACTAACTTGGTAATAACTTCGTAAACTTTATTAAAATTATCTAATTCATTTGAATCTTTTCCTAGAATAGTGTTAATTCTTTTTGATTGTTTCCATATTTCTCTATCAACATATTCCTGTGTTGTTAATAATTTGTTAGTACTAGAAGTAAAATTTTGTTCAGCTGTAGAATGAATTGTTATATCCGTCTTACTTAATATATCATTCGGTACATAACTAGTATATGGTAAATCTGAACTTGCTGAACCAGTAGATGCTGTAACAATAAATTTATTCGCTCCTACTTTTAAATCTTTAGAAACAGCAAGAGTATCAGACATAGTAACTGCTTTTGAAACAGCAAGAGTATCAGACATCGTTACAGCTCCGCCTACAGCAAGATTACCTCCTACACCAAGAGAATCCGAGACACTAGCAGCTCCGCCTACAGCAAGAGTTTCAGACATAGTAACTGCTTTGGAAACAGCAAGAGTATCAGACATTGTAACACGTCCGCTTACACTAAGATTACCGCCTACACCTATATTACCGCTTACACCTATATTACCGCTTACATTAAGAGAACCATAGACTTTAGCTTGACCGCTTTTAGCTGGTCCGCCTACAGTAAGAGTATTAGAAATAGAAACAATACCAGTATTTCCTAAAGTAATTTCTGGATTCTGTTCAGTTCCACCTATTTTTACAGTTTCTGTAGTAGTTATTCGGCCGTTAACATTCAACGAACCAGAGAATACTTCTCCCGTTGATGCGGTCACATTAAATGTCTCCCCTATTTTTAAATCATTTGCGGCATAAACTAAACCTGTATCTGATACTGTCATATGACCAGTTCCTACATTGAGGGAAGTGGAATTTATAGAACTTACAGTAGAAATTGAACCTAGAGTATTAAAAACACCGTCATTGCTAATCGTTAATTTAGGTGTTCCCTCTTCAGGAATAATATTTAATCCATTAGCAGAAATAATAGATTTTGTTTGTAATTCTAAAGCACCAATATCAAATCTACCTAAATTCTTCGTGTTATTCACTCTTACGTTAGGACCCATATTAGTACTCATAAATAATTTGATTTGGTTAACTACACCAGGATCAGGTTCAATTCTCGTTAAAGTAGCAGCTACCATACTTTATTATACACTATCCTAAGAATATATATTATACAAAAAAAATAATTCTAGAAAATATGTGCCTGAACATTTATATTTCCTTTAGGATCTGTAAGATATGTAAAATTTGCTACTGTATTTGAGGGTAACCTTATTTTCTTTTTTCCATTCATGGCAAACACAATATTATATATAATATGAGATGATTTAATTATTAATTCTGAATCAGTCTGATTACAAATTTGTACTACTCCATTTTTTGGGGGTTTAATAGGTAATTCTATATAACCAGTACTAGGTTGTTCATAATACGTAGTAGTATTAATAATTGAGGTATTAGTAATTTTGGTTTTAATATTTTCTACTGTCGGTAAAATTCCTTTTTTTAAATCTACTTTTTCTGGTAATATAGATTGTATAATTGGTTTTTCTGGTAATACAGATTGGTTAACTGCTTTTTCTGGTAATACAAATGATATAGATCCTTTTTTACGTGTTGACTCAGATAATGAACTTAATTTTAATGATGATGTATATGTAAGATCATCTGGTATATTTAATATGTAAATAGTAATACATACTACACCATCTCCTCCATTACCGCCTCTACCATGACTATTTGACAATGTATGACTTGAACCACCCCCACCTCCACCACTTCCATAAATACCATTCCCGCCATTTCCTGTAATAGTTCCTGAACTAGAAAATCTATTTCCACTACCACCCCCTCCTCCACTCCCCCCATATCCAAGTGTTCCTGTTCCATCACCGCTATCGGCATATTGATTTACTATACCACCTAAAGCTCCATTACCTCCATTACCACCTTCAGCTCCTACCGAGTCATAATAAACAGCCTGGGGATCAGAAGTTCCAGTATTAAAAATACAACCAGCTCCTCCACCGCCACCTGGCGCACTATTAATACCAGAAAATCCTGGAGATGAAATGACAAAACCAGTATTATTAGCAGTAGGGGTTCCAATTCCTCCTGAATCGCCTCCGTTTCCTCCAGAAATATTTATTAATCCACCAGATGCTGACCCTCCAATACCACCAGGATTAGTTGTATTATTTCCAGAAGGATATAATGAGGTATTATATTTTCCCCCAGTTCCTCCATTACATTTTATATTTAAACTTAACCCATCAGAAAATGACGATAAAGTACCAGGAGAACCATCAGAATAATCACCTCTTGTACCACCTTGTCCAACTGTATAATTAAATATTGTTTGACTAGAAATATTAATATTATTTGATGTAGAAAAGCCACCAGCACCTCCACCACTACCACCAATACATCCTTGTTGAGGATTTCCGGAAATAAGTACTACTCCTGATCCGCCTCCTCCACCGCCACCGATAACTGTTACATCATAACATGTAGCCCCTTTAGGAAGAGAATATGTATATGTTCCAGGCACTGTTTGATTAATTTGTACACTTGTTTTACTAAGAGTTTTTGTAATAGATGGGTCAGAAATTAAATTATTTGAGCCACTAGATTTTGAAATAATGAAATAACTATATTCAATATCATTTTCAATTGTTAATTCAGTTGAACGTTCAAACCCATCTGCTATTTTTATTAATACATCGTTTTGATAAATAAGAAAACTTGATACAGGTAAACATGTTTCGTTTTGTTCCCAAAATAATGTTACAGTGTTAGAATTACAATTTGCTGATATAAACGTAATAACTGGAGAAAAAGGTCTTACAGCACTAATAGTAGTTGTATCTTCAGGTCCAGTTGTATATGGCCATTTATTTCCACTATTAGACATTGTATATCTTTGTCTAGGATACCAAGTTGGTGTTCCGTCATTCCAACATAGATCCTGAATTCTACCTGGAACATTGGAATCAGTAGTAGGATTACATAATTGTTGTGATAAATGTTGTTTTGTGAAACCAGTACAAATATCTTCTTGAATAGAGCAAATTAAGACTCCTTCATCTTGTATAACAATTGGGTCAGGTTTTGCCTCAGAAGGTACTTCAGGAATAAAATTATCATTATTTGAAGGAATAGGATTATTCGGTTGAGGAGGAATCACTATAATAGTTCCTCCCCCTCCTGTAGATGGTAAAGCAGGATAATTATTTTTATCAAATTGTAAACAAGTAACTGGTAATAAAGTAGGACCTAATGGTAATCTCGTAATAGAATCAAAAGCAATATTAACTTTCCCAACACGTTTTAAAGAAGTTATATTGGGATTAGTATAACCACGAGTAGATTGCGTTGCCCATGTAGTATTACGATTAGTCCATTGACCTTGAGCAATTTTAGAATATTTCATATTCTTAGTTAAATTACCACTATTAGCCTTGTATTGTAAAATATTTCCTTTATTTAACATATCCAACTTTTCTTTTAATTCAGAAGCAATAACTAATTGTTTAGAATATGGAACTCTAACCAAATCATCAGGATTAACAGAGTAAGATGTAACAACAGAGCATTCATTTTGTACTCTAGACCAAGCCCTGGGAGGACGTGGTAAATAACAATTACTATTAAAACAAGACATCTTAATATATCCACTTTTAAAAAAGTGGAGCAAAAAATATTATTTTTTTATTTTCTGGGTTTTCTTGATTTCCTAGATTTTCTTTTTATTCTTTTTGATTTTTTTACTCTTTTTGTTCTTTTACCACCATAATAGCCGGCAATGTTTTTCTGTAATTCAGTTGATAAAGTAGTTAAAGGATATGTTCCCATTTTAGAAATATGTTCAAAAGTATAAACTTTATATCCATTTAATGGATTAATACTTACTGAAAATGGCTGATTAGGTTTATCATTAAATATAAAATAGGCCCTATTATTATCGGGAGAAAATCTGGAAAATGTTCCAATTTTGCGTATGTTACCATTTGCTAAAAGAAATCGTCTACCACGATCCTGTTCAGTTAAAGTAATAGGAGTAAATTCACTTAAATTTATTGTTTTATACCATTCAGGATTTGCCATCTATATAATATAAATATAATTTACTAAATATTTATAAAACTGATTTAAAAACAATATCATAGTATGATTAATATAAAATGTTAACTCGTAGATTATGTACGGTAAATACAATGTTAAAAACTTCAGCATTGAATGTTTTTGAAAAATCTTGCTATCATAAGATTGATTTTAAAATTAATGAAGAAGCTTCTGTAAAAGATGCTGTAAATCGTTTTACCGCATTTAATATTGGTTGTTTAGCAGTTACAGATAAAAATAATAAAGTTGTAGGAGTATGTTCAGAGAGAGATTTTATTTCAAAGGTTTCCTCATATGAAAAAGATTTGAAACAAACAAAGGTTAAAGAAATATGTACATATTCTCCATTAATAATAGCTAAAAAGACAGATTCTTTGGAAACATGTATGAATAAAATGATGTTCAAAGATATTCGTCACTTACTTGTAGTAGATGATAAGAATGAAGAGTTTGTAGGTATTATTTCAATAAAAGATTTAATTAAAGAAATAATAAAGAAGAATGATGATAAAATTACAAGATTAAGTGATTTTAAATTAGGTAAAGGTGCGTTTTTTGGTAGTGAATAAAAAATATTATTTATTTTATTATGGATTAAAGGTATCTTCAGTTCCGTAGAAAAACCATCTTAATGATAAATAATTATTATTTTTGATATTTATACCATTGGAGCCTTTCATATTAGTGTTAGGGCCTCTTTTAACCAAATTACTAATAGAAGCAGTTCCTAATGCGTAATTATAATACCATAAATTAGATATATAACCGGCAAATCCACCATTGGGCGCAATATAAACATTTCCATAGTTTTGTTTAGGAACACCATGTAAATTATGACTTTTGATGATTGTTCCATTAATATAAACATCAATAGTACTATTTTGGCATCTAATAATTATATTAACCCATTTATTAAGGGGAATATCGTTAACAGTAATTTTTTCATTAATGACATTAAATGTATTCATAAAAATAATTAAATCATTTGTATTAGGAGCAATATAAACTCCAGGTGCGTTATTCGGGAAATTTAACCCTAATGAATCAGAATCATTAGGATTGGATGAAAAATCATTGCCTTTATAAAAAACACATTTATATTTACCAGAATTATAAGTTAAATCATCAATATAAATCCATGTTGACCAAGTAAATTCAATACCGTCGTTAGCATTAACAGACCTAGAAATAGGGATTGCTCCTTCAATTGAAGGATCTTGATTAATAACAATTAATTGTTTAGCATCAACCATTCCATTGATAAGTTTTGGTGAATTAGAAGGTGATAAATAGTATCCTAAAATAGAAATTCCTAAACGAAGTAAAACAATAAAAACAAATAAAACAAGGAGTAAAAAAGCTACTTGTGCTACAAGACTATTGGAATCAAGAAAATCTTGTGTTGAACTAATATATTTATTTGTATTAAATTGATTAAATGTTGAACCAGAGCTAGTATTCATATTATATATATTATACTTTTAAAAAAAGTATAATAAATGTTAAAATTAAAATAATCTTATTTAAAAACTAAAACTAGAATCCTCAGTATCACCTTCCATTAAAGAAACCTTGACAGTATATTTGCCAAATAAATTACCTAATAAACTACCACCATATCCAGATTTGTAAATATTCCAAGCTTTCTGTGGATCGCATGAATCAGGCCAATATTGGAATTTTGAGGTCCAACCTGAAAATCCACCCATAGGCGTAACATAAATAGGAGCAGATGAATCAATCTTAGCAACCCCCGGTAAAACACAGGTTCTAACTAATTTACCATCAATATAAATATCTAATGAGCGTCCATAACAACTGACCAATAAATTACACCATCTTTGAATAGGCACATTTGCTACAGGGCAGTTATGAACAATAAAATTGGAACCATCTGTAGGTTGTTCATCTAAACCAGGATAGACCGCTAAAGAAACAACAATATTATTTTGAAGTGGGCCTAATACAACCGATGGACATGGTTCTTTATCAGAAGCTCCAGAGGTCATACGTCCAAAAATAACTTTAGGTTCACCATAACGATAATTCCAATCATCAATAAAAAACCAAATAGAATATGTAAAATTACTAGTACTACTCTCAGATGAAGAAGATGCTAAATCAGTTGGCTCAACTTTTTGCATAGTTTTGCCCGATATAAGACCAGATAATGTATTTACATCTTTTGTAACATATCGTATAACAATAACTAATAAAACAATAATAATTACAAATAATATTATATTTTTGACTTCCATTATATTATACATTTAGAAATTTTCTATTTTATAAAAATATTAAATACTATTTTTTACTTCGTTATAAAAGGTATAATTTTATTTGTATTTTCAGGTATTATTGGAGGATTTTTATCTTTTAATGAATTATATAATTTATAAATAGTCAAAATATCAATTGGATTTTTAAAATACATTAAATTTGCTATATTTCCACTAATACCATTTTCTGCCCCAGTAGTTAACATATCATATTTCATATATGGAACAACTTCAATAGCAGATTTAACCAATTTGCCATTGTAAAATACATCTAAAGTTCCGCCGTTAAAGTTTAAAACAATATGATTCCATTTTTGTAGCAATACATCAGGATGTTTATAAATAATTCTATTACCATCAGCGTCTATTTCATTACTAAAAGGCATATCTTTAACTTTTTCAATTGTATCTTTAATCTTATCTTGAACATTTGTCCATTTTTTACCAACTGATTCAACGGAACTATCTTGTAAAGAATATTGATTATAAAAATTTTCGTCCGTTTTTTGCTTCATGGTAATATATAATGTGTTATCTTTGGAACTATATTTAATAGCAGGATTATCACCATAAGAAAGTATTGGCACTATTTTCAAATAAGAAGAATTAGTACTTGGAGGAAAAGAATCTAAATAAAACCAAAAAGATAAAGCATATTGATAATCAAATTTATCATTTCCCGTTAATGATTGATACGCTGCTATATTAGATAAAATATCTGTTGGAATAGGTTGATTAATTAATTGTTGACCTCCTTGTTTTAATATTTTGTTTGTAATATAGGAATGAGCATATAATATCCAGAAAAAATAGGAAGATAATAATAATAATGATAATCCCAACATTTTTAATTCAAATGTATTAGGGGGCTTAAAAGCACTCTCAGTTCCTGGAGGACCTTTTACTATTCCAAAAAATTTGCCTAAGAAATTTAGTGAACTAATTAGTAAACATGGAATATATAAAATTGTATTTAAGAACAAACGATAATATGGATTTCTATCTAAAAACCCACCAGCGTTTGCTAATTTATAAATAATACCTAACATTCCACAAAATAATAATAAATTAAAAATAATGTGACCCCATGAAGAGGGTTTTGAAGCATCTTGATCAAAAACACCCATGAATTTCAAAGAATAAAATATTAATAAACTGGATAACCCAATTGAACCTAGAATATATAAAGCTCTTATTATTAATGATAAAACTCCAGGTTCATTTTTAAGTAAATTAGCTTTTGAGGGATTAGCTAGATAAAATTGATAAATAGTAATCATTATCATGAAAATTATTCCTACGAATAATGTAAAAAAAATAGTTGGTCCACCATAATTAGTCATAATATTCCAAGGATTAACAAAATACAATAATACAACTAAAAATAAAAATACAAAAAATATAGCAGTATATTGAGTTCTTAGAGCAAAAATGTTTTGAATATTATTAGGCAATCTATGTAAAATAAGATTGTCTTTATTCTTACCATTACTATAAATAGATATAGTTATTATTAAAAATAATATAATTATAAAGAAATTGAATATCATGGCTGTATTATTTTCAGGTGGCTTGTCAGAAAAAATACCTCCTACAGCTAACATAGAAAAAAATCCTGCTAAACCAATGATTAAACTTGTAATTATTATTGCGGGTAAAAACCATGGTTGTGTTGCCATTGAGAATGTAGATAACCATGCTTTTTCTGGATTAGATAAAAAAATTACAACCTCTTTAATAATAAAAGCAAAAAATAATAAAATAGGCCCTGTTATAAAAATTTCATACCCCAGTATTTTATTAAATCCATTTGGATTTGTAAATTTTAAAATTAGAATTAGAATAAAAAATAAAAATAGACAAGCTGTAAAAATATCATATGAAACTAAAAGTTGTTCTAAAGATTGAGTTTTTTTTATATTAGGGGTTTCCATATTATTATTATATAATATTTATTTTCTTCCTTCGTTGTAAATAATCTATAGTTACTTCCTTCGTTGTAAATAATCTATAGT
>Ga0114966_10003871_pt1 | contig 12991 bp, 16 predicted proteins | sample M_130207_XF_Meta_FD_87029 | JGI IMG/M metagenome (GOLD analysis project Ga0114966, IMG submission 87029) | Freshwater microbial communities from Lake Montjoie, Canada to study carbon cycling - M_130207_XF_MetaG | ecosystem: Environmental > Aquatic > Freshwater > Lake | place: Lake Montjoie... | reverse complement strand
ATTATATTATATGTCTTTATTTTATCTTTTATATTTGTTCTTTTCATACAAGATATGAAAGGATTCCATTACATCTTGGTTCGGGTTGTATTCTATCATGTATTCTAAGAGCATGTTTCAACATATTTCGTTTTACTGATTGCAACCATTCATTACGTTCTTTCATATGCCGTTTCCATGTTCTCTGTATAATTCTTATCCAAAATGTTTTTATTATAACTGTATATGCTTCATCTATTATTTTTATTTTAACTATTTCAGTTTTTCCAAATATGCGGTGTTCTGGATGTATTGGTAATTGTAAAAATTCATATATCAGAGACTCATTAAATTTGAAAAACAATTGAGGGTCTATGTCTATATCTAATAGAAATTCACCATTTTCGTTTGGATAAAGGACCGATCCAATACATGTATCATCTGTCTTTAAAACGTGTTCGTCGTCGCGTATATATTCATCGTAATCACATACGTCATATATTGTTTCTTGGCCTAATCCCGATATCATGTTTTATAAGATAATAATAATATCATCTTATAAAATTATTATTCGTTCGATTTTCTATACCATTCCATTCCACTCCATTCCATTCCATTCCATTCCACTATGCGAAGGTCACTTTTTTCGCTTGTTTTTCAAATAGTTCGGCGTTATATACCATGTTTCCGGTAGGTTTATACTTGTCTATCGGAGTATATTGTTTTTGTTCCTTCTTTTCCAAATTTTTATTATGTGCCAATAATCTTGCGTTTGGATCATGACTTTCTATTTCAACACCTTCATTGAGTTTTTCGAGAACATTTCCTTTTTCATCTAAAACTATTCCTAATTTTTTCTTTATTTCAGTCCTTGTATACGATGGTATCCAATTTTCCCAGGATATAAATAGCGTATTTGGATGCATATAGTTTACATAAAATCCATTTTCTTCTAATTTACTTACTAAATATCCCATACATTCACCTTTATCATAATTAGGTTCTCCAAAAATATATTCAGGAACCGTAAACCATGCATATTTTTCATGTCGTTTATTTCTTCCAGTTAATTGAATACGTTTATGAATCCTATTTAATATTTTATTAAAAACTGACAACTGTTTTAAATCACGCTGGTGTTTTTTATCATATAAATCATCGATGTTTAATTTACGTAGTGATTCTTCCTCATTGACATACAGTAAACAAGACATTTCTATATGATGGTATATTTTTTATTGTTCTATAACTAAAAAATATAAAAATTATTTTCCCTTTTTACAAATGGAAGTTGAGAACCTAGATGATTTATTAATATATTCAATATCAGACATTTCAAATAATCATGTCTCCGATAAAGTAGAAGGACGAATTAAACATTTGGTTATTTCAGGTGGTTCTGTTTGGGGATTTTCAGCTTTCGGAATTGTATTTGAAGCGATTGATTGTGGTTTTATGAATATGAATATGATTGAATCACTTTATTTGACATCCATCGGTTCAGTTGTTGGCGTGATGTTTGCATTAAAAATAGATCATATTATATTAAGAGAATACCTTATACAACGTCCATGGGATGTTGTTTGTAAAAAATCGACATCTTCGGTTCTCGAAATTTATGATAATAAAGGTATTGTGCTTCCAAATTTTTTCACCGAATTTTTTTCACCCTTATTAAAATCAGTTGATTTAGATATAGATTCTACAATGTTTGATTTATATAACTATAATGGTATGGATATTCATATTTATATAACAGAACTAAATTCGTTTACATTATTAGATGTATCATATAAAACTCATCCTGATTGGCGGATTGTAGATGCAATTCATGCTTCGTGCGCTATACCTCTTATTTTTAGTCCAATTGTAAAGGGCGACCAATGTTTTATTGATGGTGGGTTTTTTATGAATTATCCTATATCTAAATGTTTGGAAAATGTCGAGAACATTGAAGAAATATTCGGGATTTCATTAGGTAATATTTCAGATGATTCGGAACGATTGATTGTAAGACCAGAATCGAATATTTTTGACTTATTAAATGTTGTATTAAATCGAGTTATTAATAATATTGATTTTTTTACAAATAATAAACAAACTTCGGTTCCATATCAAATTCATTATGCAAATGAAGCGACAACCATTGATTATTGTTTACGTGTTTTATATAGCAAAGAAGATAGACATGATTTGATATATAAAGGTATCGCTATTATGAAAGAGAAAATGACTGATTGGTTGACTAAAGACTTATACACTATTGATGAATTGAATTAATGTATCTTTTGTTATTTTTGCTTCAAATGTAACTACTAAATCATCCTTTGTAAGTTTGACCGTTGGATATGAATCTATATTGTATTTCTTAATAAGGTCAGCGATTTTAACTGGTGTATTTGCAATGCCAGTCGTCACATATTTGTCATTTGAATCCTTCTCTGTATTATCCAATGTTATAACTGTTTCACCATTATCTTTGGTGCAGTCAATATCATAACATTTTATAAGATATCCTCTTACTACTGTATTGTTATACTGACTTCTAAATGTATCCCATTCTGGTTGGGCTTTAACACAATGCGGACACCATCCAACATGGAAAAAATACACTCCCATAATCGGTTGTATATTATTTGAATTTGCTATATCTGATGTATTTTTATATTTGTTCTTTTTTGCAAAATATGTTTCATATGCATACTTGGATAATAATACAAAAAATATTATCGATGCAATTATAATCATATATCTGTAATATGGTTTTAGTATTGAGTTTGCGTATACAATCAAATTTGCCATTATATCATATATTTACATTTTTTATTTGCCAATATAAACTTGTATTTGTGAAATAATATTATACCTTTATATTATATATATTTAAGAACTCCAAATAAATGGTAAAACCGGTATTCTCAGAAAAAGATTTTTCAAGTGGTGATGGTATGCTAACATCTGTTTGGGGACCAAGTATGTGGCATTATTTGCATACAATGAGTTTTAATTATCCGTCTGATCCAAGTTGTGATGATAAGCGGCATTATCAGGCGTTCATTTTAAATTTGCAAAATGTATTACCATGTGGAAAATGTCGCAAAAATTTGAAAAAGAATTTTAAACGTTTACCATTAACCTGGCAAGATATGAAATCGCGTGCTACTTTTTCCAAATACATTTACAATTTACATGAAGTCATAAATAAAATGTTGGGAAAGAAATCGGGGTTAACTTATGAAATGGTTAGAGAGCGATACGAACATTTTCGGTCGAGATGTACTAAATCATATAAGGATTTAATGAAAAAACGAAAAACCATTAAAAAAAAGCCTGTTGAAAAGGGATGTACGGAACCATTATATGGTGAAAAATCCAAATGTATTATACAGATTGTTCCTCAAAGTAAAAATGTCGAAACATTTACTGTCGACAAGACATGTATCAAGCGAACATTGTAATTTATTTTTTATATTTTTATTATACATTTTCTCATTTACTACATATGAGTTTGTGCGCATATGTAGTAAAAAAATAATAAACATTATATATAAATGGTCGAATTAAATAATAGTGAATTTTCCACAGATATTTCAGGAAATTTAAATGATACATCGAATCTATATGATATACCGAGCGAATTCAATAATTTACTTGTTCCGTTTTGGTCTGATAATCCAAATATTATTTTTGATATAAAATATTTGACAGAGTTTTTCCCAATCGAATCTATGACATATAATCAAAAATTAAATGCAATATCGAGAACCATTTTATTTTTAACAATTATCAGTTTTATTTATAATCGCATTTTTAGAACTCTACTTATTGGTGCTATTACATTGTTCTCTATTTATCTATTGCATTACTATCATACATTGGAATCCCAAAAATCTGTTGGATTGAAAAATAAAAATAACGTCGAAGGGTTTGCTAACCCTGCTTTAGAGGTTTTAAAAGGGTTTCCTATAAACTCTGCTGAAACGTTTGATAAACCATCTTCACATAACCCTTTTTCAAATGTGTTAATTCCAGATTACGAATATAATACACAAAAGAAACCAGCGCCACCAGCGTTTAACCAAAATGTGAATTCATCCATTTTAGAACAAGCGAAACAGTTAGTCATCGACCAAAATCCAGGACAATCAGATATTGCAGATAAGCTTTTTACAGATTTAGGCGAACAATTTGTTTTTGAACAATCATTGCAACCTTTTTATTCCAACCCTGCAACAACAATACCCAACGATCAGGCTGGATTCTCGGATTTCTGTTATGGTAGTATGGTCTCATGTAAAGAAGGTAATCTATTTGCGTGCGCCAGAAATTTAGATAGACACACAAATTAGACAAGTATAAAAAATAAAAAAGTATGTATATAGTATAAAATGTCTACTCTTCATAGCTACAAATTTAATAATATGGGAAGCTTGAAATCTGATATGACCGATCAAACCCAGCAAAATATCCAAAATACGAGATTTGGTTCATACTCGCTTTCAAATTATTTTAGCGATAGCTCCACTGATAGACAGCTTCAATTTGCTACTCAACAACCTGGATTATTTGTGAATAATGGTGGTGTTGCTGGTGCAGTCATTGACGTTGAATCCAATCTATTTAACAAGATTGAAACTACAAGAGCAACTGAAAAACTTCAATTATTTGAGCGCCCTTTTAAAACAGTTCCTTATTTAGGAAGAGGTGGTGGAGATCCTACATTGGAAGCCCAACTTCAACAAGGTGAAATGGTGCGCGATTTAAAGAGTGTTAGCACTGTTTCTGAATCATCGTTTATGGCTCCTTCTCAGTATCCTATGCGCGACGATTTGCGTTCGCAAATTACAAACCCTGCTAATTTCGTCCAAGAAATGGCAATGGATGGATGGATTCGTGGAGGTGCTTCTGCCCGTGAATCTGGTGCAAAATAAATTATTCAAAATTCTAATTCCAATCTAAAATATAATATATGAATAATATATATTATATAATGGTTCTAAGTTTATTATCTCCTGCACCAGTAAGTGCTGCCATTAGTTCAGGTGAAGTTGCCCGTGTTCAAGGTGGTGAAACCGATTTACCAAAGATTCCGCTAGTTGGTGGCGGTAAGCGCAAGTCTAAGAAGTCCAGAAAATCAAAAAAGTCTAAGAAATCCAAAAAATCAAGCCGAAGATCCCGAAAATAGGTATGTTTATTATCATTATACAATAGTATTTTTATTGTATAATCATTTAGAGGGTTGTCATATATTATCATATAATATTGTTATAATGTTCTCAAATAATACCGGATATCGTGCTTTATTACGTTCATTTTTTAATATGGATGTCAAATCCATTGACGCAGATCTAAAAGATTGTTGTTATGATGAGGAAACCCATGATGAATTATTATTCGACCAAGCTGCAGTAGATAGAGGTATGACAGATATTCTTAATAAAACCGCAGGTAATCCTCTTTTTGATGAACTGTATAGTTTAGCCGCTGCAAAAATGTTTTCTACTGATCGAGAAACTGGATTATGTATTTTATTATCATATGATTTTTTCCACGATTTCTATGTTCTATGGCAAATGTTCTCAAATAAACCGAATGATGTATCTGATACAACCGAATGCTATGTTTTATTATTGAACCGTTTGTCTATAAAAAAATAAAATATCAGAAATAAAAGGTTTATATAATATAAATGGCTTCTACAAGGAATAAAAATGATAGAGGAAACTATAAATCAGAAGAAATGGGGCGACAAGACCAACGATTATATTTAGCTTTTGAAAACCAGGGCAATGGTAAATCATATACCAATAATTATGCCGGCGATGGTTTGCTAATGGGTCAAATGGGACCTTCTGTGCTATCTTATAATTTTGCTGACATTGACTCACATTTGAAGGGTATTGGTTCAACTAATTTGGTTAGTCCTTTACCTGAAATAAGACCGCAATTTAAAGAATTAGAGAGTCTTTCTATTATTAATAGAATGCCTATGATTATGCCTCGCGATTTACGTATTGATAAAAATCAGCGTCCTTTACTTTCATAGATTCAAATAATACAATCATATATGATGTTATTATTTATCTTTTATCTTTTCAACTAAATTTCACTATAATTTTGACGTCTTCTTTTTTAATGCATTTACATGCGGATATTGACAACTCTTCGCGCTTCTTTCTTGTTTTACCATTGTCTTTTTCTTCTATCTGTGTTAATTTTTTAGACGTGCTGTTGCGGTTATTCATGTCTCCTTCGATTTCTTGATAATGTGATTGAATATACTCTATGATCTTGCTTTCAATCGCCCATTTGAAAAAATTCAGCTGACCTATTGTGGTTTCCATATAATTATCCATATCATACGGAATAGTGATTCGCTCCCATCTGCAAAACGGGTCGAAATTCTTTTTCGCATAAGCTTTCAGTTTTAATTTATAATCATTATACACCTTGAATCGGGTTGTTTCTGATAATGATGGTTCGCCACCAATTATCTTAGGAATCTCATATACAGTATAGTATTTTTTTGCATAATTTGTCACAAACCAATCCACTATTCTGAGTGATATTTTTGACTCTCCATTTATAACATTCATCATTTTTAAAAGGTTCTCCTTGTTTTTGTAAAAATCCATTAAATTATTGAGAAGTAATTGTTTTTGTGTATTTATTTGCGTATAAGACATGTTGATAGTTATTGGTTTGTCTTTCTATATGAGTTTTTTATCTTTATCTTTTATATTTTACAATACTGATACCTTTTGTCCTATACATTGGAAATAGCAATTATTATACAATATATTTTTATCGAGTGCCTTTGCTAATGTTTTATCGCTTATTTTGAGTTGTTTTATACAATCATATTTACATACAAATTCTCTTATTCTGTTTTTATTTGAATCATATTGTCCTACACCGTCTTTATATAGCAAGGGTTTTCCATATTTTTCTTCAAAATTGACTATTATATCATCCTCACATTTATCATATAGTATATAATAATGATTGTTTGAAATTGTACCTTTTGCAACTGCATTATCTAATGAAGATGGTGATTGATAACCGTTTTTGATAGCCGCTGTTTTCCTATCTATATACACATTGACAATTTCCGTTTTTTCATTGTTGAGTTTTGCAATATAACCGATATTTTGCGTGCGGGTTTGTTTTGTTGGCAGGACGTTTTTGATGATTGTTGGGTCTTCATTTCTTTCTACGAACGCCCATCTGAAACCGTGGTAAATAGTATTTTCTGATACTGCTTTATTGATAGATGGTCGTTTGAGTGTGAAATTTGTTTCTTTTATACATTCTGCTAGTGATTCATATGCTTTTATGAGCGTCATTGTTTCTGGATTTATTTTTTGTAAATAGGGTCCAACAGTTTCCAATGTTTGGTTGAAATTAGTCGTTGTTTTTATTTCTGTTTTTGTGAGTTTTTCGAGAATTTCTTTATTTGTTTTTTCGAGGTTTTGGATTTGCTTTGACATTTGAAGTTGATTATCGAGGATTTTTTGTAGGATATTAGGGTCCATCATTATATTTGCAATAGAGGGTTCTATTCCATTAATAGCACATGTATTTTCCAATCGTCCTTTTAGAATATCGATTTCATTATATAATTTTTCTACAATATTATCCATTGTGTTATCATTATAATTAATGATATTTTCATTGATTATTTGAATCAACATTTCATATGATAGTTCCTTTCCAATTAAAAATAATTCGACTTCTTTTTCATGTCCTAAAAAATCATTTACGCGATTTGGTTTTATTTTTTCATGAGTATGTAGCATTTTTTCAAAATCTTTACTTTTTGATACATTGAAACAATCTAATAAAAGGATATCTTTATAGTTTGTTTTATGTTCTGCATATCTAGATTGAATACCCCTTCTACTTTCGCCTATTTTTACAATATATTGTCCATTTTCAAACGCTTTTACCTTTATAATATAAACTATTGAACCTTTCGAACCAAATTGTCGTAATAATAGTTTTTCGCGGTCCTTTTGTTGTTGTATTTCTCTATCTTTTTGATTGATTTCTTCTATTTTTTTTAGTTGGGTTTTTAATTCATTGCATTCTTCACTTATAGTTTGTTGTAGCATTTCTTCTAATTTAATAAAATAATCATGTATTTCATCTGCCTTTTTTGTTCCGGCTTTCAAACAAAAAAGTTTGAATGTCTTTACTGTCAACATAATTTTTTCTTTATTATGTCCTCCATGTATTTTATTTTTCTCTTTATCTAATATTTTATAATCTATTTCATATTTAAAATTTTTTTCTAATACTGTTTTTGCACTTATTTTTTGTGTAAATCCTAACCATTTCCATATATTGTCTAAATCAATACTAAAATCATTTGTTTGACAATAGTTCAAATAACAATAAAATGATGATATGAATAGTTTTTGTTGTGACTCCGTGAATATTTCTTTTACTTTTACAAGTAATTTATTGTTATACGTTTTAGATAACTGTGTAATTTGATTTTTTTCAATTAATTCAATAATATTAATTTCAGACATTTCTGATAAATAATATATACATACTTCTTTATATTATTTATCTTACTTTTGTTTTTATAATTCTAAACCAAGAATCTTGCTTTAGCAACCTCTAAAGCAAGTTTTTATAATAATTATAGTATATTATAACAAATATTTTTTCTAAATAACTAGCACTATTATCTTGCTTTAGAAGTTGCTAAAGCAAGATTTTTTATAATTATTGTAGTATATGAAAATAAATAACAATTGTTTGCTCTTGTAACTTCAAGAGCAAACAGTTTATAGCATAATCTTGCTTTCTCTGAAGAGAAAGCAAGATTTATCATCATATATTTTATAAAAATATATGAAAAATGACACCATAAATGGTAAGGAAACATTTAATTTGAATAAGCCACTCCTGCCATGCCGCTCATCACACGGAGAACGTTATAATTGACAGCATAGACGCGGACCTTGGCAGTAGCAGTTCCTGAAACAGTAGGAGATGATAGCACGAGTTGGAGAACAGCGTTATCAATTCTAGAAAAGTTGCACGACCCGCTCGGTTGGTGTTCTTCTGGGCGAAGAGCGAATGAGTAGACATTGATACCAGTGTCAGGGGCACGGGTGTGGTGTTGGTATGGCTGGACGACGTCAAAGTATGAACCTTCACGCTCGGAGAATCGGTCCTGACCGTTAAGCTGGAGCTTAGCAGTGACGACTGGGTTCTCACCCCAACAGTGCATGTCAAGAGCGGTCTCGGCAAGAACGAATGTTCCGGCATCAGAAAGACCAGAACCAGTGACAGCGGCAGCATCAGCAGGCTGGAATGGGGTGTTGACAGAAAGTCTGTTCCACTCAGATTGAGATGTAAGACCAGGAACATCAACAGCTCCGGCCATCTGGAAAAGACCCTGGGATGTGACAAAGGCTTGGGAACCAGATGTCTCAGCAGGTCCTCCAAAGGCATGGATAGCGTTAGGAAGAGCATCGATGGAGTCAGTGTAGTTAAATGGCTGGGCTCCAAGGACCTTGAAGAGAAGCTGGGTAGCATCAAGGGATGAGCAGTAGTCAACGTTGGCATCAGGCTGAACAACCCAGACAAGTTCCTTGACAGGGTGGTTGAAGTTCAACTTGATCTTGTTGGATGAGGAACCGACAGATTCATCACCAGTGAACTGAACTTGCTCGATGAGATACTCATGAGGGTTCTGGGCCATCTTTCTGCGCTCATCAGTGTCAAGGAAGATATAGTCGACATAAAGAGAAGCAGCAACAAGGGATTGTTGGTAAGCAGTTGTGACTGATTGTGTTCCTTGGGCGACAGCAAGGGTGTTGACGGCCCAAAGACACTCACCAATAGGTCTCAAGTCAAGGTTGATCTTGACCTCGTGGTATTGGAGAGCAATCAAAGGAAGAGCAAGTCCAGGGTTTCTGCAAAACCAGAAAAGAAGAGGAATGTAAAGAGTTGTCTCTGGGAGAGCGTTTCTTGGGGCACAAACTTGGGTTGGGGCACCAGTGGCAGCGCAAGGACCAGCGACGGAAGCAAAGGTAGGGTCAGTCATGTAGGTAAGTTGGGTGGTGTTTCCAATGAGCTTGAAGTATCCACGTTGTTGCTCGGAGGTCATTGTGAGCTGGTTCCAGATGTGCATCCAGTCACCATATTGACGGTCAATGCGTTGACCTCCAATCTCAACCTCAACTTGAGCGACAAGTTGCTCACCAATGTAGTCAAGCCATCTGGCATAGACACCAGAACCAGCAGTGGAGCTAGCCATGGATTGGTTGATCTCTGGAAGAGTAACCTGGAGGTATGTGCGGTATGCAAGATCTCCGTTTCTGGAGATGGTGCAGGTAACACGACGACCAAAGTCAGCCTGTCCGGAGAATGTTTGCTCGATGGATTCCATGGCAAAGTTTGTGTGTCTTCTGTAAGAAACCTTCCAGAAGGTAATTTCAGGAGTTCCTGTAAGGAACACGTCTTGTGCGCCGTAAGCGACTAGTTGCATTAACGCTCCACCCATCTTTTCGATATATACTTCCTAAAGATAATAATTTCGTAAAACATTAAAAAATATGCAAAAATATACAAAATACCTACATACATACTTTTTATTTTTTTTTGTTAATTTTTATTATAATATATTATGTAGGCGTTCCATCATAGAATAATTGCACTATTTCAATCGTTTTATTTGTTTTATGAACCATCCAATAATCTATTTGTGACTTCAAACTGTCTAATCGATGCTGCCATTCAATCTGTTTTGCTTTTGGAACAGATAAAATTGCAGTTTGTTTACCAGGCACCCAACATGTTTTTATTTTACAACCATTATTATCAATATAACCATCTGGATTGAATCTAATAAATATAATTGGACGATGACCGACATCCTGTGAAATTTCCATCAATCGCTTATTTTCACAAGAACAATCATAATCACTATGTTGGTTCTCATCAATCTCAACAATAATCACTTGATAACCTAAGTCTAATAATAAATCCGGACGGCGTTTCGAACATCCATCATTTACACGTTTATCACATATCCATGATTTATCAGATGACGAAATGATATAATCTACAACTGCTTTCTCTTTTGTTTTGTAGTTCCTCGAAACAGGCTTATCTGGAAACAAATGAATAAAGCAATTGATACAATATTTATCATAACTACGATTTGCGTAATTATTGCACCATTCCGACTTGCATAGTGGAGTAATAACATCAATCATATTCACCATTTTATGTGACGCACAGTACAATCCTTTTTTAGAACCTTCAATATTGAATAAGGGGCGTTTATCACAATCTGGTTCAGCACATAAATGATGTTTCAAATCGACCATTGTTTCTGTTTTATGTTCGGCACAATAAATTGGTGTTTTTGTTCCAATATAATTATATCCAGCAAGGATATTACAATTATCAAAATTACAAATAGCATGTTTTCCATTTATCATACCCTCTAATTTATGGATAGCACAAAAACGGCACCTAGTATCAGTAATAAGCTTATATGATGGTGATAAAGAACATCCATCATGTTCACATTTTTGATGTTTTATATCAACCATTCCATCATCTTTATGTCGAGAACAATATTTTCCTTTTTGTTCTCCGTCAATATTAAATTGCGCGTTCAGGTTACAATCATGATGTTCGCATCTTTTTCCAGTGACATTTACCATATTTTCCAATTTATGAACGATACAGTATTTTCCTTTTTGTTCTCCATCAAAATTATATATTGGATTTGTATAACAATTTGTATTACCATCTTTATAAAAACATCTTTTACCCTTTACATTTATCATATCCTCTAATTTATGAGAAATACAGTATTTACCACCGGTTTTACCACTATAATTATACATCGCACGGCGAACATTACATGTTTCACACATTTTGTCTACTACATTTACCATTCCTTCCAGTTTATGAGTCGAGCAATACTTTGCTTTGGGTTCTCCATTCAGATTGAATCCAGCATTTATCTGACAATTGTCGTATTCACAAATTGTCATTTATATTCGCTATATTTATTATAGATTTTGAATCGATTTTATAGTATTGGATAAAAAAATCTGCGTTTTCATTTTTATTCATATAATACAAATGAAAGAAAATAACCCATGTTTACCAATATATAAATATGTTAAAAAAACCATAACCAATCAGGATTTTCGTCAAAAAACAAATATGGTAGTAAGTGTATCTCTCGAACTATATAGAGTCATGATATCATCTCTCCTGCTTATTTTTGTCCCGCAAAAATGCGACGACCATGCATGTGTTCTCCTGGAAAATCTTCATATAGACAGTCCAAAATATTCAATCGGTTTAATCATAAATTATATTACTGCTATTGGGTTTATTATTATGTATATTTGTGAAATCAGAAGAGAAGAAAAATTAATACATTTATTAGAAGTAAATAATACTATTTCAACAGACAATGAATCCGTTGGAACACGGTTGGCTATTTTTTCAGAAGAAAAACGTCAAAAACTATTCGATATAGATAGAGATTATCAATATGCAAGTTATGCAGTAATGTGTATTTATGCACTAAACATAATATTTAGTGGTATTGTTATAAATGAGTATTCACTCGGTAATCAAACACTCATTATTTATCTAACTAATTTGCTGTTTATGATAACAAAATTGAGTAATGTATATATTATTATCAATACGGACAAAAATATATTTTTTTCGGCATATTTGAATACAAAAGTGCAGTTCAATGATATAGACCCACATGAAATGCATAAAATAGACAAGCGACGAACAATCGATATCATGACATTGCATATTGTCGAATCTGGTGGATGGAATTTGATGGAAAAAGATAAGGTTAAAATATTGGATGATGGCGGGTTTGAAATTATCGATTCATCGGATTCGGATTGATTTTTTTAATAATGCAGAACATCCAAATTGGATTCTACAAATTTTTCTAAATAATCTGACTGGAAAATTTCTTTTTTACCTTCATGTTTTT
>Ga0114966_10003869_pt1 | contig 12994 bp, 11 predicted proteins | sample M_130207_XF_Meta_FD_87029 | JGI IMG/M metagenome (GOLD analysis project Ga0114966, IMG submission 87029) | Freshwater microbial communities from Lake Montjoie, Canada to study carbon cycling - M_130207_XF_MetaG | ecosystem: Environmental > Aquatic > Freshwater > Lake | place: Lake Montjoie... | reverse complement strand
CTGCGCGCCGCATCGGAACGCTATATGCGCAACCATATGGATTTGAACATTCTGGAAGAGAGCAAACGCTTTCCGCGCGGGGAATAGCGCGCGATTTTTCGCGAAGACCCGATTTTGGGAAGACCCGAATTTTCTGCGAAAATTCGATTGTCCTGCCCCGAAAGGACTGCGCGCAATAAACCACGGCGTGCCTTTGGAATTTAAGACCGAATTTTCGCAGAAAATTCGCGCCCTTAAGCCCCGCGTGCCGCTGCGTTTTGATCAATCAGATACCTTTGGCTCAGCGGAATGGCCGCAGCGCCCAAAGACCGCGCTTGTGCGCCGACTGTGCCTTCGCGCACCTGCGGCATCGACACGCCCGACAAGTCCATGCGCGCCAAGGCCTCTTGCGTGCGCAGCGTCACCATGGCGCGCACTTTGGGGGGCATCCAGCCGTCGATCAGCACGGCTTCCAGTTCCAGCAAGGTCGCGGCTGACAAGATCGCCCCTGCCAAGCCTTCGGCCGCCAGATCGACCCAAGCTTGCAAGACAGGCTCTGAGACCTGCCAATGATCGGGGCTTTCCCACAGGTGATCGGGGGCTTCCCCCGCCGCCGTCATCATCGCTTCCAGCACTGACATCGAGGCCGAATCGAACAGCCGGCGCATTTGCCCATCAGGGCCTTGCACGGGCAATGGCCCAACACCGGCGGCATTGCCCGTTCGGCCTAAGAACAATTGCCCGTTCAGCACCAAGCCGCCGCCGATGAAAGTGCCGAAGTAAAAGTATAGAAAATCCTTCGGCCGCTCGCCCGTGCCAAAGACCAGTTCTGCCCCGCAAGCCGAGGTCGCATCGTTTTGCACATAGACCGGCAGGCCGGTCACCTGCGCCAGTTCCGCCTGAATGTCGCGGACGCGCCACGAATCCATCTGGGCTTGCGGTGCGCCAAGGGCTTGCACCCAGTTCCACAGCTGGAAGGGCATCGCTACGCCAAGACCGCCCATGCGCCCGCGCTGGGCAGGAGTTAAAAGGCCCAGCATCGCGGGCAAACTGTGGGCCACAAACTCCACCACGGCATCTGGCGTGGGGTAACGGTAGACGCGGCGGTGGGTCGACCGCACGGTGCCTAGGAAATCAATCATCACCAAATCGGCCGAGCGGCGACCGATCTTCAACCCCAGAAAAAATGCCCCATCCGCCGCTAGTGACATAGGGATAGACGGCTGGCCAATCTTGCCGCGCAAGGGTTCGCCGCGCAGCAGCAAACCGTCTTGTTCCAAGGCGCGCATGATCACAGACACCGTCTGCGCCGACAGGCCCGTCATCCGCGCAATATCGGTTTTCGCCAAGGCGCTGTGCTGGCGCACCAAGGACAGCACCAGCCGCTCGTTATAATCGCGCATCCCAGACTGATTCGTGCCGCGCGGTGCTGCGGCCTCGGCATTGGGCTTGTCGCTGACGAGTTCGGCGTGCTGCGGCGTCATATTTGGGTCGGTCCTTAAAAGGTCAGGCAGCGCGACCATCTGCCCCGATCACACCCTTGCGCAGAATCACATTGGCGAAAAGCGCGGGTTCGGTGGTGGCGATGATCGTATGGGCCGCACGGATGCGTGTATATAGGTCAGTGCCCGCCAAGGGTTTGACAACAAAGCCCGGCGCAAGGCGGGCGCAGGCGGCGTCTAGGTCTTGGTGAAAAGCGTTGGATTGGGCGGGGTCGTTGTTCAAAGCAGCCCGCAGGATGGCGTTGGGAGCAGCGCGGTCCAGGGGCATAACTGTCAGAATAGCCTCAAGAATAGCCACCACCCCATGTCCATCGGCGCGCACCAAGCGGCGGGCGTGCTCTTGCGCGGGATAGTTGGCGTCGACCAAGGCAATCTCGTCTCCATGCCCCATCGACCGCAGCGTGAACAGCAGGTCTGGGCCAAGTATTGCAGGAATTCCGATCAGCATCTTAGGTCACCAATTCAGCACAAAAGGTCCGCCGAGGCGGCAGAGTTGCGCGACACTGAGCAGGAAAGCCGAATCTGTCAATAATAAATCACAGTGATTTATCTATCTTGACGGAAGGCAGGGAATCGGCTTTTGTGCCCGGCATCGGGGGGAGAGGGTCGTGCAATTGCCTGACACAATCCCTGATGAGGCTATTTTACTGTCGGGGGAACCATCCCCTTTATCCTTGGGAGGACTACCATGAAGTTTAAAGCTGTTGCTTTGATCGGCGCTGCTGCACTTGCTTTGGTCGCGGGTTCCGCTTCCGCTGGCGATCTGGCTTGCCTGATCACCAAGAACAACACCAACCCCTTCTTCGTGAAAATGAAGGAAGGCGCTGAGGCTGCTGCCACCGCGGCTGGCCTTGATTTCCAGGCCTATGCCGGCGAAAAAGACGGCGACGCTGCTCCGCAGATCACCGCCATCGAAAACTGCGTCGCTGCTGGCGCCAAGGGTATCTTGATCACGCCCTCGAACGACTCGGTCGGGCCGGCTTTGAAGGACGCTCGCGCTGCTGGCATCTTGGTTATCGCTTTGGACACGCCCTTGGCTGACGCCGAAGCTCAAGACATCACCTTTGCAACCGACAACTTCGAAGCAGGTCTGTTGATCGGCAAGTGGGCTGCGGCGACCATGGGCGAAGGCGCTGCGACCGCCAAGATCGCTATGCTCGACATCAACAAAGACAACATCTCGGTTGACGTTGCACGCGACACCGGGTTCCTGGTTGGCTTTGGCATCGAAGTTCCGGATCTGGCTGTGATGGGTTCGGAAACTGACGCCCGCGTCATCGGCCACGAAACTTCGGACGCGAACCCCGAAGGCGGTCTGCGCGCAATGGAAACCCTGTTGGCAAAAGACCCCGACATCAACGTGGTCTACACGATCAACGAACCGGCAGCTGAAGGTGCCTTCCAGGCGCTGAAGAACGCTGGCAAAGAAGGCCAAGCGATCATCGTTTCGGTTGACGGCGGCTGCCCCGGTGTGGCTTCGGTCAAGTCGGGCGTTATCGGCGCAACCTCGCAGCAATACCCGCTTCTGATGGCATCCAAAGGCATTGAGGCCATCGTGGCCTTCGCCAAGGACGGCACCAAGCCCACCGTTTCGGAAGGCCTGTCCTTCTTCAACACCGGTGTGAACCTGATCACCGACAAGCCCGCCGAAGGCGTGCCGTCGTTGGACAGCACCAAAGGCACCGAGCTGTGCTGGGGCTAATCCCAAACACGATCTGACTTGATTAAAGGAAGGGCGGCTTTACAGTCGCCCTTCTTCATGCAGGGCAGGCCTAGATGCCGAACGCTTAACGGGGGGATTGCGAGACCATGAGCACCCAAGAGACGCCAACAAAGGTGGTTTCGGATTACGAAGCCGGTTTGGCCAAAGCAGACACCACCGTCGCCAATTTTGATCGTGACGACAAATCTTTCATCCATATCTTGCGGAACTTTCTGCGGACCTATCCGACGATGATCCCGGCCCTTGTGCTGGTGATCTCGATTGCTGTCTTTTCCATCATCGCGCCGCGCTTTTTTGGCATGGGGGCGCTGTCGACCGTTCTCAAGCAGGTGACGGTCACAGGCTTTATCGCACTGGCGCAGACCTTGATTATCCTGACGGCGGGCATCGACCTGTCGGTGGGGGCGATTTTGGTGCTCAGTTCGCTGATCATGGGCAATCTAGCTGTGATGTCAGGGCTTCCGGCCTTGCTGGCGGTGGGGATTGGCGTGTTTTTTGGCGCTTTGATGGGCGCTTTGAATGGTCTTTTGGTGGCGCGAATCAAACTGCCGCCCTTTATCGTCACCTTGGGCACCCTATCGATCTTTTCGGCGCTGACCCTGTGGTATTCAAAATCTGAATCGATCCGCAACGTCGACATTGAGGCGAAGGCGCCCGCGTTGCTGTGGTTTGGCCAAAGCGCAAACTTCGGCGGGGCCAGCCTTAGCCTTGGGGGGCTGACCCTGTTCATATTGGCGGCTGTGCTGTGGTATGTGCTGAACCACACGGCCTGGGGGCGGCATGTGCATGCCATCGGCGATGATCCCGATGCGGCGATGCTGTCGGGTATTCGGGTCAACTCGGTGCTGATTTCGGTTTATGTTGTGGCAGGGCTGATTTGCGGTTTTGCGGCATGGATTGCGATTGGTCGGGTCGGGTCCGTCTCGCCCATTGCGTTTTCAACGGTGAACTTGGCGTCAATCACCGCTGTGGTGATTGGCGGCACCTCGCTTTTTGGAGGGCGCGGGTCGATCATCGGGTCGGTTCTTGGGGCGTTCATTGTGGGGGTGTTCAACACCGGCCTGTCGCTGGCAGGGGTGGACGACTACTGGCAAATGTTTGCGGCGGGCACTTTGGTGATCATCGCCGTTGCCTTGGATCAATGGCTGAGGAGGGCTTCACAATGAGGACTGACAAACCCATTCTGCAAGCAAAGGGCTTGCTGAAGCGTTACGGGACGGTCGTGGCGATGCGCGGCGCGGATTTCGAGCTTTACCCGGGCGAGATTTTGGGCGTCATTGGCGACAATGGTGCTGGCAAGTCGACCCTGATCAAGGCCCTGTCGGGCGCTGTGATCCCCGACCATGGCACGATCGAACTGGACGGGCGCGAGGTGCACTTTCGCGGCCCAGAAGATGCGCGCAACTTGGGGATTGAGACGGTTTATCAAAACTTGGCCCTCAGCCCGGCGCTGACCATTGCCGACAACATGTTTCTGGGCCGCGAATGGCGTAAACCCGGCATTTTGGGATCAGTGTTTCGCCAGATGGACCGCCCCCGCATGGAAAAATTCGCCCGCGACAAGCTCAGCGAATTGGGGCTGACGACGATCCAGAACATCCATCAGGCGGTGGAGTCGCTTTCAGGCGGCCAGCGCCAAGGGGTTGCCGTGGCCCGCGCCGCTGCCTTTGGGTCAAAGGTCGTGATCCTTGATGAACCCACGGCGGCGCTGGGTGTCAAAGAAAGCCGCCGCGTGTTGGACCTGATCAAAGACGTGCGCGACCGTGGCATTCCGATCATCCTGATCAGCCACAACATGCCCCATGTGTTCGAAGTGTGTGACCGTGTGCATATTCACCGCTTGGGCCGCAGGCTGTGCGTGATTGATCCCAAAGAACACTCTATGTCGGATGCCGTGGCCTATATGACCGGCGCAAAACTGCCCGAAGGCGTGACAGAGGCGGCATGACCCCCGCCGCTCTGGCCGACACCATTCGTCGCAAAGCGGCATCTCAGCAGGGGCGGTTCATAGCCGCCCTTGCTGGCCCGCCGGGGGCTGGCAAATCAACCTTGGCCGAGGCTGTGGTTGCCGAACTTGGCCCCACCGCCCGTGTCGTGCCGATGGACGGCTTTCATTACGATGATGCCATCTTAATCGCGCGGGGCCATCGTGCGCGCAAAGGCGCGCCGGAAACCTTTGATGTCGCAGGCTACCGCCACCTTCTCAGCCGCCTTCGGGTTGAGGACGAGGTGGCCATCCCCGTCTTTGACCGTTCCCTAGAACTGTCGCGCGGATCGGCTGATCTTGTCACCGCTGACCACCGCATTCTGGTGACCGAAGGCAATTATCTGCTTTTGAACGAGACGCCGTGGACAGACCTTGGGGAATTTTTCGATCTAACCGTGATGATCGACGTGCCCGAATCCGAACTGGACCGCCGTTTGTTAGCGCGGTGGAGTTTTTACGGCAAAACCTCCGCCCAAGCCCGCGCTTGGATCGACGGCAACGATATGCCCAACATTCGCCGCGTGACCCAAGGGTCGCGTCCCGCTGACATTACAGTCGCTTGGGCCTGATCACGGCGTCATGGCGCGGCGCGCCTTGGCGCGTTCAAGCCCCAAGTGTCGCTCGCGCCAGATGATCAAAATCCCTGCACAGATGATCAGCGCGGCACCTGACAGCATGGTCAGGGTTGGCACCTCGCCAAAGATAAACAGGCCGATCCCCAGCGAAAAGATCATCGAGGCGTAGTCAAAGGGCGCTACCAGCGAAGCATCCGCCTCGCGGTAGCTGGTGGTTAAAAACATCTGCCCGATCCCGCCCAAGATACCGCAGCTGACCAGCAAAGCGGCTTGCTGGCCTGTGGGCCAGACCCAGCCGAAAGGGATGGTGACCAGCGACAAAAGGGTCGAGGTGACAGACAGGTAAAAGACAATAGACGAGGTGGTTTCCGTCAACACCAGTTTGCGCGCGAAAACCTGCGCAAGGGCTGCAAACATCGCCCCGCCCAACACCAACATCGCGCCAAAGGATTCGCGCGTGCCCGCACTTGCGCCCACCGACAGGCGCGGGCTTAGAACGATCAAAACGCCCAGCAGACCCAAGGCGACAGAGGCGAGGCGAAAGAACCGCACCTCCTCGCCCAAAAACATCGCGGCCAGAATAACCACCATCAGGGGCGAGGCATAGCCAATCGCCGTCACTTCGGGCAGGGGCAGATAGGCCAAGCTGCCAAAGCCCAAGCCCATCGCAATCGTGCCCATCAACCCGCGCCACACATGGCCCATCGGGTTTTTGGTGGCAAAGCCCGTGGTCAATTGGCCCTGCATCGCAAGCCATACCACGATCACCGGAATGGCAAAGGCCGACCGGAAAAACACCGCCTCCCCCGCCGGAACATGGGCGGCTTTGATCAGCGATTGCATGACGATAAAGACCATCACCGAGATCAATTTCATCACGATCCCGAACAACGGGCGGGAAAGGGGGGTGGTCAGTCGATGGGCCATGCCCTACCTCATCACCCAAGTGCGCGCACCGCAAGGGCGCAAAGCGCTGGACCCCGCCGCCCATCTGCGCTTTGCTGCCGTAAAGGAGATTTCCATGCCCCAGTCCTCTTTATCCGCTGCCCCGCTTTCCGCCCGCATCGCCCAAGGCCGTGGCCTTGAGCCTGCTGATCTGGTGCTGAAAGGCGCGCGCGTGTTGGATTTGATCACGGGCGAACTGGTGGCCTCGGATGTCGCCATTTGTGGCGATACGATCGTGGGGGTGTTTGGCAGCTATTCTGGGCGGGTCGAGGTTGATTACACCGGCAAAATCCTTGTCCCCGGCTTTATTGACACGCATTTGCACATCGAAAGCTCTCTCGTCACGCCGTTTGAATTTGACCGCTGTGTCACCCCGCACGGGGTCACCACCGCCATCTGCGATCCGCATGAAATTGCCAATGTCTGCGGGCTTAAGGGCATTCACTACTTTCTAGATGCAGCACCCTGCCTGCTGATGGACCTGCGGGTCAACCTGTCATCCTGCGTGCCGTCAACCCATATGGAAACCACCGGCGCGCGGCTGGATGCGGGCGATATCGCGCCCCTGATGAACCACCCCCGCGTGATTGGTCTGGCAGAGTTCATGAACTACCCCGGCGTTCTGGCCCGCGACCCCGACTGTTTGGCCAAGCTGGAAGCCTTCGCCGGCCGCCACATCGACGGCCACGCGCCGCTTTTGTTGGGCAATGATCTGAACGGCTATATCTCGGCAGGGATCAGAACGGAGCACGAGGCGACCTCCTATGCCGAAGGCTTGGAAAAGCTGCGCAAGGGCATGCGGGTATTGATCCGCGAAGGGTCGGTCTCCAAGGACTTAGCCGCCATGGTGGGCCTTTTGACAGAGCGCCAAGCGCCCTATCTGTGCTTTTGCACCGACGACCGCAACCCGCTCGACATTGGCGAACAGGGCCATCTGGATTACATCATCCGCACCGCTATAGCCCTAGGCGCGCCGCCCTTGGCCGTCTACCGCGCCGCCAGCCTATCGGCGGCAGAGGCGTTTGGGCTAAAGGATCGCGGGCTGATAGCACCGGGCAAGCGCGCAGATATTGCCGTGATCGACACGCTGGAAAGCTGCCAAGTCTCGGCGGTTTATGCCGCAGGGCGTTTGGTGACTGATGCTGCCTTTGCCGCCCGCGCCACGGTAGAGCCTGTGGCGCGCCATTCTGTAAAAGCACCCAAGGTGACGGCCGCGCAGTTCCGCACCGGCGGCAACCGTGTGCAAACCCCTGTCATCGGCGTGATCCCGGGGCAGATCATCACCCAGCACCTGACCTATGACATCCCGCCCGTGGACGGCGACAAACGCCCCGATATTGCCCGCGACTTGGTGAAAATCGCCGTCATCGAACGGCACGGAGTGAATGGCAACATCGCCACCGGCTTTGTCAAAGGCTTTGGCCTGCAACGCGGGGCAATAGGGTCAACCATTTGCCACGACCATCACAACATCGCCGTGGTGGGCGCAAACTACGACGACATGGCCCTTGCCGCCACGCGTTTGGGTGAAATTGAGGGCGGCTTTGTGGTGGTGGAAGGGGGCCGTGTCTTGGCCGAGATTCCCTTGCCCGTGGCCGGATTGATGAGCTTGAAAAGTTTTGAAGAGGTGCGCACGGCGCTGATAGCCCTACGCGCTGCCGCAGCCTCCCTTGGCGTGGTGCTGGAAGAACCCTTCTTGCAACTCGCCTTCTTGTGCCTGCCCGTTATCCCGCATCTGAAGATCACCGATCACGGCATGGTCGATGTCGATAAGTTCGAGGTGATGCCCTAACCGCGCGCAACCGTGCTAAGGTCACGCCCATGCCCCTTCCCCCCTCCCTAACCGCTTGGTTCGACGCCCAAGGCTGGACGCTGCACCCCCACCAGTTGGCCATGCTGGACAGGGCCCATGATCCGGCCACATTGCTGATCGCCCCCACTGGCGGCGGCAAGACGCTGGCGGGTTTTTTACCCTCGCTCGCCGAACTGGCGGGGGGCTATCAAGGGCTGCACACCCTGTATATCTCGCCCCTCAAGGCGCTGACCGCTGACATCCGCCGCAACCTGCGCCGCCCTGTTGAAGGCGCGGGCCTGCCCATCAGGATCGAAGATCGCACTGGCGACACCAGCTATACCCAACGCCGCAGGCAACGCGCCGACCCGCCGCATATTCTGCTGACCACGCCGGAATCGCTGGCTTTGCTGCTGACCTATCCCGATGCTGCCAAGATCTTTGCGGGCTTGCAGCGCGTGATCATCGACGAAATCCACGCCTTGGCCGAATCCAAACGTGGTGACCAGTTGATGCTGCAACTGGCCCGCTTGGAAACTCTGTCGCCCAACCTGCGCCGCATCGGCCTGTCTGCCACGGTTGAAGACCCGCCCGCCTTGGCGCGCTTCTTATCCCCCAAGGCGCAAGTGCTGCTGGCCGATCCCGGCCCTGATCCTGACATTCAAATGCTGGTCCCTGATGTGCCGCCGCCTTGGGCGGGGGGCGGGGGCAAATACGCCATCCCTGCGATTTTGGAGCAGGTCAAAGCCCACCGCATCACGCTGATCTTCCACAACACCCGCGCACAGGCCGAGATTTTCTTTCACAACCTGTGGCTGGCGAATGAAGACGCCCTGCCCATCGGCATTCACCACGGCTCGCTGTCGCGTGAACAGCGCGAACGGGTGGAAGCGGCGATGGTTGCTGGCCAGTTGCGCGCTGTGGTTTGCACGGGGTCGCTCGATTTGGGGCTGGACTGGGGCGATGTTGATCTGGTGATCCAAGTGGGGGCGCCTAAGAACATCAAGCGTCTGGTCCAGCGCATCGGGCGGGCAAACCACCGCTACAACGCGCCTTCCAAGGCGCTGCTCGTCCCCGCCAACCGGTTTGAGGTGGTGGAATGCCAAGCGGCGCTGGACGCCGTAATGGCCCACACGCTTGACGGTGAACCCCGTGGCCCCGGCCCGCGCGATGTGCTGTGCCAGCATATTTTGGCCAGTGCCTGCGCGGGGCCGTTTGACGGGAATGCACTTTATGCCGAGGTGATCACCGCTGGCCCCTACGCCACCCTGACCCGCCGCGATTTTGAGGCCTGCCTCGATTTTGTCGCCACCGGCGGCTATGCCCTGCGCGCCTATGACCGCTGGCAGCGCCTGATGATCCGTGACGGCAAATGGACGCTGCGCGACCCCCGCGCCGCTGCCGTTATTCGTCAAAACTTGGGCACGATCATTGATATTGAAACGCTTAAAGTCGCCCTAAAGGGTCGCGGCGCGCCCTTGGGCGAGATTGAGGAAAGCTTTGCCGCCACCCTGACGCCCGGCGATACCTTTCTGATGGGCGGGGAAGTCGTGCGCTTTTCTGGCTTGCGCGATCTAACCGTCGAAGTCACCCGCGACCCGGGGCGTGCGCCCAAAGTGGCCGTGTTCAACGGCACGAAATTCGCCACCTCGACCGAACTGTCCGATCGTATCCTGCGTATCTTGCAACAGCCAAGTTGGCCCGACCTGCCCGCCCATACCGCGCAATGGCTGACGCACCAGCGCGAAGTGTCGCGCTTGCCCCACCCTGACCGCTTGCTGGTGGAATCCTTCCCCCATGACGGGCGCGCGCATTTGTGCATCTACGGCTTTGCGGGGCGCAACGCACAGCAAACGCTGGGGCTATTGGTCACCAAAGAGATGGAAGCGCTGGGGCTAGACCCCTTGGGCTTTGTCGCGACCGATTACGCCACCCTCATCTGGGGCCTAGAACCGCTGCAAGACACGGCCCTGTTTGACAAAGCGCGCCTGCAAGACGGGTTGGAAACGTGGCTGGCTGGCAATGCCGTGATGAAGCGCACCTTTCGCAACACCGCCACCATTGCGGGCTTGATTGAGCGTAACAACAAAGGCCGCCGCACCACAGGCCGTCAGGCGACCTTTTCGTCAGACATCCTGTACGACACGCTGCGCCGGTTTGACCCAGACCACCTGTTGCTGGCCATCACGCGCGAAGAGGCGTTGCGCGGTCTGGTCGATTTTGGCCGGATAGAGGCCCTGCTGGACCGCGTAGGCCCCCGCATCGACCTGATCCGCTTGCCCAAAATCACCCCGCTCGCAGCCCCCTTGATGCTGGAACCGGGTGTTGTGCCCATCCAGGGCAAGGGCCGCGAACGCTTGGCGTCTGACGCCGCCCGCCAGTTGCTGCGCGATGCGGGGTTGGACTGAACAGCCTTGCCCCTGCACCGGCCTTGAGAGCGTGTTTAGTTAATCGAAACCGGCGCCAATGCGCGGGCTATGCTGGCCTCGCCCTGACCATGCTTTGTCACATCATAGCCAAGGATCGTATCCTTGCGGGCCGTTCGCAGCAATTGATTGGTGATTTGGGTCGGTGTGGCTTTGGTGAATTTGCTGCCGACGACCGCTGCATAACCGGCGATGACTGGCGCAGCAAAAGAGGTTCCGTAAAGGCCCGTCTTGCTGCCTTCTACCCCCACCACAAGAAACTTGCTTTGAACGCTGACGTTGCTGCCGGCATAGTTCGAATAGGAAGCAAGGCTGGCTGGGCTAGCCGTGGTGCCATTCTTGCTCAGCGCGCCCACAAATATGGCTGATTGCGTTCCAATCAAAGCGCTGTCTAGAAAATCGATATTTTGCGCGCTGTTGGCCGCACCGACGGCAACGGCATCATTGCCAGCGGCTTTGGAAATGACCGCCTTCCCATTCCGGGCATAGTCGATGATCGAGGTTTCTTGCGCACTCCACCCAATCTGACCCAATCGGTAGTTCGAGGATGCATACATGCCATAGCTGAGGTTGAGTACATTCAACCCATTGGCAGCGAGCGCCACCTTAGTGCCAGATCCAAAATCCTTTGCGGCAATTGTTGCCGAAGGCGCGATCATGCTGGCTTCAAGGCGGGTCCATCCCCCGTGACGCAGCGTTTGGACGCCATTGTCCAATTTGCCAGAAAAGAAGCTGTTGCTGGAATAGTCATCGACCAGCGTAATGGTTGCCCCCTGCCCTCTATATCCAGCGGCCCAAGCTGCAGTGATTTCGGAACTCATCCAAGATTGATACGTTGGCTGAGCCACCTTGGCATTTGGTGTGATGACCAGCATCGCTGATGGAACCAATCCATTTTGACCCGCTGCCAATGAAAGAGGCGCCGCGGCCGTGGATAAGGCCTTAATGCCACCATCGGATGCCGCGCTGTTCATGGAAGACACATTGCTGAAGCGCAACACCTCCGCGCTGATCGGCAAAGCGGTCGAAATCGACAAGACAGCAGCGATTGCACCGGCCCCAACAGTCAAAAGCAATTTGGTTTGCATCGTGTGCTCCAATTTTCAGTTAGATCATTAATTAGCACAAAAGTCTGATTCGAGACAGGGCTGTCATGCAGGTACGTTGTTAAAATGTTTCAAACCCCCAAATCATGAAGGTAAGACTTCGGCAAAGGTCGGTTTGGCATTGTCAAAAAAGCAGCTCATAGCTCAAAGACACCCGAGATTCCTCTCGGGCATCTAAGCGAATAAGATAATCCAGCGTGTCAGCTGGCGCTAGGGTGCCGGCTGCCAACCGGCAGTTCACCTGCTGAGTTCCGCCGATGTCGCCATAGTCAGCGGTGCAGGTCTGTTCTTGAAGCACGCCGCCAAATTTGGTGCTGGCCGAAATTGCCATGCTGGCGCTGCCAGACAGCGGAACTTGAAAAATCAGGCCAACTTCCAGCGCGGGGTCAATTTGGTATTTTTCACCTTTCTCCCCGCTGCTTAGGCCCCAGATGAGCCCCCAATTCGGCGCAGCTTCCGTCAAAAAACTCACGCTCATGTCCCGCCAATTGCTGCGGTACCATGGGTCAAAACGAACGGCCGTTCCGTCGGCCAATTCATAACCCCCCGTGCGCAAGAGGCTCACTTCATCTGATCGCCTTGATCCCATATGAACATCAATTAAATGTGTATTTTCTAAAAACGATTGTGCAGCGGCATGGTTGGTGCAGGACACTGTCGTAAAGCCAAAGACACTCACAAACAGAAGGTGGGCCAAAGCAGAGAACACACAGATCTTCATGAAAGAGCCACGGTCCCCGATGTCCGAAGGTCTTTGAGGGAGCCTTCCCTTGCCCGCATCATTGGTGTCAGCAACCGAACCCTCTGGCAATAGGCGATGGTCTTTATAGCGCAGGCCCATTGATGATAGAAAAAGTCAACCAAGCGGGCGCAAGAGTGCGGCGCCCTAATGCAGCGCCTACGCTGTTTGATCGCAAGGAATGCCCCACTCAAAGACAGTGTGACGCATATCACTAGGT
>Ga0114966_10003868_pt1 | contig 12996 bp, 9 predicted proteins | sample M_130207_XF_Meta_FD_87029 | JGI IMG/M metagenome (GOLD analysis project Ga0114966, IMG submission 87029) | Freshwater microbial communities from Lake Montjoie, Canada to study carbon cycling - M_130207_XF_MetaG | ecosystem: Environmental > Aquatic > Freshwater > Lake | place: Lake Montjoie... | reverse complement strand
GGCGTCTTTGCGCGCACGCGGATTCAGCACGGCGATCACCAGCTTCAACGGCGATTACATCGGCTACGTGATTCCAGCCCGCTATTATCACCTCGATGGCTACGAGCCGCGCACGATGTCATTTTTCGGCCCGAACCTACCAGACTATCTCGACCGGCTCATGCGCGCCCTGGCGGATGAGATGACGGGCAAATAAAGGGAACCGCCCTGGGCGACGTTGACAGATCGCTGGGGGCCGGTGGCTCCGCGACCCGTCACGGCAGTCACGATTCAAAAACCCAAAGACCTCCCGCGAAATCCATCTCCCGCTGCCGCTAAAAAACGGCGTGCCAAGGGCCGGAATTCACGCTTTGGCAACCGCTCGGCGGCGCGTGATTATTTTTTCTTTGCCGCCTTGGCGCCTTTGCGCTCGGTGCTCAAATAGCTGGCATATTCCCACCGCAGCTTCCACTCGGCCAAGTAGGGTTGATAAGAAGGGTGCTCATACCAATTAATCGGCTCTGGATCGGCGGGGGCAACTTTGCCTGCGGGATAATCGCGGCCCGCAAAACTCGCGTCCATACTCTGGTTCCAATCGAGCAGTTGCTTTTTCATCCGTTCCGCAATCTCCGCGCGCTCACCACTCAGATCATGCGTTTCTTTCGGGTCAGCCACCAGATCATAAAGTTGAAATTGGCCACTGGCAAAATTCTCGGTGAGTAGTTTGTAGCGATCAGCCACCAGCGCGCGTTTGCCTTGGTACCGGAAACCGAAGGGCTGCCCGCGCGGACCAACTTCGCGAGCGAAGAGCGGTTTGAGACTGATGCCGTCCTGCGGTTTTATCATTACATTGGAAGGTAACCCAACGATTTCCACCACAGTGGGGAAAAGATCCATCACGCACGCCGGATAGTCGGTCACGCGCGGTTGAATCACGCCAGGCCACTCGATAATTCCCGGCACGCGTAGACCGCCTTCAAAGACACTTCCCTTAAAACCGCGCAGCCCACCGACCGTCTCAGGTTTGACGTCAGGCAGGCCGCCGTTGTCACTGCAAAAAACCAGCAGCGTGCTCTCGGCGAGACCGAACTCGCGGATTTTTTTCCTCAAGGTGCCGATGCTCCGATCCATCGCCACCAACTCGCCGTAATGATTCGCCGAGGATTCGTTGAGTCCGCCAAAAGCCGTCTTATCCGCCAGACCGGCCTTGTACGGGCTGTGCGGAGAGCCATACCAAATGACGGCAAACATGGGTTGGCCCCCACCGCGATTCTTATCGAGGAATTTCACGGCCTCGGCTACCGCAACCTCAGAAGAGTCGCCCTTAAATTCCTCGATCTTGCCCGCACGACTCATCAAAGGATCGACGTCGTAAAAATTCGAGACCGACACCCATTCATCGAAGCCAAACTTTCCTGGATGCCGCGGATCGCCCGCGAGGATCGGCGCCCCTGGACCGCGGTGGCCGTTGAGATGCCACTTGCCGAAATGGCCGGTGACGTAGCCAGCACCCTGCAGCGCCTGAGCGACCGTCTTTTCCTGCAAGCGCAGCGCATAACCGTGACTCAGGACGCCAGCGCGCTCGTGCGAGCGGCCGGTCAGCACCGAGGCCCGAGTAGGCGAGCACACAGGACCACCCGCGTAGAAACGCTCGAAGCGCAGGCCGCTCGCCGCCATCGCATCGAGATGGGGAGTCTTTAAGACCGGATGCCCCCGGTAGCCAGTCTGGCCCCAGCCCATGTCATCAGCCATCACGAAGATAATGTGCGGGGGCTTTACGGTCGCCGCCACCACTGCCGTCGCCGCCACCGCCATCGCCGCGCTCAGGCGTACCAGCAGACGGCAGATCAAGTGAATATTTTTCAGGAGGTTCATAGAATTAAGCAGGAGGGTAACTGGGCCCACCCATCGCGTCCATCGATTCAGCACGGCGCAACCAAGCGAAGCCCTTTTCCTCGGAACGGTCGATGCCACCCGTCGCGACCCAGCGCGAAAAAGAGAAATCGCGGCTATTCAAAAGAGCGTGCGGTCGGAGATTTTTTTGAGGAAAGGCGCCCACGATCATGGCCGGGTGCGCCCCGCCGCGATCAGCGCGGCCAGCTCCGCTTTGAGGCGATCGCCGATCACCGGATTCTGGGCGAGCACGTTGCTGGTTTCAGCGGGATCTTTGGCGAGATCAAAGAGCTGGAACCGCGGGACACTCGTGCGTTGCAGCGGCCGTTCGACGATCTCGTTATTCGCTTCCTCCGTGTCGGCACGGACTAGCTTCCAGTCACCGACGCGAAAACCAAAATTACCCGTTCCGCCATTGTCCTGCTGCACGAGATGCGCGCGCCCACGGGCGCCCGGCAGGCCGAGGAGCGCGCCCGAGACGTCAAAGCTGTCGAGGCAAGCCTCGGCGGGAAGCGGCGTGCCCGTGATGGCGGCGAGGCTGGCGGCGAGATCAATCGTGGCAACGACTTGGGTCGAGACGCCGGGCTTGATACGCCCCTTCCATCGGGTGATGAACGGCGTGCGCGTACCGCCTTCATACACGCTATATTTGCCGCCGCGGAACGGACCGCCGGGCCGGTGGTTACCGCGTTTCTCCAGCGCACCGTCCTTGTAGCCGTCGTCCATCACGGGGCCGTTGTCTGAGCAGAGTACGACGAGCGTTTTTTCAGCAAGGCCCAAGCGGTCGAGGGTCTTCATTAATTCGCCGACACACCAATCCAGCTGCATAATCGAGTCTCCCCGGTAGCCCAGCGTCGTCGCGCCTTGGAAGCGCTCATGCGGCATGCGCGGCACATGGAGGTCATGGGAGGCGAAGAACAGAAAAAAGGGCTGAGTGCGATTTGCTTCGAGCCAGGCATTGGACTTTTCGATCCACTTATCCGCGAGATCTTCGTCGCGGAAGCGCGCGGTTTTCCCCCCGGTGTAAAAACCGATCCGGCTGATGCCATTGTGAATCGTTCCATTGTGCCCATGGGACCAATCCATTTTTAACGTATCACGATGGCTGATACCGGTGGGATGCTCGCCGCCGGGCAGCTGATTACCCACCCAGAGTGGATCGCGGGAATCGAGATTGAGGACGCGATCGTTTTGCACGTAAACTTGAGGCACGCGATCGTTGGTGGTCGGCAAGAGAAAATTGTAATCAAAGCCGAGCTCGCGGGGGCCGGGCGCGATCACGCCATTCCAATCGGGACCTTTCCCCTCGAGGCCCAAACCCAAGTGCCACTTGCCAATCACGGCGGAGCGGTAGCCGGCCGCTTTGGCGATACCCGCGATGGTGAACGCGCCCGGCGGCACCACGAGATGCCCATTCGGCGGGGCAATCCCCGTCCCCTTGCGACGAAACGCATAGCTACCCGTCAAAAACGAATAACGCGTCGGCGTGCAGGTGGACGCCGTGCAGTAGCCACTCGTGAAGCGGAGCCCCTCGGCCGCCAGCCGGTCGATATGAGGCGTGTGCAACGCCGTCGCACCATAAGCGGAGACGTCGCCGTAGCCGAGATCGTCGGCCATAATCACAAGGAGGTTGGGCTTATCGGCAGCCACCGCCAGAGCAGCGGACATCAAAAGTGCCGGAGCAAATTTTAAGCGGAAAAGGCGCATAGGAAAATGAAACATAGCGGTCAGGGCAGGGTTCGACCAGTCGGCGCGGCTGGTTTTCGCTTCGTTGGGAACCCCGACACCATCGGGCAAAAAATTCAACGGGCGGGCAAAGCTAAAGTGAATGCGCTGGCGGGATCGCCGGGAAGAGACCGTGAGCGGCGGCCCCAACCAGCCCGCCCGGGGAAACCTCGCTCGGCTTCCCGCCCGCCGGAGGCCGCCGGGCCATCGAGTGGCCGGCGCCGAGTATCAAGACAACCGGGAAGCATGATTGGCAGCGGCGGTCTAATTGCCTTTCGTTTTCTTGGCGACGTGCTCAGCCAGATGCTTGGGGCGCGCACGGGCGTACTGATCGAGCACGGTCTGGAGTTTCTTGGCCTCAGCCGCCGCCGCTCCGGTGAGCGTGGCCACCAGGAGGGGCCTCGTCTCAAAACGATCTGCCGTGAGATCATAAAATTTACCGTCGCGGTGGAGCTTGTGCGTCGCGCTCTGGGCGTATTCGAAGGTCGCCGTCGGCCCGCCATTGCGCGCGTACCACACGTAAAACGACTCGCGCGGCTCGCCTTTTTGCCCGAGCAACTGGGGCCAGAAACTGCGACCGTCAATTTGGAGCGACGCGGGGACCTTCGCGCCGGCGGCCGCGCACAGCGTCGGCAAAAAATCCACGCTCGCCACCAAGTCGGTATTAACCCGCCCCGCGGGAATTTTGCCCGGCCAGTTCGCAATCAAAGGCACATGATTGCCGCGCACCGTGCCGGTGCCTTTGCCACCGGCATAACTGGCACCTTTGAAGCGCGAGCTGACGCCAACCCCGGTCCCGTTATCGCCCAGAAAAACGACGAGCGTGTTTTCGCGCAGGCCGAGCTCGTCGAGTTTCGCGACGAGCCGGCCAATCATCTTGTCCATGTACGCGGTCATGTCGGCGAAGTGCTTTACATTTTTCTGCAGTTCCTCGCTCTTGGTCAGGGGATTCCACTCAGGACTATCTGGCGTGGGTTGAAACGGGTCGTGGGTCAGAATCATTGGGTAGTAGAGCAGGAACGGGTGCTCGCGATGGCGCGTGATGAATTCGAGGGCGAAGTCGTTGATGAGTTTCGGACCGTACTCGCCGTGGCTATAATCGATCTCCTCGCTATTAAGTTCCAACCCCGGATTCGCGTAGCGCGGGGGCCGCCTCGTCTGCTGCCACAGCAAGGATTCGTCGTAACCAAAGTGCTGCGGCAACCCCTTCGCCTGATCCAATTGCAGCTGCCACTTTCCGCAGATCCCCGTCGCATAGCCCGCCCGTTTAAGGAGCTGTCCAAACGTCGTCGCCTTCAGATCGAGGATACCAAATTCAATGTAGTTTCGAACATTGTAGATTCCGGTCATCAACTGCGCGCGAGTCGGCGTGCAGAGCGGCTGGACATAACAATTCTCGAAACGCATTCCGGTCGCCGCGAGCCGGTCGAGGTGCGGCGTCTGGTAGGACTCACCGCCATTGGCCGTGACGGCCTCATAGCCGAAATCGTCAGCCATGATCAGGACGATATTGGGCGGACGCTCGGCGGCGAGGGCGGCGGGAAGAAGCAGCGCGGCCCAACCGACGAGGCTGGCGCCGGCGAGACGGTGGAGGAATTTCATTGGGGGGGGCGAAAGCGGCGGAAGAATCGATGCGAAGGGTCTGGTTAAGGGGCGAGCAGCATCGGCATCCAAAGACCCTCGGTCACGGCGGGGCTTTTCCCCGAAGCCGGAAACGTGGTCTTCGCCGCGGCCTGCAATTGCGCGGAAAGCGTCGCGACCGTCGCGGCGTGCGCGGGCAACGTCGCGAGGTTGGTGATCTCGCGGGGATCGTTGTCGTGGTCGTAGAGCTCGCGACCTTTTTTTCCCGCGTCCCACTCCGTGTAACGCCAGCGCGGCGTGCGCAGGCTATAACCAGAAAAACCTCCGCCCCCCGCCTCCGCCTTCGCCGCGCCCGCCTTGCCTTTGCCCTTGCCTCCACCCGGACCGCCGCCCCGATTGACTTGGGTGAGGGCCCAGCCCCGCCCCGCGGCGGTCGGATCACGCAACAGCGGCACGAGGCTCTGGCCTTGGAGATTTCCCGGAGGCTTGACGCCCGCGAGCTCCGCCAAGGTCGGAAAAAGATCCAGATGACTAACGGGAGCCGCCGCGACCGTCTGCACCTTCGACACGCCGGGGGCGACGATCAGAAGCGGTACGCGGGCGCTTTCTTCAAAGAGGCTCTGCTTCTGCCACAGGCCATGCTCGCCCGTATGATAGCCATGGTCGCTGGTGAAGACGATAATCGTCCGTTCCGCGAGCCCGAGCCGGTCGAGAGCATTCACCACCCGCCCAACCTGCGCATCCATAAAGCTGATACCCGCGTAATAGCCCTGCAGAGCATCGCGGCGTTGGTCATCAGTCATCGCATCCTGCTCGCTCTTATAACTGGCGAGGCCGGCCGGAGGGATGTCCGCTTGATCTTCTTTAATACTGGGCACGATGCGCATCTTCTCGCGCGGGTAATAACCGAAGTAAGGATCTTTGGGCGCGACGTAGGGCGTGTGCGGCCGGAAAAAACCGACGGCCAGAAAGAAGGGGCGCTGGCCTTTCTGGGCGAAACGTTCCAGCACCCACTCCGCATCGGCGGCGAGCATCGCGTCAGTGTGATGCTCATCGCTTTTCGGCGAGGCGTACCAGCTCAGCGTGCCGCCAAACTGACCGGGAGTGAGCGTGTTGATTTTGGGATGTTCCTCGGTGCGATCAACGCCCGCGGGGTTAAGCTGAAGCTCCCAGGAGGCCGGGTCGTCGTGCCCATCGGTGCCAATCGAGTTCGGGACCCCGTAGTGATACAGTTTTCCGATGCGCCCCGCAAACCAACCTTGTTGCCGGAAGGCCTGCGGCAAGCTGATCTGATCGGGAATTGTCTGACGAAAAATCTGCGAATTCGCGTGGATGCCGGTGCTGTTAGGATAAAGCCCCGTCAGCATCGAATTGCGGCTCGGGCCGCAGAGTGGATACGTGCAGTACGCGCGCTCGAAACGCACTCCGCGGGCCGCGAGTTTATCAATATTAGGCGTGCGCGCGAGCGGATCGCCATAAGCCCCGAGCATGTTGTTGAGGTCGTCGGCGATGAGGAAAAGAACGTTCTTCGCCTCAGCCGGAGGCGCCGCTGCCACCACTGGGGTCTGGGCAAAGAGGAGTCCGCCGGTGGCAAGCAGCGCGGCGAAGCGTCGGCGCGTGGATATTATTTTATTCATGGGAGTAAGTAGGGCGGTCTGAATCTTGTATTTTTTTGCTCGTGAGCTTTCGCGCGGGAAGCGTGGGGCCGGGGCACTCGTTGGCGGAAGGTTAGCGGCACTCCGCCCGCACCCTTGGACCTGGCCCCGCGGGCAACGTTGGGCATTTCCCCCATTCACGGCTGCGGGGAAATACCAGCCAGTTTCTTTTTCTTTTTGGCATCTTGGTTGGGCCCCGGAAAAGCGGGTCCACGGGCGATTTGACCTTGGAGGTCGCGGACGATTTCCGGGTGGGCGACCGCCACATTGCGGGTCTCGGCCGGATCATTGGTGTAGTCAAAAAGTTCATACTGAGGCGCCCCGTCCGCGGAGCGCGTCGTGATCAAGCGCCAGCGGTCGGTGCGAATGGAGCGTCCCTCATCTCGCCAAAAGGCCCGCGCGGGTTTTGTCGACGGCGCCGCCGGAACCTCGAGCTGCGCGCGCAGGCTGCGACCATCCAACTTCGCGGGCAACGGCAGTCCGCAGAGATCCGTGAGCGTGGGGAAAATATCCACGGCCTCGACGAGAGCGGCACTGCTCGCGCCGGGTTGGCGGAGACCAGGAGCCCGGATAAACAAGGGTGAGCGCAGGGCATTGTCGTAGAGGCAGTGTTTGCCCCAAATGGCATGCTCACCCAGCAAGAAACCGTGGTCGCTCCAGACGACGACAATCGTGTTTCCGGCGGGGTCGAGCGTCTGCAGCGCCTCGAGAACGCGGCCGACTTGGGTATCCACATAACTCGCACTGGCAGCGTAAGCGTGGCGCAACTGGCGAGCATAGGCGGGATCCGTCGCCGGGTCGCGGCCGCCGTGGCCGTAGTTCAGGCGGAACTCCGTGCTCGCATGCCAACCGGAGGGCCAGACTGGTTTTGCTGCCGCGGCCGTTTCCAGTGCGGGGATCTTTTCCGGATCGTGTAAATCAAAGTAACGCTGCGGCGCCGCGAACGGGAGGTGGGGTTTGAAAAAACCCACCGAGAAAAACCAGGGCGCGGGAGAACGGGCGAGTTCACGAAGATTTTTCACCGCCTCATCCGCCACCCAGGCGTCGGGGTAAGCGTCGTCGGGGCCAGCGAAGGCTTCCATCGGCGGCGTCTTCCCCGGGGTGCGCGGGACTCCGTTGGCGTAACCATGCATGATGTTCTCGGCCTCGCGCCACGGTGTCGTCGGGATCCACGAGCGCGTCCATGAATGGGGGAGCTCCTCGGGTCCTTCATTCCAAAGGCGGCCGGTCCGACCACCGGGATGATGGGTGATCTTGCCGAGTGCGTAGGTGCGGTAACCGTGGCGCTGAAACCAAGCGGGCAGATTGGCATCGCCCCACGTGGCATGCGTCGCGGCGATACCTCCGTTGTCCACTTGGGCGAGCTCGCTGGGATATCGACCCCGGAGCAGCGCACAACGCGAGGCGCCGCACGTCGGGACCTGCACGTAGTGATGCGTGAAGATACGGGCGGAGGCGGCAAAGGCGTCGAGCCGTGGCGTCCGCGCGTGACTCACGCCAAGGGCACCGAGATCATTGCGCAAATCGTCAATCGCGATGAACAACACGTTCGGGCGCGCCGGCTCGGCCGCCGATCCCAGAGCGGGCGCCAGAGCCGTCACGCCAGCGACCAACGTCAACCATGGGCGAAATAAAAAGATCATGGGTTGCCCGCTTTCTTTTTGCCCTTGCCCTTGGCGGCGGGCGCTACGGGTTCGGCACCGGTGATATTTGCGATGAGCCGCGGAATGTAGGAACTGAAGCGCGCATCCGGCGAGCCGACCCCGCTATTCAGCGTGCGCACAAGCGGGTGGAGCGAGCTGGCTTTGGCACCGAGGGCCTCGATGGCGCTCAAGGCCGCCATCGCGGTGAAGACACCGTTTTTGTCGGGCGGCGCGAGCTCGCGGAGCACGGCGAGCGCCGGCGCAAGGTCGGCCTCGACACCGTGGGCGGCCGTGGCTTGGGCCGCGACAATCCGGACAAGGGGCGACGAGTCGCTGAGCGCGCGGCGAAGCAAGGTGAGATCGCCCTGCACCGCGTTGGCGCCGCGCATCAGGAAGCCGAGCACACCCCAGTAACGCACCGCGCTGTCGGCGTCGGTGGCATGGCGGCGCAACTGCGGGACCGCCGCCGCATCGAGGCGCGAGGCCAGGTCAGCGGCGGCGAACACCCGAGCAAAAGGGTATTTAGTTTCATCGCGCGCCATATCATACGGCGATCCGCCGGCGGCGCGCGCATGCATTTCGCCTTCAGGCAGGAAGCCGATATCGCGAACCGCGGAGAGGTGGGCATTTTGAGCCGCCCGCAGTTTTTCGAGGACTTCGCGATGCGCGGGTGAAGCCGCGAGATTCCTGACTTCGTCACGATCCGTCTGGAGATCGTAGAGTTCCTCCGGAGCCTTCGGCGTGCGCCAAAAAATCGACTGGGCATCATTGGTTTTCCCATCAGAAAAAAGTTTATGCCAAAGGCGCGTCGTCGGCGTCTGAAATTGATAATCGACCCTTTGGGCCTGGGAGACGTGCGGGAAAAAATTACGAAGATACACATAACGCCCGTCGGTCACGCTGCGCACGAGGTCTTGGCACTCATCCATCCGCCCGCGCGCGCCATAGATGAACGGCTGCGGCGCGGTCTGATAAATTCCCGCAAAGGCATGACCTTGCATCACCGCAGGCGGACGCACTCCCGCCAGGCTTAACACCGTCGGCGCGAGATCAACAAAGCTCACCATGCGGTCGGATTGACCACCCGGTTGATATTCCTTCGGCGCGAGGTGACGCCACTTTTGAGGAAAATGAACCACGAGCGGAACATGCAGTCCCGAATTCGACGGCCAGCGTTTACTGCGGGGCATACCACTGCCGTGATCTCCATAGTAAAAAATGATTGTATCCTCCGAGAGGCCGTCCGCGGCGAGTTCCTTGAGGAGCGCGCCAGCATCGGCGTCAGCCTCACTGACCTTGTCATAATACTGGGCCCAGTCCTCGCGAACGGCAGGAATATCCGGGTGATACGCGGGCACGCGCATCTTCGCCGGATCGGTAATCGCCGTATGGGGGCGAGTGCGGATCTGGCTCTCGTGACTCTTCAATGAGTTAAAAACGGCGAAGAACGGCTGGCCAGCGGGGCGTTTGCGCCAGTGCGCTTGATTGGAGGAGATATCCCAGGTGCGCGCCGTTTTCGGCACGTTGTAATCCTCTTTGCTGTTATTGGTCGTGAAGTAACCCGCCTCGCGCAGCAGTTCGGGGTACAATTTGGCTCCGGCCGGCATCGCCACCATCGAGCGCATATGGATACCACCCGAGCTCTCGCCGTACAGGCCCGTAGCGATCGCGGTCCGGGCCGGAGCGCAGACCGGGTGGTTGGACCAAGCGCGCTTGAATATCATCCCCTTGGCCGCGAGCGCATCGATATTGGGCGTGCGGGCGTTGATGTCGCCGTAACAACCCATTTCAATCCCGTGATCCTCACTCGTAAGCCAGAGGATATTAGGTTGGTCGGCGGCCACCACACCCGGCGCGGTCATGCCAACGAAACACCAGACCAAGGATGCAAGCACACCAAGCACGGCGCGAGTGGGACGATTTTTCATGATTTTAAGGTGAATAAAAAAGACTTAATTGAGGCCAAGCAAGTAGGTTGGGATCCAGCCAGCGGGCTCGGTCAGTTTCCGGTCGCGCCCCATGGCCTGGGCGCGGGAGCGGGGCGTGACCGGAGCGACCCAGCATAATCGAGGGTATTGAGTGCGGCGAGAACGTCGTAAGGCTGCCCGCTGCCGATAATCTTGGCCAGAGTCGCCAGCGCGTCCGTGGTTTCACCGTGGTAAGCCAACGCCTCCGACGCAACGATGCGAACATCGGCGAACTCATCGCGGAGCAGCGCCTGCAGCCGGGGTTTCGCAGGCGCGGCGCGACCCGGTAAAAGGAGACGGCCCAGCGCGCCCCAAAAGCGTACCGCGGGACGCGGCTCGAGCTTGGGATCGGCGGAGAACGCGGAAAAAAATCGCGACATGAGGATGGAGGAGCGAACCTGTTTAATTTAGAAGCGGCAAGCTCAGGGCGTGACACCCGAAAAATTACTCGCCCGCAACCCGGCAGCGGCATCAGGGCCGTCATCAAAAAATACCTCGCCTCGCCCCGCCGCACCCCGCCGCACCCCGCCAAACCAATAACCACCCGCGCAGCCGCCGCTCCGCTCAGGTTCCCTCCCACTGCTCACGCAACGCCGCCCGGTTGACCTTGCCATGTACGTTCCGCGGCCACACGGCCAACCCCTGCCAACTCTTCGGCCGCTGGTACGCAGCCAAGCCCACCACCGCCCGCCCTAAATCCGGCTCCCGTCCCGACTCCATTGGGTAACAAGCCACCACCACTTCACCCCACTCCGCGTCCCGCACTCCCAGCACCACGACATCCGATAACTCTCCGCTCGCCAACAGGGCTGCTTCAACTTCGGCCGGTAACACTTTTTTTCCGCCGGTAATAATTACCGTATCTCGCCGACCATGCACCCACACCTGCCCTTGCGCATCAATCTGACCAAAATCTTCCGTCACAAATTCCCGCCCCACCCACTCCTCAGGGAAATAGCCGCGAAAGAGCGACGCACCCGCCACCCGCAGCAACCCGTCCTCATCAACCCGCACGGCGGCGTGCGGCAACGCCCGACCATTGCTACGCTCTCCCGCCAAAAACGCTTCCGGCAACAACGCCGTCACCATCGCGGCTGTCTCCGTCATGCCATAACTCAACGCGATCCGCAGTTCCGCGCGCGCCGCCGCCTCCGCCAGCGTTGGCCAGACCGGCCCTCCTCCTAATAATATCAGACGAAAGCCGCGCAACCACGCCACGAGCGCCGGCCAACGGAGCAATCGCTGCAGTTGCGTCGGCACCAACGAAATCACCCAGCCATCAGCCGCCGCCGGCAAGCGCGGCACGTCCCCGGCCTCAAGCTGCTTCCACGCCCACGGCAGATGATTCCCGCCAGTCGCCGCACACCGCACCCTCGCCATCAGTCCGCTCACATGAAACGGCGGTAACACGTCAACCGCATTCACCCGCTCCATTTGAAAGTGCGCCCCAAATCCCCGCACCGCCGCCGTCAACGTCTGCTCGTCGTGCCGCGCCCATTTCACCTGACCACTCGTTCCGCCGGTCGCCACCCCCAGCCAACCTAAATTAACGTCCTCCGGAGCGAGCCCGCCACCGTCCACCCGCATCGCCCCAACCGCCTCCACGTTCCCGATCGGCTTACTTTGCGGATCTCGTAAAAAAAAATAACCCCCACGCCTCTCCACGCAGCCCGTCGCCCGCAGCACCGCCATCAGCTCAGCGCGCTCCATACGTCCTCCGGATTTAAACGAGCCACGTCTTCCGCCCGAAAAAACGGCGCCGCGAAGGGGCCGTCAAAACGATCATCGGCAAACCGGGGCCAAACCCCAAACCCGACTGCGCGCGGCTCCCCTGGCCAAGCCAATGCCAGTCGCAACGCCGTCTGCGCGCCCACCGCTGTCTCCAACGCCGATGAAAACACCACATCCGCCTTCGCCTGCGCCAACCGGGCCATCGCCCCACGGGCATCTCCCAACAACGAGGGCTTAACCACATACACCCCCGGCCAGCCCGCGCCTATCCAGCGCTCAATATCCTCCTCCCCGACCAAAGACTCGTCCAGCGCCACCGGCGTCGGATAATCCCCCGCCAACCCAAGTAAAACATCCGCCGCCCCGCGCGCATCCGCGGCAATCGGTTGCTCCAAAAATTCAACCGGACACCCCGCGCACCGCTCCAAACAACGCTCCGCCCGCCGCCGATCCCACGCCCCGTTCGCGTCCAGCCGTAACTTACCACCCGTCGGCAACTCCGCGCACAGGTCCTCCAACATCGCCAACTCGTCCGCGATATCCCCCACCCCCACCTTCCATTTAAATATTCGAAACCCCATCTCCACCCGGGAACCCACCTGCGCAAACGCCGCCCGCCCCGCCGACAACAAGGCCGCCACCCCCAAAAAATCTCTCCCGCCAACCGCCGCCGCCCCGCGCTCCTGCGCCGCTCCCACCGCCTGCCGCAACGTCGCCAACCCCGCCGGTAACTCACCCAATTCCTCCGTACTCGTCCATTCACCCAAAAGCCGTACCGCCGCCTCCGCTGCATCCACCGTCTCCGTCTTAAAATGAGGAATC
>Ga0114966_10003867_pt1 | contig 12999 bp, 13 predicted proteins | sample M_130207_XF_Meta_FD_87029 | JGI IMG/M metagenome (GOLD analysis project Ga0114966, IMG submission 87029) | Freshwater microbial communities from Lake Montjoie, Canada to study carbon cycling - M_130207_XF_MetaG | ecosystem: Environmental > Aquatic > Freshwater > Lake | place: Lake Montjoie... | reverse complement strand
GCCTCGCGCAGCGCCGGGTAATCCTCACCACTAAGCGGGTAGAGCCCCGCGAAGACGAGTGGCAGTGCAACCTGATATCCGGGGAGCGGCTCTGCCGCGGGGTTCAGCGTGGTGGTGACGGTGTCGCCAACACGCGCGTCGCGCACGCTCTTCAGGCCCGTTGCAACGTAGCCAACCTCGCCAGCCTGCAACTCTTGCACTGGAACATGTTGCGGTCGGAAGTAGCCAATTTCCACCGGAACACACTGCGCGCCCGAGCCCATCATCGTGATCGCTTCGCCCATCTTGAGGCGACCCTCTTGTACGCGGACATAGTTCACGACGCCCTTGTACGTGTCGTAGTGCGAATCAAAGACGAGCGCCTTCAGCGGCGCATCTAGTGGACCGCTCGGCGCAGGGATGCGCTTCACCAGCGCCTCAAGAATCTCCGGGATCCCCTTCCCCTCTTTCGCCGAAGCGAGGATCACCTCTTCGCGCGGGATCGCGAGCGTCTCCTCCAACTCGTTCATCACCGCTTCAGGATCGGAGGCGGGGAGGTCGATCTTGTTTAGCACCGGAATGATGTGAAGGCCCATCTTCATCGCCAGGTGGACGTTGGCGAGCGTCTGCGCCTCAATCCCTTGGCTCGCGTCCACCACAAGGATCGCGCCGTCGCAGGCCTGCAAGCTACGTGAGACCTCATAGGCGAAATCCACATGTCCCGGCGTGTCGATCAGGTTGAGGCCGTAGGTGAGGCCGTCGCTTGCCACGTATTCCAGACGGACGGCACGCGCCTTGATCGTGATCCCCTTCTCACGCTCAAGGTCCATGGAGTCGAGCACCTGTGAGGTCATCTGCCGCGGATCAACGGTATGGGTCGCCTCCAGCAGCCGGTCGGCGAGCGTGGACTTGCCGTGGTCAATGTGCGCAATGATGCTGAAGTTGCGCAGTCGGGACTGGGGGATGTTGCTCATATCCCCTCAAGAATCGCACGACAGGGGACTTGCCGTCGGTCGGCCAGAGGCGGCTCCCCTCTCGGGGGCTTCCCGCCTCTCGGCGAGCGGCGGGCTCCCCTCTGCTACGATCGCCCGACGGCTCGCATCGAGCCCCTGAAGTTGTATGGAGTGACCAATGGGAAAGACCCCTCGCAAGTACAAGGGCGCACGAACGCCGCAGTCCCTCAAGGAGGTTCGCGCCTCCGCCCGACGCGGCGCCGTCCAGCAGCCGAAGCGCACCGAGGCGAAGAGTCGCGTCGCGAGCGCCGTTGCCATCCTCACAGGCCTGAAGCAGGGCGATGCCGCCGCATCCGTCTCCAAGGCGGCGAGCGCACTCGACCGCGCCGCCAAGAGCGGTGCCATTCATAAGAACGCCGCCGCGCGACGCAAGTCACGCCTCGCGAAGAAGGCTGCCGCCGCTAAGGCGAGCCCAACCGGCACCACCGTTGCGATCGTGGTGAAGAAGGCAACGAAGAAGGCGGCAATCTCCGGTGCAAAGCGCGCCGCAGCAACCAAGGCCGCCGCCGCTAAGGCGATCGAAGCGAAAGCCATCGCCGCAAAGCCTGCAGCGAAGAAGCCCGCCGCCAAGAAGGCGAAGGCCGCGCCAAAGAAAACGACTTCGGGCAGCAAAGCTGAGGGAAAGTAGCCCGATCGCATGGGCGCCGAGCCTATACCGTCTTACTATCTTACCGTTTGCGCAATATTTAAAGATGAAGCGCGATATCTATCCGAGTGGGTCTCATTCCACCTCGCGCAGGGTGTAGAACACTTATTTCTTTACGACAACCTGAGCACTGACGGGGGCGCAGACGTCCTCGCTCCATTTATTGAAGCAGGGTTCGTCACCCTAAAGCCGTGGCCCGTCCTTAAAGAGGATGGAGGGCAAGCTACTGCATACCGAGACTGCCTCCAAGAGCATGGCACGCAATCATTTTGGATTGCGTTCATAGATCTTGATGAGTTCCTTCACGCAGTATCAACACCACTCCCAGCACTGCTACGGGAATATGAACGCTATGGCGGCCTATTTGTGCACTGGCAAAACTTTGGATCTTCAGGTCACATTACCAAGCCGGCGGGCGGGGTTGTAGAGAGCTTCACACGAAGAGCGCGTACGACATGGTCAAGAAATCGAGAAGGGAAATCGATAGTGAGGCCAACAATGGTAGCTCCTTGGGGTGCACATATAACCCACCTCCAAGCTCACAAGTTTGATCTCGTGCCTGGAGCTAGTCTTGTTACTGAAAACTATGAAATTATCTCTCCAATCAGGATGTTTTTAGGAGATAAAATCACTAGATTAATGTCAAAGCGACTTGGCAGATTTGCTTATCGGCTGGGAAGTTGGTTTCCGTACTTATTTAATCCATATGGATCAAAGAAGGGTCGCCCAAAACAAGTGAGCGTAATCCAAATTAGAATTAATCATTACGTTGTTAAATCAAAAGAAGAATATGGCCTAAAGATGAGGAGAATGAGCGCAAAGCCGGAAAAATATAACGAAACGTTTTTCAGGTTTCATGACCGAAATGAGGTAGAAGACCTCATCCTTAAAGAGAAGATGCGCGAGATTTCTTCGCGCTAGACTTTCTTTTGCCTCTCTCGCGGTGCGCTCGGAAGATAGAGTAGACCGCCAAGGAGCGAGGCGAGAAGCGTTGTCCCTATCAGGAGGCGCGCGCTCCCCATCTGGCCATCCCAATACCAAGCCGTGAAGGTTGCAACGTCGCTGATCCCAACTTCGGTCAGTGCTGCCGCGCCCCCCTCTGCCGCCTGGTAGCGCTCGTAGACACAGGCTGGCCCTGCGGCACATGTGAAGGAACCGCCACTTCGCTCATCACGGTAACCGGGATCAAGCGAAAAGAAGAAAAGCTTGACGCTAAGGAAGAGTACGGCGAACGTCACTGCGGTGATCACACCGCTCCACGCCGAATTGGCGAGCACGCGGCCCGCTCTGCTGCGCAGCTGCTCTGCGCGCTGATTGCCATACCAGCCGATCAAGAGTCCAGAGAGTGGGGCGAGGACGAGGTAGGCGGGATCAATCGGGATCACCATCAGGAAGCTCACGGCGATGGTGAGCGCCATGCCGATGCCAACGATTGCGGCAACGTTCGCGCCGCGATCAACGAAGCGACTCACTTCACACCGCCGCTGCGCGCGAATGCTGCGCGACCGAGATAGAGGGCGCGATCACCAAGCAGCTCCTCAATACGGAGGAGTCGATTCAGCTTCGCCACGCGCTCAGATCGGGATGGTGCGCCGGTCTTGATCTGACCGGCGTTCATGGCAACGGCAAGGTCGGCGATCGTGGTGTCTTCTGTCTCGCCCGATCGGTGGCTGAGGATCGTGGACCAGCCGGCGCCGCGCGCGGTGCTGATGGCGTCCAGCGTCTCGGTCAGCGTCCCAATCTGGTTCGGCTTCACCAGCAGCGCCGTTGCGGCACGCTCCTTGATGCCGCGTTGGATGCGCTCAACATTCGTCACCAAGAGATCATCGCCAACAATCTGCACGGTGCCGCCGATGCGCTGCACCAGCGCGCTCCACCCGCTCCAGTCGTCTTCGGCGAGTCCGTCTTCAAGGCTGATGATCGGGAACTTCGCGCACCACCCCGCCCAGAGATCAATCAGTTCGCCACTCTCCAGGGTGCGACCTTCGCGTTCAAGAGTGTAGCGACCGTCAGCGGTGAGCAGTTCCGTCGCTGCGGCGTCGATAGCGATCCCGATCTGTTCGCCTGGCTTGTAACCGGCGCGTTCAATGGCGGTCATCAACGCCTCAAGCGCCGCCTCGTTTGACGGAAGGCTCGGCGCAAAGCCGCCTTCATCACCCTGCCCTGTTGCAAGACCACGATCGTGCAGGTGCGTGCGGAGCGCGGCAAAGATTTCGGCGCCGGCGCGCAGTCCTTCGCCATAGGTGGTGAAGCCGACCGGGACGACCATGAACTCCTGGAAGTCGGTGGAGTTCGCCGCGTGCTTGCCACCATTCAAGATGTTGAGGAGCGGAACGGGGAGCGTCTGCGCTGTATCGCCGCCAATATCTTCATACAGCTCAACGCCGTGCAGCGCAGCGCGCGCATGTGCTGTGGCGAGCGAGACGCCGAGGAGCGCATTTGCGCCGAGGCGCCCCTTATTCGCCGTGCCATCAAGTGCAATCAACTGCGCATCAAGCGCGCGCTGGTCATCAACGCTCGTACCGGCGAGCGCGCTCGCGATCTCGCCATTTACTGCGGCCACCGCCTGAAGGACGCCCTTCCCGCCGAAGCGGCGCTTATCACCATCACGTCGCTCCACCGCTTCATGGGCACCGGTGCTTGCACCAGAGGGAACGGCGGCGGTGCCGTGGGCACCACTCTCAAGGTGCAGCTCAACCTCTACGGTTGGATTACCACGCGAATCAAGGATTTCGCGTGCGTGGATCCGCGCGATCCGATCGCTCATGAGCTCTTCTTGGCTGGGGCCTTCGCCTTCTTCTCTGCCCCCGGCTCGTGCCAGATGATGGGCAGCGTCTCGTACGGCGAGCCAGATGTTGGGATCACGGCGAGGCCTGGAAGCTCACGCCCTTCAAGGAATTCAAGTGAGGCGCCGCCACCAGTGGAGAGGTGCGTCATCTTTCCGGCGAGGTTGAGCTGCTGCAGCGCGGCGATGCTGTCGCCACCGCCAACGACTACGGTGGCGCCGGCTTCTGCCTTCTCGGCGGCGAGCTTGGCGAGCTCACGCGTTGCGGTACCGAACGCAGGAATCTCAAAGACACCGAGCGGCCCGTTCCAGAGGATTGTCTTCACTGAGCCAAGCGCGTCACGCACCGCGTTGATTGACTCAGGTCCAAGGTCGACCATGTGCCAGCTCGCGGGGAGCTTCTCCGTGGAGACAACCTTGAACTCCGTGCCGCGCGTCACCTCTTTTGCAACAACGCCGTCAACCGGGAGGAGCACCTTCACACCGCGCTCAGCAGCAAGCTTCAAGATACGACGCGCATGCTCCACCATCTTTGATTCATAGAGGCTCTTCCCAACGCTGCGCCCAGAGGCGACGAGGAAGGTATTCGCAACGCCACCGCCGAGGATAAGCAGGTCAACCTTCTTGATGAGGGCTTCCAACACTGCGACCTTCCCCGAGACCTTCCCGCCACCAACAATCGCGGCGAACGGTCGTGCTGGCTTATCCAACAGATTGGAGAGCGCTTCAACCTCGCTCTCCATCAGCAGACCGACGTATGACGGGAGGAGGGCGGCAACGCCAACGGTGCTCGCATGGGCGCGATGTGCCGTACCGAAGGCGTCGTTCACGAAGACATCCCCGTAGGAGGCGAGCCGTGCAGCAAATGCGGGGTCGTTCTTCTCTTCACCGGCATGGAAGCGAACGTTCTCCAACAGAAGGAGCTCGCCTGGTCGGAGTCGATTCACCGCATCATCGGTTCCCACGCCGAGCGCATCGCCCGTGGTTGGAACCATCATCTTCAAGTGGTGTGCCAGACGCTCCGCCGCCGGTCGCAGCCGCAAGCCATCAACCACCTTCCCGTCTGGGCGACCTAGATGTGAGGCGAGCACAATCGAGGCGCCATCTTCAAGGAGCGCCTTGATCGTTGGTATGGCGGCGCGAATGCGCGAGTCGTCCACCACCTTGCCGTCCGAGAGCGGCACGTTGAAATCTACGCGCAGGAGGACACGCTGTCCTCGTGCATCAAGTTCGCGGATCGTGCGCTTCCCTGTTGCAGACTCAAACGACGTAGCGATGCGGCGCGGTCCGATCCCCTCAGGCCGTGGTCGCGGGACGAAGCGCACCGCAGGTCGCGGCGCCTCTGTGGACGTGCTCGACTTTGAAGAAGGCTTCGCCTGCCGGTTTGCTGGACGGCTCGGTCCACCGATGGATGCGCCAGACGCCTGAGTTGCCCCCTTCGGCGGAAGTGGGGCACCGGGCTTCACCTGTGGCCTATTTGCTGGGCGGCTCGGCGCCATCTTCGGCGCACCAAGGTTCACCCCAGGCTTCCCCGCCGATGGCTTCGGCGCGACAAGCGTTGATTTCGTAATCGTTGGTGCCGCCTTCACCGCAGGCCTGGCTACCGGCTTCGCTACGGGTTTGGCGACTGGCTTGGCTGGCGCAGGCTTAGCTACCGGCTTGGCTGGCGGTGCCGGCTTTAGGGCTACCTTCTTTGCCATTGGCTTCTTTTCAGTTGGCGCGGAGAAGATGCGCGACAGGAGACCCTTCTTCTCAGGCACGGGCGGCCACGAACTTCACAAGGTCCGCAATACGGCAGCTATAGCCCCACTCGTTGTCGTACCAGGCGACCACCTTGGCGAAGTTGTCGCCGATCAACATGGTGCTTGCAGAATCAATGATTGCGGAGCGCGAGTCGCCACGGAAATCGGAGGAGACGAGCGGCTCATCTGAGACGCCGAGGATCCCCTTCATTGGTCCACTCGCCGCGGCGCGGAATGCGTCATTGATCTGCTCAATCGTTGCTGATCGCTCAAGCTCTGCGGTGAAGTCGATCAGGCTCACCGTTGGTGTTGGGACGCGCACGCTGTAGCCGTCAAACTTCCCCTTCAGCTCTGGGATGACGAGTGCGAGGGCCGTAGCGGCGCCAGTAGTGGTTGGAATCAAGTTCTGTCCAGCGGCACGCGCGCGGCGTGGATCCTTATGCGCAACGTCAAGGATTCGCTGATCGTTGGTGTAGCTGTGCATCGTGGTCATCAGGCCACGACGAATGCCGAACGTGTCCATCACCACCTTCGCCGCAGGGGCGAGGCAGTTCGTGGTGCAGCTGGCATTAGAGATGATGTGGTGCTTCAATGGGTCGTAGCGATCCTCATTGACGCCAAGAACGATTGTGACGTCCTCATTTTTTGCAGGCGCGCTGATGATCACCTTCTTAGCGCCGGCGGTTCGATGCGCCGCCGCCTTCGTTGCATCAGTGAAGATGCCGGTTGACTCAACAACGATGTCTACGCCCATCGCTCCCCATGGGAGCTCGGCGGGATCCTTTGCGGCGAGGACTTTGATGCGCTTCCCATTAATGACGAGTTCGTCGCCCTCGGCGACAACCGTGCCAGGGAACTTGCCGTAGGTGGAGTCGTGCTTGAAGAGGAGCGCATTCATCTCAGTATCAACAAGATCGTTGACCGCCACCACCTCAACCTCAGGGGCGCGTTCAAGGATCGCCTTCAGGCTCTGACGCCCAATGCGACCAAATCCATTGATCCCTACGCGAATCGTCACTTATGCCTCACTCACTTCGCTGCCTTATTCGCCGCAACGGCACGCTCCCAGGCTGGGTTGCCGAGCCGACCAACCACGACAGGATGACAGCCCGCGAGGCTGACGTCCCCGCCGAGCTGCGCCGGCGTGATGCTGACGCGTCGCCCAGGAACCTTAAAGGAATTCTCGCCGATCTCGTGGCTGATTCGTTTGGCGAGGCGATCCCAGTGCGCCTCAGCCAGCGAGCCGCCGATGATGATCCGCACGGGATTGAAGGTATTGACGTAGCCGGCGACCGCTCGCCCGATGGCGAGGAGGGCGCGCTCAAGGATCTCGTCAGCGGTGGCGTCCCCCGCCGCGGCCGCCTCGGCGACCGTCTTCGCGCTGATCGCCTCGCCTGCATGCGTTGACGCCCAGTTCGCGAGCCACAGGCTCTTGCCGCTCGAAGCGGCGGTAGCCCCCGCCGCGGCGAGCGCCCAGCCTGAAGCGTGCGCCTCGAGGTGCCCCATGCCGCCACAGGTGCAACGTGGGCCGTCGAGCGAGATCGGCACATGGCCGAGCTCGAGCGCCGTGTCGTCTGGTCCTGTCAGCAGATGACCGCCACTCAGCGCCGCAGCGCCGAAGCCGGTGCTGATAGTGAGATACATCAGATCATCAATGCCACTCCCCGCGCCAAATGCGCGCTCGCCGAGGATCGCCACCTTCGTGTCGTGCTCAAGAAAGACCGGGAGTCCGAGTGCGGCGCCGATCGGCCCCGCAAGATCGGTGCCTGGGAAGCGTGGGCCGAGATTCGCCGGCTCCACCGCAATACCACTCCACGGATTAAGTGGCCCTGGTGCGCTGATCCCAATACCAACGAGGCGTGAGATGGCGGTGGCATCTTCACGTGCGGCGTTCTCGCGTGCGAGCTGCAGCGTGGCGATGCACGCAGCCACTACGGCTGCGGGCCCATCAGCAACTGGCGTTGGCGCCGCAGCACGACCGAGTCGCGTTCCATCTGCACGCACGAGTGCAGCACGAACCTGTGTGCCGCCAAGATCGAGCGCGAGCACCGTTGCGTCGGCGGGCGGTTGTGTCACTGAGATCTCCGTTCACTCACCACTGCGGGTGAGGCGCACATCGTTGTGGATAAGGTGAGGTGGCGTGTGGATAACTATCGTATGAAGCGACACGGCCCTCGCCCGGTCTCCCGGTCGAGGGCCGTTGGCCGCTATGCGTTCGCAGTTACGCGAGCGCGAGCTGAAAATCAGCCACCGATCTTGAAGACCTTAGTGCCGCACTTCTCACAGATGCCGGAGAGTGCTGGCTTGCCGTTCTTCATCGTGACCTTCTTCGTGTCAATGGCCTCTCGCTTGGCCTTGCACTTAACGCAATACACTTCAGGCATGTTCAGAACCTCCCTTGGGTCGCGCACCTCCGCGCGGTCCACTACAACCCCACTCGGGGCATAGAGCGCGTCCGGCAACATGCCGACCGCGGAGCGCCCCTGACCCCACGAAGGGGACCACGAGCAATCACCGAGGATTAGGATAGGGAGCCGCCCCCTCGTGGTCAACAGGCGTTCCGCACACCGGGAGCACGACCAGCCGAACCACCCCTCCTCGCCAGAGTTCGAGCCGCCCCTCGTGGACCTGAAGCGATGTAACAATTGTCCGTAGCCAGCCACGCTCGGGATCTGACGGGACGGCGATCGTCGCCAACCCGAGCGGGAGTGCGATTAAGGTGCGTGGGACCGTGCCGACTGGGCCGCCTCCCTCCGGGAGGCTTCCAGCCCCACCCCCAGTTGTAGGAGGGATCTCCTTTGGCACAAGTCCTGCCACGGGGTCGAGCCAGAGACGATAGCCTCCCCCGCTCGTTGAGCCGCGCTGGTGAACCAGCCCTTGAGCGACCACGGCTCGCCCACTCTCTCGAAGGGCAAGAGGAAGCGCTGCCGCCACGCTCTCGCTCAATCCGAGGAGGAGCTCCTCGCCGCTCGCGAGACGAAGCACCAGGCTGACGGCGCCGTCCGCGAGGGACTGCGGACTTCCTGCAATCGTGCCGCTCACCCTCACTCGCCGCCCCTCCCACACTTCCCAGCCCCACGCCCCTGCCAATGGGCCTTGGACCGTCAAGGGTGGCAATGCTGTGCCACTTCCAATCACACGTGGTGCGCTTGACGCGACGAGTGTCAGTGTCTGTCGACGCAGCGTTAGAAGGCCTTCGGCGGCTACGGCGCTCCCGCGCACCAGCGGCGCAGATCCACTCAGCGGGGCGAGTACGAAGATGCCAGCCCCGCTCACCGGATCCTGAAGCGCGAGGAGTCCGGCCTCGGCGAGCTCTCCCTGTACCGCCACAACCACACCGCTCACGTACAAGTGCGTTCCGATCATCACCTCGCGCGCAGCACTCACGGAGAGCGGGGTGGGGCTCAGTGTTGGTGTTGGTGTCGGGGCGGGTGTCGGACTCGGTGTTGGTGTTGGTGTCGGGGCGGGTGTCGGACTCGGTGTTGGTGTTGGGGTCGGGCCGGCTGTCGGACTCGGTGTCGGTGTTGGTGTTGCGGTCGGGCCGGCTGTCGGACTCGGTGTCGGTGTTGGTGTTGGTGTTGCGGTCGGGGCGGCTGTCGGACTCGGTGTCGGTGTTGGTGTCGGGGCGGGTGTCGGGCTCGGTGTCGGTGTTGGTGTTGCGGTCGGGGCGGGTGTCGGGCTCGGTGTTGGTGTTGGTGTTGGTGTTGGGCCTGAATAGAGCGTGAAGTCACTACTGTTCGTATTGCTATCAATGGGTGTGCCGTTGAGGTCTCTACGGCGTTGGATCACCACGCCGCTTGCTGGCGCCGCAACAGGAGCTCCTTCGCCGCCTGCAGCGGCCACAGCGCTCCCCCAAGCAACCGCGTCAATGATCTCGTTCGGTGCACTGATCTTTCGAAGGAGGAGTGCTCCTCCAGTGCTGGCAATGCCGTCGCTCCATGTGAGTAGCGCCTGCCCTGAAGCGCTACCAGCAGCGTTTGCCAGGAGAAGTCGCTCCCCAACGGCGAGTGGCGAAAGTGTGGCGAGGCTCACAAGACGCCGTGTGGTGAGACCACTCGCACTTCGATAGATCAACTCAACATCGCTGAGGGGTGTAACGCCGTCTCCAGTCGCCTCAATTTGAACGTACTCGTCAGATGCGGAGGCCGCTCCGGTGAGGATCTCGGTGAACATCAGCGGAGCGCGCCCACTCGTTGCTCCCCGTACTGGAGATGGAGCGGCAAGGAGTGTAAATGTGGATGTGATCACACTGATTAGGAGTATGGCTCGCCTCATAGAAACCTCCAGGCGGAGGCGGGGCTGCGGGGTAGAAAGAGATCTTTGCACACGGCACGTACTGGGTCGTTCCGTATCTGATGTGTAACGGCGCGGCGGTGCGTCTAGAATATCTCTGCGTCGAACGGTGAGCCGAAGGAGAAGAGATGTCAAAGTCAACCAACGCAGAGGCACGAGCAGAAGCACGCCGACGCAGCCGCATTGCCGCAAAGGAGCGTGCCGAGCGCGGTGATGAGCCGCCAGAGTCGGCAGTAGCGCCTGCAGCGCAAACCGCAACAGGCCAGTCTGCTCAGAGCGGGCTCGGCTTCCGCGCCGCCTTCCGCGGCTCATTTGGCGTCGCGCCGATTCGCGACGACCTGCGTCAGCTCCCCCGACTGCTGCGAACGCGCGCCTTCTTCGTTCCACTCGCCGCAATTATCGTGACGACAGCTGTTGCTACGCAGCAGGGAGTGCTCTCAACAAGCGTTGCCCAACTTGCTGTTCAGTCAATCCTCTTGCCGCCAGCATTCGTTATCGCTTTCCTCGCCGGAATGTTGACGCGGCGCGGATCATGGCTGCTCGGTGGAGTCTTTGGAGTGATCACCTATGGTGGCGCGCTTCTGGTTGGGAGTGTGGGAGATCTCTCAGTTCTTGAAGCAACGAATCCCGTCCGTGCGTTCCTAGAAAAGAACGTTGCGCATACTAAAGATGTTGGTGCGCTGGCTGGCGATCTTTATGGGGTTGCGGTCTCAGGAATCTTCGCCGGCGCATTCGCTGGATGGTATGGACGCTTCCTTCGATCAATGTCACCAGCTCGTCCATCGTCACGCGACCTGCGCAGGCGAGATGCGGCACAGCGAAAGGGCGGCGGTCGCCGCTAGGTGCAGAATCTACTTCTGCGCAACCTGCAGGGCAATCAGGAGTAGCGAGAGTGAGAAGAGCCCAACGACGAGCAGTAACGGCATCAACTTTTCGTTGCGCTTCAACTTTGGCGGCATGACAACCTCCTTAAACTAATGAGCGACTATGGTGCGGGGCAACCCTCACCAAGATAAACCACGATCGATGTCCGTGAGCCAAGCGGCTCGACGATCATCGTTGCCGTACAGGCACTCTGATCACGTGTTGCGATGATCTTAAAGCGCGTCCCGTTTGATGTTGGTTCGGCAACCTCCCAGGCGAGTCGGCGCAGCTCATCAACAGCGGCGCGCGTCGCCTCCTCAACGCCCATGCGGCTGAAGATTGAACCGCTTGCGAGTAGGTCGAGACGTGTCTCGGCACTCCCCTCCGCAAGGAGTGGGAAGTCGGCCGGAAGGCGTCCCCAGATGCGTCCGTATTCGCTGCTAATCACCGTCGCTGGTGCAAGGCTGTCGCTTGGGGCTGAACTCGCTGCACCGCTGCCACACCCAGCAAGCACGATCAAACTCGTGGCGAGGAGGCTCAGGAGGGGTGGAGTAGGGCGGGGGCCAAGATGGGGCAACACCTTGTGAGGATAATGCCCCCGCCCGAAGGGCATAATAGTACAGATGTTCTTTTTATGCAGGGAGGGTTGCAAGGATGATGCCGAGGAGGATCGCCCCGAGGCCGAGGAGCTGCCCTGCACGGAGGCGCTCCTTGTAGACCAGGTAGCCCCCCAGCACCACGATGATGGGGCCGAGCGAGCTGAGGAGTGAAACGGCCCAGGTGGGGCCGACCTCGAGGGCAGCGGCAAAGACGAAGAAGGCGACGGTGTCTCCCAGGCCGACGAGCGCCGCCAGGAGGATGCCGCCACGTGTCAGCCGGTGCCCCTCGCCGAGGAGATCGGTACGGCCCCACTTCGGGAGCGACGCACGCTTGGCGCGAACGATCAGCAGGATCGTCCAGACCGTAGCGAAGTTGCCGATCCGCGACAGCGTGATCGCCGTGCTCCAACCGAAGGCCTTGATCGGAATCGTGAGGAGCACCGTGATCACGGCGAAGAAGATCAGGCCGACCAGGGCAAAGGCGACGCCCGGGCTGGCGAGCGAAGCGCGTCGATCGCGCCCGCTCCCCGTGGTGCGCAAGCCAAGGAGGGCGATCCCTGTCCCGACGGCGACCACGCCGCCAATGTTCGCTGGGGTGAGCTGCTCACCGAGAAAGAGGGTGGCGATAAAGGCAGAGAGCGCTCCGTATGCGGAGATCGTTGGGGAGACCACGCTGAGCGGGCCGAGCCTGAAGGCGGTGAAGACGGCGATGTACGAAATCCCAGCCCCTACCCCCATTGCGAGCGTTGCCGCGACGATCAGTGGATCAAGATCTTGAGTGAGCAGCCCACGCGTGATCGCCACGCCACCCGCCAAGACAAGCGAGGTGCTGACGGCGATCACCACCACGCGGAGTGAGCCGATGCGCCGGCCAACGTAGGTGGTGATGAGGTCGGTACCTCCCCAGAGGGCAGCGGAGAGGAGGCCGAGGGCGAGGGGGCTCATCTCCAGATGCTAGACGCCCGCGTGCTATTCTGCCGCTTCCGTGGGGCTGTAGCTCAGTTGGTAGAGCGCTACATTCGCATTGTAGAGGCAAGGGGTTCGAATCCCCTCAGCTCCACCACCAACTCTTAGGAGG
>Ga0114966_10003866_pt1 | contig 13000 bp, 10 predicted proteins | sample M_130207_XF_Meta_FD_87029 | JGI IMG/M metagenome (GOLD analysis project Ga0114966, IMG submission 87029) | Freshwater microbial communities from Lake Montjoie, Canada to study carbon cycling - M_130207_XF_MetaG | ecosystem: Environmental > Aquatic > Freshwater > Lake | place: Lake Montjoie... | reverse complement strand
ATGCCAAATCGACCCTCAAGCGTTGGTGCGTTCTCTACGGATTGGCGATCAACAACTGGTGGAGATTGCAAAAGCATTGAGTGTGGAACACGGACCGGGGAATGCCGAAACGTCGGCAGACCGTCTATGTGGGGAGTCTCCTTCGAGAACACCACACTCGCGGGTCATCATCATGGATGAACCGACGAGCGCCTTAACCGAACCGGAAGTGGCACGACTGTTCCGCATTATTCAGCGACTGCGTGATCGGGGAGTGACCATTATTTATATTTCCCATAAAATGCAGGAGATCTTTCGAAATGCGGATCGGATCACGGTCCTTCGTGACGGAGGAGTGGTCCAGACGCTTGAGCGAACGTGTACCACGCCTCGGGAAATCTCGCATCTGATGGTTGGCCGGGATCTCGGGACGACCGAATATCGAGCGAATCGGCAGAAGGGTGAGACTCTCTTACAGGTGAGCGCCCTCCAACTTCCTTGGCGTAATCACGCACGGAAATGGCGGCTGAAGAACATTTCATTCTCCGTTCGACGGGGAGAGGTACTCGGAATCGCCGGGCTGATGGGGGCAGGCCGAACCGAGTTGCTCGAGTCTCTTTATGGAGCCGGTCTCGAACAACCACTGGGAAAGATCGAGTTGGAAGGTCGATCGGTCGCGTTCGATCATCCTGCGGACGCTCTCCGCGCGGGGGTCGCCTACGTCACGGAAGATCGCAAGCAATGCGGCTTGTTTTCATCCATGAACGTGCGTGAACACCTGACACTGTCTTCGTTGGCTGATCTCACCACGAGAGGAATTTTGAATCAAAAAAAAGAGAGTCAGGTCGCGGAATCGTTGATCCACAATCTCCGGATTAAGACCGCTAGTTCGGAGGCTCCCATATCCAGTCTGAGCGGGGGCAATCAACAAAAATGTGTCATTGGCCGGGCCTTGCACACACAACCCAAACTGCTGCTGCTCGATGATCCAACTCGAGGCATTGACGTCGGAGCCAAGTCCGAAATTTATCAGTTAATTGACCGGCTTTGCCAAGAGGGCCTGGCGATCCTCATCACATCCAGCGAATTGCCCGAACTGATGGCCATCTGCGATCGAATCATCGTGCTCTGCGAGGGACGATTAACGGGTCAATTCTCTCGAGGCGAATTCACCGAACAGAGCCTCATGGAGGCCGCGACAAAAATCGCATGAGACAACCCCCGTGCACGTCCATAATTCGTTCGGGTTGAAGACTCTTGGCCGCTCGCCGTGTTTGCGAAACAACGTTTTTTTTCACAGAGCCCACTGGGAAAGAACGTTGCTGAGATCGACGCAGAACGTGTGACCTCTGCGATCTTCGGCCGAGTGACTGATGATTTGCGTACTGGCTGCGGGGGTTGTCGACGCACGCGCTGATTCCTTCTACGACCCAGCCGAATTTTTTGATCATGAGGTTGTTTTAGAGCCACATCACACCGAGTCGTGTGGCTTTTAGACAGCGCGAACTCTGAGTCTAAAACTCCCCAAAATCAAAAAACATCATTTTTTATAGCGATTTATATGAATTCTGGATTTCGCTGACCGCGACGGCCCAGCCTTTGCAATTTGAACGCTTCTGTTCCACGTGAGGTGCACCTGAGCAACGACGATTCAGAATGAAGGGCTTCCAACATGATGCTCCAACGAAACTTCAAACGAATGTTGATTAACGTCAATGATGGTGTCCATCTCCTGCATATTGGCACGATGGAAATCTGGGACGGAGCCGATCTCAGTTTGTTGCGTGACGGCCTTTTTCAGTTGATTGAGAAGGAGAAATGCCGCGCCATTGCCATCGACATGTCTTATGTGAAATATATCCCCAGTGGTTTTTTTGGCATGCTGATCGATTGGCAAGAGAAGCGATCGGCTTGGATCGCGTTGACAACTCCACAGCCGAACGTTCAAAATATGCTCTGGTTTCGCCGCTTCTTCAAACTCCACGCAGACGGCATGTACGAACTCAGAAACGATCTCCAAGAACCGATGGCTGCCTCGATCAACGATTCCGGTGTCGTCTCCGAGCGTGCACTCGTTTCTTCCGCGTTCTGAACGGTTGTTGTGATTTTCGAACGTTTGACTCAAGGCGACGGAACAGCGCGATTTCAGGCTGGCCATGGCCATACGAAACGACATCCGAACCGATATCTGCTGCGATCCACAATCGCAGCAGACGCCGCTTTTCGGGCTCAAGACTTCGAAGATCACTCCGTTCCAATCACGAGGCAAAGCACGGTCTTCGGAATCAGTTCGGAGTATCCTCGTCGCTGGTCCCCGAATCATCCGACGGGCAAGAGTTCGTGACTTGCTAACGTCGATTGACTGCAGCCAAGACAATCGATTGCGTTGCAGCCCTATTCTTCAAGACCGCTTCGCGGATCTGATTCACTTCTCGGCATCCGGCGGGAGGTTTTCGGACGGTTGCCTCCCCTTTTTTTGTGGGCCACGTGCAGAAACTCACTCCCCTAATTCCGCATTCCGGCGAAATGGAAATAGCGTGGCTACGATTGGAGCTGTTTTGCTGCCCAGACTGCCAGTTTTTCGCGGAAGATCTTGGAATTGTGCCTGACATCAACTGGGAATGAGTCATGGTACAGGATCGTTCGAACCGCTTGTGTTTGCCGGAATCGTGCACCCAATTCCAAGAGTTCACGGGTCAGTTCTTCGATGGCCGCTAGTGGATACCCGGACTCTCGTTCAACGCACAACGCCAGTCTGACTTTGCCGGCTCGCCTGACACCGACGAGCGCGGTACGAAAAATCCGTGGATGCGAATTGAATATCCCTTCGATCGGTTCTGTGAAATAGGTTCCTTCGGCGGTGATCACCCGCTGCGACTTTCGGCCACAGAACCAAAGTCGGCCCGACGGATCGAAGTACCCGACATCGCCCATGCGATGCCTCGAAACCCCTGCGACCGGGTCGGGAATCTTCGCCAACGCGGTCAGATCCGGGCGGCGAAAATATTCCTGCGTGACTTGCGGCCCCCTGACGACAATCTCGCCAATCTCTCCCTCGGGCAACAACAGGGAATCATTCCACTCAGCAATCGGCTGGTCACTGATGTGGATGATAGAAACGAGGGTCCCTGCGACCGGCCTGCCGACACAGGTCCCTGCGCCCTGCGCTGTTTGGTGCCTGGTTTCTTCAAGAATTTCTCGACTGCTGATCACGGCAACGGGAAGCGACTCGGTCGCGCCATAGGGTGTATAGACCTGTGTTCCTGGAGCCAGCATGAGTTGAAGACGATCGAGAATATCGGCCGATACTGGTGCGCCGGCAGAAATAACACGACGCACCGACGGGAGTGAACAATTCGGCGATTCACCACCGACTCGCATGGGGTATCGACTGATTGTGTTCAGTAACGCCGGAGAGCCAAAAAGATTGGTCACGCCGAATTCGTGAACGGGCCGAATCACTTCCCGTGGGTCTACTTGCGCCGGTCGCGTGAAATTCATTCGCGGTACGACGGCGGTCATTCCGAGAGCGGGCGCAAACAAAGCAAACAAGGGAAAGGTACACAGATCGATCTCACCGGGAGTGATCTGAAAAATGTCCTTGAGAAGTTCAATCTGTTGGGCAAAGGTTCCGTGCGAATACACAACTCCCTTGGGGACTCCGGTACTACCGCTCGTAAAAAGAATGGCGGCCTGATCCGACGCGTTGGTTTCGGCGATCGGCGAGCACCTCCTTTCGGCGTGGCTGACGGTGGAACGGTCGGCAGGATGCGTTTCGTATTTCGAATCGTGAGGCATCTCTGACAACGTGCTACGGGAACCATAGGCAACGAGGTCACCCAGAGTCATGAATCGGTGATTGATTCGAACGACTCTTGATCGCCGCGTTCGAAGTGAAACGAATTTCCGAAGAGTGGCCTTTCCCCATCCCAAAATCCAACGGGCGACATGCGCTTGCGTGACTCCAATGAATGCTTCCGGCTCGGCTTCGGCGAGGCAACGACCGAGGTTGCGGAATCCCATGCCCGGATCAACGAGAACGGGAACGGCACCGACCTTAAACAGGGCAAACGTCAGTGAAAAAAACTCGGGTGAAGGCGGCACCATCAAAACGGTCCGGACTCCACGGCCGATACCCATCGCACGCAATCCGGTCGCGATAAAATCACTCCGCTGATCGAGCTCCCGATAACTGTCGCTTAAGTACAAATTTCGCCCGTCTAAATCGCGCGAAACCGGATAGAGGATCGCCCGCTGCTCAGGCCGTTGCTGAGCCATATTCTTCAAATGTGTGGCGATATTGACAATGGACATGGTTCAGCACCAGAGAGGAATGACACCACCACACTCGAAAACAACAGGAGTGGGAATCCGCCACCAAGATCGAGGATTTCCAAAGCCGATCGAAAGGGACGGGGACTCCCCTTAGAAAACTTGAGGCCTGAAGCGGACGGATGTGTCGCCAGCCCAAAACAGTCCCGGCCTTCTGGTGCCACTTTCGATTGTCGTCCCCTCATCGAAAAACGATTTGACACCATCAGAAGCCGACCTATATTCCTAGTCAGCGGGGAACACCCCCGCCGACCATAAAACTTATTCAAAGAGACCGATATACGAGTCAGCTTCGCTCAGGGGAGTCGGCAATTTGAACGCGGCAAGGAGGAACAGGGAGTTCCGAGGGGACCTTGCCGCGTTTTTTCTTTTTCTGTCACGCGAAAACAAAAAACTTTGAATTCAGGGTTTCCCAAAAGGGATTCCTTCCTCCACGTATCGCCAGTTCTTCAGAAACAGGATCAAATCCGTCATTTGTTCCACGGAAATCATTTTTTCCAGACCGACCGGCATGAGCGACATACCGGTCGAGCGGATTTCCTCGATCTCGGCTTTCAAAATCGACTCCTCCTTGCCTCCTGGCAGACCGATCGTCAGTGACGATGTGGTTTCGAAGGGCACAGTCCCCAGATAATTCTTCCGATCTCTTGTCCGAATTTTGTAGCCAAAATAATTGGCGTTCACATCTCGATTCGGATCAAGAATGCTGATCAAAATGGACTCTGTTGTCCGGCAGACGGAGTCGGCGAGATCGGGACCAACATTGACACCGATCCCCGCGACTCGATGACAAGAAGCACAGTTTTTCTCGAATAGCAGACGGCCGCGAGCGATGTCACCCGTCCTCTCCAATGCCGGTCGATAAGTCTTGACGATTGTCGCTCGAGCGGAGGAATCCTCGGCCTCAAAGATCTTTTTGGTACGGCGACGATACGCCGGATTTTTGTCCATTGTTAATCGAATTTCGTGAATGGAATCGATCTCGTTCGTCTGAATCGTCCCCTTTTCGAGTTCCTCCAGCAGCATCCCCGTCGTCGTTTCATCCGCGAGTAAGACGTCAATGATTGCCCTCCGCAACGGGTGCATCTGTGTATTGAAATGTTTGAGCAGACTCGGACCGATCGATGCATCCCGGAGTGTCGCAAGACCCTCGAGAGCCGCCAGACGCACAAGAGTCGGTTCTGATGAAGTGGCCAGTTCCAGCAATGACTGGACGATTTCGGGGCGATTGACGAGGTGCAGCGTGTTGATGGCAACCAGTCGGAGTGATTCGGTTTGGCTCGTAGAACTGGCTGTTTTCTGCACAGATCTCAGGAGTTCGTTAAACAACCGACGTTCGGACTCCTCAAGGAGTTCCAGATGAGTCTCAATCGACTGACCTTGGCGAGAGAGCCCGTTGGCAAGCCCTCGGATCGCCGCCATTTGGACATCTGTCGCTGCTTCTTGACTCCAAAGCGGAGGTGCAAAGTTCAAGACCCGTTTAAAAATAGGGGGCGATGAGTCCACTTTGATCTGTTGTCCAAGGACAACAGTCAACACTTCCACCAATTCAACGGCCGCTTTCACCGGCTGCGTCAATGTACTCCAATCAGCCAGCAAATCTAGGAGCAATTCCTCAGGAGGCGAAGCATTGAGCGAGCCGACTGCGAGACGCATCCAAGGATCGCTGGCCCCCTTGCGAAGCAAACGAACAAGAGCAGCACGCGCTGCCGGAGCATCAGCGCTGCGACTGGTCAAGTCGAGTATCAGACGAAAACGAACCCGCTCGTCGGTCTCTTCTGTCACCAAGTCATCCGTCTCATTCGACAACAGTTCCTCGAGGTTGTCGCCGATCGCAACGACGACTTGCTCGCGAACACGGGGATCCCGATTTTCGGTTTCCGACCACGCCAGAACAGCAGGAGTCAGACGCGGGTCCAGCAATTTCATTAGCCACAAAATGTGCAATCGACTCCTTGTCAGACGGTTGTTTTTCCAATTGTGCTTGAGGGCGGCAAGAACTTCGTCAGGAGGCCGTTCGAGCAACAATCGGGAGGCCGTCTCGCGGTGCCATGCATTGCGATGTTCCAGAAGTTCAATCAAGTCTCGGGTTGGCATGTTGTTTAATAAGTCGTGAGGGCGTTCTTGCAGTGCAGGAGGCTCAACAGACGTAATACGCCAGATCCGACCGCGATCGGTTGCTTCATGGAGGTTCTGGCGAATAGTCCATTCGGGCGGCATTTGATTCCGGTGATCGATCACGGGGCGGTACATGTCGACCACGTAAAGCCCGCCATCGGGACCATTGGCAAGATTCACCGGCCGGAACCAACTGTCTGTCGATGCCAGAAATTCTTGCCCGTGCTCGCCAGGATGGCCGACGAATGTTGATCCCGCCGGAGCCAAGACTTCCCGATGCACGAGATTCGCCGTCGGCTCACAAGTAAATGCGTTCCCCTTGTATTCCGGCGGAAGTGCATCTCCACGATAAATCTGAACACCGCGGGCCGCCGCGAAATGAACATACTGCTGCAGCGAGGAGGCCGCATGTTGACTGAGGCGGTAGAGTTTTGAACGCTCTCCAAAAGCGGCCACGTCCTGAATGGTTGTCTGCACCGGCAGGAATGGATTTCGCTTGATGACCTCGTTTTCCAAGACCACGTGTTGTACCGGATTGCGGTTCGAGCAGACAAACCGATTTCCAAAGTCATCAAAGCACAAACCGAATTGACCGTTTCCTGAAGCGACACCGTATTCCCCAGAAAGCGGATTGAATCGAAAGTCGAACCCCTCGATGGGCACCTGCTGCCCCCTCAATTTCCATTCCGGCTTTGTGGCAACAACGATTCCACCGCAATGGCCACTGGCGACATAGATCCAACCGTCTGGACCAAGTGTCGGATGGCTGACGAGTTGCTGCGGATTCACCCCGAGAAATCCGGAAAACCAGCTTTCTTTGAAATCTGCTTTTCCGTCGCCATTGCGATCGGCCAGAAAAGAAATCTCGCCTGCCTGCGTCACGATCACGCCATCTCTCCACGGCGTGAGTCCCGTGACAAATAACAGTTCGTCCGCAAAGACCGTGACAGACTCGTAACGACCGTCTCGATTCAAATCGAAAAGTCGTTTAATCCGCGATCTGGGTCTGCCATTCGAACCGTGTTTTGGCCCTAGCGGTAAGTCACGCATTTCGGCGACCCACATCACGAGGTCCGCACCGAAGGCGATGGCCACGGGATCAATCACATCCGGCTCGCTGACAACCAATTCAATTTTGATATCGGATGACGCAAGCAAAAAACTCTTCCGGGCGTTGTCTACAGACAATGGACCGGCCAGGACCGTAGGCTTCTGCACGTCTGTTGCGGTCACTACCGCGGAGGGGGAACGGTTTCCCTCATCAGCAAACGAGTTGTGTTCCATGGCGGAACGTGCCACAAAGGGCGGAGTACCGAACCACACGAGTCCAAGCGTCCCTAGTAGAATGCGACTGGAATGAGTCATGGATTGATCGCTCTGAAACGTCAGGAAGTTTGTGACTTGAAACGATCGAAGGCAACCACTGGCGTTGCCGCATTGCCAAAAATGGCGGGGCTGGGGGATCTTCAACAAACGAAATTATGGTCTCCTCGCCGAGGCCACTTCAATCAACGTTGATGGTTCTCGAAAAAAACAAAGTGAATTTTCACACCAAGTGGTTTCTTCTGAGGAAATTTTCCGTCGCTGGGAAGAGGCACGGTGACATCACTATTGACCAACAACCTGCACCCACAACCTGCACCCACAACGCGATGCCGCACGTTCGAACATATTGTAGATTGAAGCCGCTTGAACTTTGGATATCATAAACTGCTTTTTTGAGGAATCCTATGTCGCGGAGTGCGTTGTTTATCGCTCGGTTCTGTTCGTCCGCTTGGATTGGTGCCGCCGTACTGTTTGTCGTCGTGGGTATCCGAGAGATTACACTGGGAGACTTTGACGCAACGATTGAAGACCGGTTGGTTGCTCTCCGCTTTCCAGCGTTCTATTTCACCGGAGTAACCCTCGTTGCGCTGAGTTGGCTTGGTACTTTTTGGGCTGGGCAAGAGACAGAACTCACTCAGCGACGACGCCTCATCGCACTTGGCGCGTTGCTTGCCGTCTCGATCGTCATGGCGCTAGACTATTTCTGGATTTATGTCCCGCTCTCCGGAATGATGGTGCCTCCAGGCCAACGCAAACCCGTGTCGTTCACTCGATTTCACGAAGCCGCAAAGTACGTCAATCTTCTCGGCTTGACACTCTGCTTTGCCGCCAGTGTCGCATTGAATTGGCCGAATTCTAAGACGTAGTCGCTCTGGCCAACGCTCCAAACAGGGCTCTGCACCCACGAAATCGAGTCTCACCGCCACCGCTTCCACGTCGTGAGCCGCTGTCGGAAAAACAGCGTCGCTAGGATCGGCTGGAGTCGACAGGCCCTCACTTGTTTGGCGTGGCGAGTTTCGCCACCGAAGGCCAGCCAACTCACAGACCGTCAAATCGCATCGAATTCTCGTTCCACGTCTTCGAGTCTGTTGTGGACTGCAGACGGCCGCTACGACGATCGTCCGTTCGATAAACACAACAGATATCGGCGGCATTCGGGATCGAGGTGGTGAGGCGCGAACTCAGGGCCACGGTTCCCCGTGGCCGAGCACTGGTCTAAGGCGGTAAGCGTTTTTCTTAAATTCTTCGACGGGGCCTGATTGACAGGTCCGGCTGAAAACGCAATAAGGCCGGTCGCTAACAAGCGGAATGAACGCTTCCTCGGCAGGCCGTTTAGAACGGGCGAACTCGATTCGCAATGGAACAAGGAGTGATTTCAATGAACGTTGTTATTCATGGGACAGGATCAATATCCGTCGGTCGATCGGCGGACTTATTACGATCGCAGGAGGTTTGGGTTGCGTTGTGGTTGGTATTCGTCATGACCTTTTTACGGGCAGATGCTCAGGAGCCTCGTGTGAACGTGACGTTTGCGATTGCCATTCATGGAGGTGCGGGTGACGAATTGGCTCAGATCACGGGAGAGGAGCGGGACGCCCATCACAAGTCCTTGGCGGCAGCGATTGATGTCGGTCGAAAAATCCTTGCCGAAGGAGGCCAGGCGATTGATGCCGTGGAACAAACAATCCGAGTTTTGGAAGACGATCCATTATTCAATGCCGGTCGTGGCGCAGTCTTCACCTCGATCGGGACTCACGAATTGGATGCGAGTGTTATGGATGGTCGTACGGGGCTCGGAGGTGCAGTTGCCGGTGTGACGACGGTCAAGAACCCCATTTCATTGGCTCGCCTCGTCATGACCGAGACTCGGCATGTCTTACTCATGGGTACGGGCGCAGAAAAGTTTGCCGATGCGATGCGGGATCGGACACAAATCGAGCGCGTGGAGAACAGTTACTTCAGCACAGAACTTCGCCGCCAAGAATTCATTCAGGAACAGAAAAAACAAGCCGCGAAGTCCCATCGAGGCACCGTCGGCTGTGTGGTCCGTGACAGCCACGGAAATCTGGCTGCGGGAACATCAACGGGTGGTTTGACGAATAAAATGATGGGGCGCGTCGGTGATTCACCGATACTCGGTGCGGGAACCTATGCCAACAACCAAACGTGCGCCGTGAGTTGTACAGGGACGGGCGAGTACTACATCCGCAACAGCATTGCCTTTCATGTTTCCGCGTTGATGGTCTATAAAGAGTTGTCTCTCGATGAGGCGACAAAGTACGTCATAGAAAAGGTCCTGCCCGATGACGTTGGCGGATTGATTGCCGTTGATCGACAAGGACAGATCTCGATGCACTTCAACACTTCCGGAATGGCACGAGCCGCGACGGACTCCAGTGGACAACTACGGATTCAATTGGGAAAGTGAACCCGCGAGCGTTACTTTCTGGCCGCTCCAACCGATGCTCGAACAATTTCTGCACGGTTTCCGCTGGAGTTGTCGACCAGAAACGGGTCCCTCAATTCGTCACCCCGTAGCATTTAAAACGTTGCCTTGTGGACGGGATGACGTCCACGCTCGTTCTATGAGGGCAAGGGTGTGTCCCAATGCATGGGATATGAGAACCAACGGTCCCGTCATGGCCATTTCTGCCGATCGGCAATTGTTCGACTGCTGAAATGATCCTCGCTTGGAAGTTTGCCGACCACATCGACGGAAACGACGTCAAGTCGTATTGACCCGATTTAGGGACGGACATACCTTGAGGACCTTCTCCCCCTAAAAGTTCAATTCGTTGCTTGACTGACTCACCTCGACGCTGGTGCCACAGTACGGAAACTGTGTTCCAACAGCTCTCAGGAGCGTGAGTCGTCTGGTGCAGTCCGCTTGCGTCGGTGGCGCGAAAGGAGTCGTTGGCCATGCCTGCTCTACGCCCCTTGATGGGGTGCCTAATCGTTGGCATCTGTCTCGCTGTTATTCCGTCACTCGTGGCCCGCGACTCCAAGACACAGCAAAAGTCTTACGCGGCATTCGAGGACGACGACGAGGACAACGCGGAGGCAAAGCGATTCGCGACAAAACTCGAAACAAAATTTGTTGGCGATTACACATCTTACGCAGGTCTTGAGCCTGTTGTCCTTGAGGGCGTTGGGCTGGTGGTCGGGCTGAACGGCACGGGCGGCGAACCCGCTCCCTCATCGTTTCGCACGGCATTGATGGAAGAACTGAAAAAAAATGGGCTACCCAATCCGAATGCCGTCCTGAAGAGTCCGAATACGGCACTCGTCCTCGTTCGGGCCAAATTGCCGGCCTTGCTGGGCAAAGGTGAGAAGATCGATGTCGAGGTCAGAGTTCCGGATAGTGCAGAAGCAACCAGCCTCGCGGGGGGATGGTTGATGGAAGTCTATTTGACGGAGCAGGCGTTTGTGCCAGGCCGCGGTATTCTCAAAGGACACGCTTACGCCAAAGCCGAAGGAGCGGTGCTGACCTCCGCCGTTGGAAGTGATGCCACCAAAACTCCGGCATTGCTCAAGCGCGGGCGTGTTCTGGGGGGTGCCACCGTTCTGAAAGAACGCGAGTTGGCTCTGTATCTGCGTCACGATTTTCGCAGCATCCGAAACACAACGCGAATTGCGGAGGAAATCGGGCGACGATTTCATCATTTCGACCGTCAGGGAATCAAAAAGCCAATGGCTGAGGCAAAAACGGATCAAAAGATCGTTTTGTCTGTCCATCCAAAATATAAAGACAACTACCCCCGTTATCTCCAGGTTCTTCGACACATGGCATTCGAAGAAAAGAATGTTGCAACCCGAGTGCGAATTCAGAAACTGCAAGAGGAACTGTTTGTTCCGGAGAAGGCCGATGAAACGGCGTTGCAACTCGAAGCCATCGGTGTTGATGCCGTGCCTATCTTGAAGCACGGCCTCACCTCACCGCTGATTGAATGCCGCTTTCACTCAGCAATCGCCTTGGCGTATCTGGGAAATTCGGAAGGTCTGCCGACGCTTGTCGAAGCCGCTCGTGACGAACGATCTTTTCGAGTTTTTGCTTTGGCAGCCATCTCTACCCTCGAGGACGCGGAAGCCCATCTGGCCCTGCGTGGGCTGATGAACGAAGCTACTAGCGAAACTCGATACGGAGCGTTTCGCGCGCTTTGGACGCTCGATAAACAAGACCCGTTTATTCGTGGTGAAACACTGGGCATGCCGAAAGATTCTGACCAGAGATCGAAACGAAATTTGGGAGAGTACAAACTACATACGCTGGATTCACTCGGTGAACCAATGGTCCATGTGACACTTCGGACACGGCCAGAAGTGGTGGTTTTTGGCTCCGATCAGGAGCTTCGACCTCCCCTGTTTCTGGCTGCCGGACGCAACATTATGGTCACCGCCCAACCGGGCGCAACAAGTATCTCTTTAGCCAAATTCGCAGTCGGTCAGGCGGATGAACGACGCGAGGTCTCTCTGCGGTTAGCGGATGTGATTCGGGCGGCCGATGAGATGGGAGCGACCTATCCCGATGTCGTTCAAATGTTAGCGGATGCCTCGAAACAGAAAAATCTCGCGACACGATTGGCGGCCGACGAGCTTCCGGAAAGTGGCCGCGTCTACTATCGCCCCGACGGCGAATCCTCGAAGCCCGGTTCCAAGAAAGGAACGAAGGTCGGCCGAGACAACAATGCTCCGAACTTATTCCCCGAGCCAGAAAAAGACGATTCTGACATGCGCCTCGCCCGTGAAAAGAGCGATCAGCAGACATCGTCGGAGACAGGAAACATGGCCAATGTTCCGCAGGATGCGGACGCTGAGGACCACACCAAAACAAAATCGAACTCCCCCAAAACAGCAATAACAAAAAAAGAGGCGGGGACGAAAACAAAACGCAACTTTTCTTGGGTTGGTGGTGTAAAGAAATAACTATCGTCTGAAACGTTGTGACAATTGCAGACATTACACGAATACTGATTCGCCCCCATGCTCAAGTCCCTCGAATTGTTCGGTTTCAAGAGCTTTGCCGACCGCACTCGGTTTGACTTTTCGACCGGCATCACCAGCGTCGTCGGGCCGAATGGCAGCGGCAAGAGTAACGTCGTTGACGCGATGAAGTGGATTTTGGGCGACCAATCGGCCAAAAGCCTGCGTGGCAAAGAGATGACGGATGTCATCTTTAACGGCTCGACGAGCCGAAAGCCAAGTGCCTATGCGGAAGCAACAATCACCCTCGATAATACCTCGGGTT